>Ga0105245_10003841_pt1 | contig 13364 bp, 8 predicted proteins | sample KBSM54metaG_FD_81523 | JGI IMG/M metagenome (GOLD analysis project Ga0105245, IMG submission 81523) | Miscanthus rhizosphere microbial communities from Kellogg Biological Station, Michigan, USA - KBS M5-4 metaG | ecosystem: Host-associated > Plants > Roots > Rhizosphere > Soil | place: Michigan... | reverse complement strand
CAGCTCAGGAAGATCGAGGCGGTCAGAAAGCGGATCGATGCCAGCGGCAAGGCGATCGATCTCGAAGTGGACGGCGGCATCGACCAGGAGAATTGCCGGCGGGTGATCGAGGCGGGCGCGGACGTGCTCGTCGCCGCCACCGCCACCTTCCGCGGCGGCCCGCAAGCCTATGCGGACAATATCAGGGGTTTGCGGGGGTGAGCCTCCTGGAAAGAGTGGAGAGCGATACGGGCGAGGGCGAAATCGAGCCTGGAAAAAGGCTGATCCGGGTCGGCGACGACCGCGGGCTCTCGCTGTTCGAGCGGCTCAACTACCGCCTCCACCGCTTCGCCTGGCGGACGCCGCTCCATGCGCTCAGACTGCGCGGGCGGGTACCGCTCAAGCTCAGCGCCGTCCCCAAGGACCCGATCGCCGGCGACAAGGCGGCGGGCGAAGCCCTGCTTTCGGGACGGTTCCTCCACAACGGCACCGAAGTCCCCGTCGCCGGGCTCGATTTCGCGACGCTCGGCATGCCCGAGGATTTCACCGCCTATCTGCAGAGCTTCGCCTGGCTGCGCGACCTCTCCGCCGCGGCGACCCGCGAACGCGGCGCCAAGCTCGCCGAGGGGATCACCCGCAAATGGCTCGCCGCCTTCGCCGAGCAGATCGGCGAGCCGGCCTGGCGGGCCGACCTCTGGGGCCGCCGCATCCTGTTCTGGACCGCCTACGCGCCCTACATCCTCTCCAGCACGGACCCGGTCTACCGGTCGAGCCTGCTCTACGCGCTCGCGCGCGGCGCCAGGCATCTCGAGCGCATCGCCGACAAGGCCCTGCCGGGCCTGCCGCGGATCACCGCCTGGAGCGGGGTGATCGCCGCCGCGCTGGTCGTCCAGGGCGGGCCGGCGCGCCTCAAATCGGGCGAGGCGGGGCTGGCGCGGGCGCTCGGCCTGTCGCTGCACGACGATGGCGGCCTCGTCAGCCGTTCGCCGACCGAGCAGGTCATTGTCGTCGAAACGCTCGGCCAGCTGCGCGCCGTCTACGCGGCCGGCCGCCGCGACGTGCCGGACTGGCTTACCGAGGCTCTCGCCGCCGCGGTCGGCGCCCTGCACTCGGTGACGCTCGGCGACGAGGCGCTGTCGAGCTGGCAAGGCGGCCACATGACGAGCCGCCGCCGCGTCGCCGCCGCCGCGGAGGGCGCGGGAATGGAAGTCGGGCCGCTGCGCCAGGCGCGCGGCTGGGGCTATCAGCGCGTCCAGGCCAAAGCGAGCGTGCTCGTCTTCGACGCCGCGCCGCCGCCGCCGCCCAGGGCGCTGAGCGGCGCCTGCGCCTCCACTCTGGCCTTCGAACTCAGCGACGGGCCCAGCCGGTTGATCGTCAATTGCGGCGGGGTCGGCGAATCGCGCGGTGCCCTGCCCGCCGGTCTCGTCCACGCCCTGCGCACCACCGCCGCGCATTCGACACTCACGCTGGGCGACCGCAATTCGACGGCGATCCATGAGGACGGCTCGCTGGGGCGGGGCGTCGGCGAGGTCGAGCTGGTCCGCGACGACACCGCCGGCAGCCGGATCGAGGCGAGCCACGACGGCTATGCGCGGCGTTACGGGCTGATCCATGAACGCCGGCTCAACCTGTCGAGCGACGGCCGGGACCTGACGGGCGAGGACCGGCTGATCTCGACCGGCCGCCGTCGCAAGGCCGAAGCGATCCCGTTCGCCATCCGCTTCCACCTCGCCCCGGCGATCGAGGTGACCTCGACCGCGGACGGGCAGGGCGCGCTGCTGCGGCTGCGCGGCGCCGCGGTCTGGCAATTCCGCTGCCGCGGCGGCCGGCTTTCGGCCGAGGACAGCCTCTGGATCGACGGCGAGGCGCGCCCGCACGCCACGCTTCAGCTCGTCGTCACCGGAGAATCGCCGCCCGAGGGCATGACGATATCCTGGGAGCTCAAGCGGGCCTCCTGACCATGACCATCGAAGGACCATTATGGCGGACGTGAAGATCGCCCGGGCCCTGCTCTCCGTCTCGGACAAGTCGGGGCTGGCCGAGCTGGGCCAGGCGCTGGCCCGGCACGGTATCGAGCTGGTTTCGACCGGCGGCACGGCGCGGGCATTGCGCGAAGCCGGGCTCGACGTGCGCGACGTGTCGGACCTCACCGGCTTTCCCGAAATGATGGACGGGCGGGTGAAGACGCTTCATCCCAAGGTCCATGGCGGCCTGCTCGCGGTGCGGGACGATCCGGCCCATGCGGCGGCGATGGCGGCGCACGGCATCGGCGCGATCGACTTGGTCGTGGTCAACCTCTATCCCTTCGCCGAGACCGTCGCCAAGGGCGCGAGCCGCGATGAAATCGTCGAGAATATCGACATCGGCGGCCCGTCGATGGTCCGCTCGGCGGCCAAGAACCACGCTTTTGTCGCGATCGTCACCGATCCTGAGGATTATGCCGAGCTGATCGGGGCGCTCGACGCGAGCGGCGGCATGACGTCGCCGGCTTTCCGCAAGCGGCTGGCGGCCAAGGCCTTCGCCGCGACCGCCGCCTATGACGCGACGATCGCCGCCTGGTTCGCCTTCGCCGACCACGGACAGATGTTCCCGGAAACCCTGCCCCTGATCCTGAACCGGCGGGAAATGCTGCGCTACGGCGAGAATCCGCACCAGCACGCGGCTTTCTACGCGCCCGCCGGGCCGCATGCGCGCGGCATCGGCCAGGCAAGCCAGGTCCAGGGCAAGGCGCTCAGCTACAACAATCTGGGCGACGCCGACGCCGCGCTCGAGCTGATCGCGGAGTTTCGCGATGCCGCGCCCACTTGCGTGATCGTCAAGCACGCCAATCCCTGCGGAGTCGCCACCGCCGCCACCCTGCGCGAGGCCTATGAGGCCGCGCTCGCCTGCGATTCCGTCTCGGCGTTCGGCGGCATCGTCGCGCTCAACCGCCCGCTCGACGGACCCACCGCCGAAGCCATCGCCGCGATCTTCACCGAAGTGGTGGTCGCCCCCGACGCCGACGAGGCGGCCAAAAGCGTCTTCGCGGCGAAGAAGAACCTGCGGCTGCTGCTCAGCGGAACACTGCCGGATCCGGCCCGTCCGGGCCTCGCCGCGAGATCGATCACCGGCGGCTGGCTGGTCCAGTCGCGCGACAATGGCCGGGTCGCCGAGACCGACCTGAAGCTGGTGACGAAGCGGGCGCCGGGCGAGCGCGAGCTCGCCGACTGCCTGTTCGCGTGGACGGTGGCGCGCCACGTCAAATCGAACGCGATCGTCTACGCGCGGGACGGCGCCACCGTCGGCATCGGCGCCGGCCAGATGAACCGCCTCGAATCCGCCCGAATCGCCGCGTGGAAGGCCGAAGACGCCGCCCAGCGGGCCGGCTGGGCCGAGCCGCGGACGGTCGGTTCGGCGGTGGCGTCGGACGCCTTCTTTCCCTTCGCCGACGGCCTGCTGGCGGCGGTCGCGGCCGGCGCGACCGCGGTCATCCAGCCGGGCGGCTCGATCCGCGACGCGGAGGTGATCGCCGCCGCCGACGAGGCCGGCATCGCGATGGTCTTCACCGGCATGCGGCATTTTCGCCACTAGGGCGTCGGCAGCTCGGTGGTCGGCAGGCTCGGCTCTTCGAGGCCGTGCTTGCGGAACAGGGCGCGGTCCTCGTGGGTGAAGCCGCGGTACCAGACGACGAGGCCGAAGCTGAACAGGATCGCCGGCACGCCAAGCGCGAGCTCGACCCATTCGAAGCGCTTGGGCAGCGTGGTGAACAGGAAGCCGACGAGGGTTGCCGCCCCGCCTGCCCAAACCAGCGACCAGCGCCAGCCCTGGACCGGCGCGTCGAGCAGCCGTGCGAGCAGCCCCGCCTTGAGGAGCGAGGCGAGGCCCAGCGCCAGCGCCAGCGCCAGCGCGGCGCCGGCCGCCTGGAACGCCTGCGGCCAGCCGAGCCCGCGCATCGCCACGATCAGCGCGACCGTGAGCAGCGCCTGGACGACGATCATCAGCGTCGAGATCATCAGATTGCGGTGCCGCGCGACATAGACCAGGGCCGCCTCGGAGACGGCGGCGGTGGCGGCGATCACCTCGGCGGCGAGCAGAAAGGCCAGGGCCGCGGTGCCGCCGACGAATTGCGGGCCGACCAGGCCCATCACCGCCTCGCCGGGTATGCCGAGCGCTAGCGCGATCGCGGCCTGGGCGGCGATGATCCAGAAGCCGACCTGGCGCACCTGGCGCGCCACCGCCGCCTTGTCCCCTTCGGCGAGCTTCTGGGTGATGACCGGGGCGAGGATCGGATCGAAGCTGGTCTTCAGCTTCTGCGGCATCGAGGCGACCTGCTGCGCCACATAATAGAGGCCGACATAATAAGGCGCGACGAACAGGCCCAGGATCGCGATGTCGAGCCGGCGCGAGCCCCATTCGATCGCGTCGGCGGCGGCGAGCGGGACGTTGCGCCGCGCCACCGCCATCAGCACCGCCGGATGCGGCTTCCAGCCCTGGGGCGCGCCGTAGCTCGCGAACAGCCGCCACAGCGCCGCGCCCAGCCCGGCCACGACCGAGACGACATAAGCGAGGATCAGCCCGTCGCGCCGGAACATCGTATAATAGAGCAGGCCGGCGGCGATGCTGATCACCCAGGGCTCAACGATCGCGCGGACGTGGACGGTCGAGCCGACGTCATGACGATAGGCGAGCGCCGCCAGCGCGACGTCGGCGCCGGCGATGCCGAAGATCACCAGCGGCAGCAGCCATTCCGCGCCCCTGATGTCGCCGCTCGGGAACATCGCCTGCGGGAAGACCATCAGGATCGCGCTGGCGAACGCGGAGGCGATGAAGGCTGCGACCAGGCCGTCCATCACCACGCAGACATGCGGTTGATCGGTCGTCGAAAGCTGCTGCGCGAGCCCGCGCTTCAGGCCCATCGTGGCGAGCTGCGCGGCGAGCTCGATGACGATCACCGCATAAGCGAACCGGCCCAGCAATTCCGGTCCGTAGAGCCGCCCGGCGATGAACAGGAAGGGGATCCGCGCCGCGAGCCGCAGGACGAAGCCGAAGAAATTCGTCCGGCCGCCCTTGGCGAGCGCGGCGATGTCATGATCCGGAAGGGCGTTTGACGCCGTCAATGGGCGGCCCCCCAGTTCGGCCCGGTGCCGATCTCGACGCCCAGGGGCACGCTCAGCACGGTCGCCGGTTCGGCGGCGCGCTCCATGACGTGGCGGACGACTGTCGAGGCTTGCGCCACGTCCTCCTCGGGCACCTCGAACACCAGTTCGTCATGGACCTGCATCAGCATCCGGGTCCGGCCCAGCCGAGCGGCCTCGAGCGCGGGCGTCATCCGGGCCATCGCCCGCTTGATGATGTCGGCGGCGGCGCCCTGGATCGGGGCGTTGATCGCGGCGCGCTCGGCGCCCTGGCGCTCGTGCTGGATCTTGGACTTGATCCTCGGAAAGTGGGTCTTGCGGCCGAACAGGGTGGTGGTGAAGCCGGTCTCGCGCACGTCGGACAGGGTGTCGGCGATATAGCGGGAAATGCCGGGGAAGCGCTCGAAATAGCGGTCGATGACCGCCTGCGCCTCCTCGGCGGTGACGCCGAGCCGCGCCGCCAGCCCCCAGCGCGAAATGCCGTAGAGGATCGCGAAATTGATCGTTTTGGCCGAGGCGCGGGTGTCGCGATTGGCGGCGCCGAACAATTCGATCGCGGTCATGTTGTGGATGTCGTCGCCGCGCGCGAACGCCTCCCTGAGCTGGGGCACGTCGCAAATATGGGCGGCGAGCCGCAGTTCGATCTGGCTGTAATCGGCCGAGAGCATGACGAAGCCGGGCTCGGCAATGAAGGCGTCGCGGATGCGGCGGCCGATCTCGGTGCGGATCGGGATGTTCATGAGGTTGGGATCGGTCGAGGCGAGCCGCCCGGTCTGCGCGCCCGAGAGCGAGTAGCTGGTGTGGACCCGGCCGGTGTCCTTGTTGATCTGCTCCTGGAGCGCGTCGGTATAGGTGGATTTCAATTTGGTGAGCTGGCGCCAGTCGAGCACCAGCTGGGCGATCGGCACGCCCTCTCGGCTCAGCCGCTCCAATTCGGTGACGTCGGTCGACCAGGTGCCCGACTTGCCCTTGCGGCCGCCCGAAAGGCCCATCTGGTTGAACAGGATGTCGCCCAGCTGCTGCGGTGAGCCGATCGTGAACCTGCAGCCGGCCTCGCCGCAGATTCGCTCCTCCAGTTCGGCAATCTGGGCGTTGAACTCGGCCGACAGGCTCTTCAGCACGTCGCGGTCGACCTTGACGCCGCCCTTCTCCATCGCGCCGACCACCGCCACCATCGGCCGGTCGACCAGCTCGTAGACCCGAGTCGCCTTCTCGAACGGCAGGCGCGCCCGGAAGCGCAGCCACAGCCTCAGCGCCACGTCGGCATCCTCGGCGGCATATTCGGTCGCCTTGTCGACCGGCACCTTGTCGAACGTGATCTGCTTCTGCCCCGTCCCGCACAGATCCTTGAAGGCGATGCAGTCGTGGTCGAGATGCTTTTTGGCGAGATCGTCGAGCGCATGGCTGTTGAGGCCGCCGGCATCGAGGTTGAAGCTCATCACCAGCGTGTCGTCATAGGGCGCGACCTCGATGCCGCGCTTTTCGAGCACGACCCAGTCGAATTTGAGGTTGTGGCCGATCTTGAGCACGGCCGGATCCTCGAGCAGCGGCTTCAGCCTCGCCAGCACCAGCTCGGCCGAAAGCTGGTCGGGCCGTTCGGCGAACATGTCGTCGCCGCCATGCTCCAGCGGGATGTAGCAGGCCCGGTTGCAGTCGACGGCGAGGCTGATCCCGACCAATTTGGCGCTGACGCAATCGCGGCCGTCGGTTTCGGTGTCGAACGCGACCCGGCCCCGGGCGAAGGCGTCGGCGATCCAGCGGTCGAGCGCGGCCTCGTCGGTGACGGTCTCGTAGAGCGAACGGTCGATCTTCGGCTCCGGCCGCACCTCGGCCTGGGTCGCGGTTGCCACGGGGGCGGCCGCCTGGGACTGGGCGCCGAGCCGCGCCAGCAGGGACCGGAAGCCGTGATGGTCGAGGAACTCGCGCAGCGGCTCTTCGGGAATGCCCTTCATCGCCAGCGCCTCGAGCGGCTCGGGCAAGGGCGCATCGCAGATCAGGCGCACCAGCTCGCGCGAGAGCCGCGCCTTGTCGGCATGCTCGATCAGATTGGCCTTCAATTTGGGTTTGGCGATCTCCTCGACATGGGCGAGCACGCCTTCGACGTCGCCATATTGCTGGATCAGCTGGCTCGCGGTCTTGGGGCCGATGCCGGGCACGCCCGGGACGTTGTCGACGCTGTCGCCCATCAGCGCCAGCACCTCTCCCAATTGCTCGGGCGGGACGCCGAACTTCTCGATCACTTCCTCGCGGCCGATCCGGCGGTCGTTCATCGTGTCGAGCATGTCGAGGCCGGGCTCGATCAGCTGCATCAGATCCTTGTCGGAGGAGACGATCGTCACCTGCCAGCCCGCCTCGAGCGCCGCCTTGGCGTAGCAGGCGATGATGTCGTCCGCCTCGAGCCCGTCCTCCTCGAGGCAGGGGATCGAGAAGGCGCGGGTGGCGTCGCGGATCAGCGGGAATTGGGGAACGAGCTCGGGCGGCGGCGGCGGCCGGTTCGCCTTGTACTGGTCGTACATCCGGTTGCGGAACGTGCTCTCCGAAGCGTCGAGGATGACGGCGAGGTGAGTCGGCCCGTCGGCTTTGTTGAGGCTTTCGGCGAGCTTCCAGAGCATCGTCGTGTAGCCGTAGACCGCGCCGACGTTGAGGCCGAACTTGTTGGTCAGCGGCGGCAGCCGATGAAAGGCGCGGAATATGTAGGACGAGCCGTCGACGAGATAGAGATGTTGGGAAGGCATGGGCGCAAGGTCTAGACGAAGGGGACGCCGCTGCAAACCTCTTGGCAGCCAGGCCGGGCGACAGGCGGAAACCTATGAGGCCAGGCTTGCCTGGGCTTTCCAGGTGCCCGGATTGCCGCCCGTGGTGCAGACGGCCCCTGGCGCGGCGCCGGCGGCGGGGGCCGTGAACTCCGCCCTGTCCCCGGCGATCCAGGTCCCGGCGGCGGGCGCGGCGGTGACGTTAAGCAGCGTCATGCGATCATTGTCGCGACGGGCGATATAGGCCACGTCCTGCTCGCCGCCGCCGTGCGTCTTGTTGGTGCAATTGCGGAATGTGTTGCCCTCGATCGGCATGACGGGAACCGCGTCGGCACCACGCACCGAAACGCCAGCGAAACAGTCCTCGAAATGGTTGTGGTCGACGCGGAAGAGGTCGAAAAACCGTCCGGTGATCCGCTGCGCCGCCGACACGGCATAGCGGAACGTGGAGCAGATGTTCCGCTCGACCACGACGCGCTTCGTCGTGGTCGTGTTCTCAATTATGACGGCGCCGTTCTGGAACGAGTTGGTGGTGTTGTTGAGCCCTTTGAACGTGTTGCCGCGGATGAAGGTGGTCACCGTGGACGTGCCGAACCCGACCCAGATGCTGGGATAGTCGACGTTGGCGCGCAGGAAGTCGTTATCCTCGATGACATGCCCGCCGTTGCCGGTGCCGCTGTCGGGCGCCTCGAGTATGTCGTAGCGCGCGATGTTGCGGAACATGTTGCCGCGCACCTGAACGCCGGTAGAGGTGCCCTTCAGCATGATGCCGTCGGCGGTGGACGTGTCGAGGCTATTGCCCTCGATGAGACAAGATGCCCCTGCCAGGCTGTGGTTGACCGTGATGCAGCCGGTGTAGCCCGCAGTACTTCCCTGAAAGTCGTAGATCGCATTGTTGGCGACGATGGTTGAAACGCCGCCGCCCTGAATCGTGATACCGCCGTTGAGCGCAGCTTGCGTGCTGCCCATCCCCACCTTCGAGATGACGTTTCCTGAGACCGTCACCGCCCGGTGCAGGTTGGTATTCGTGGCGATATAGATGCCGGTCGAATTGGAGTTGCGGATGACATTGCCGACGACCGTTATTCGCCCGCCGCCGCCTTCCTGCCCGTAGCCGGTGACGATGCCGTGGCGGCGATCGACGGTCGTCGCCTCGGTGGTCCCGTCAGACGTGGCCACGCAGACGTTGCCGACTATCGTGATGTCCGAATCGTGGCCGAGCGCGTTGACGTAAATGCCCTGGCTGTTGTTCGACATGCAGAAATTGCCGGAAATGACGCCCTTGCCGGCTCCCGAGTTCGAGTAGATCGCGATGTCGGAAACGTCGCCCACCGTACGCGGGCTGTTGTAGAGATTGCCGTAGAGGTGGTTCCCCTCGATCCGGAAGTTCTTGCAGACGCGAAGGAGGATACCCATCGCGTTGAACCCGGAGATCGTGCAGCCCTTGATGGCGATGTTGGCGTGGGTCGTGGCGTGGATGCCGGAACCGAGCGTGATGTCGGTGGGCTCGGCGCTGGAGCTGGGGCCGATGATCCGCAGATTCTCGATCGTTATGCCGTCGCCCGCCAGGTCGAGCGCGTTCACCCCCGCCGCCGAGATGGTGAGAGATCCGCCATAGCCGACGATTCTCGTATTGGCGGGCACGGAGGTGGCGGTGGCGGAGGTCCAGGCGCGTGTGACAAGCAGCGTCTTGCCGGCGGCAGCCGTCACTGCCGCCTGCAGGGTTGAAAAGGCGAGGTCGGTCGGCAATTGGTCGAGGAAGGCATCGACGTATTTCTGAACCGCGCCGGTGCCCGGCGCTGTGTAAGTGATTGTCGATGCATCTGTCATCGCTGCCTCCTCCGGGGCGACCCCATTCGCGCTGGAATGCGCGATCCGTTTCGGCGACCAGGGCAGATCGGAAGAGAAGCTGTCTGTCTGCCGGCAACGAAGTCAGGCTCTGTCAAGGTGTGATGTTTAATTCGAGCTGTATGAACCGCCGCTTTCTCATTCTCTCCGTCCTCGCGCTCGCTTTCGCCGGCGCGCCCGCCGCCGCCCAGCGCTTCGCGCCGACGCGCTTCTCGGTGGAGGTGGTCGGGATTGGCCCGGATGTGATCCTGATCCCGGGCCTGACCTCGGGCCGCGGGGTCTGGCGCGCCACGGCCGCCGCTGTGCCCGGCTATCGCTACCACCTCATCCAGGTCGCGGGCTTCGCCGGCGAACCGGCGCGCGGCAACCGCAGCGGGCCGGTGGTGGCGCCGCTCGCCGAGGAGATCGCCCGCTACATCGCCGACCGCCACCTCGACCGTCCCGCCATCATCGGCCATTCGATGGGCGGCACGATCGCGATGATGATCGCGGCGCGGCGGCCGGAGCTGGCCGGGCGGATCATGGTGGTGGACATGCTGCCGCAGCCCGCCGGCCTGTTCGGGGGAAATGCGCGCGATGCGGCGCCGCTCGCCGACTTCATGGCGACGCCCGGCGGCAGCCGCCTGTTCGCCTCGCTGATGGCGGTGTTCAGCCCGCCCGAGGTCGCGCGCGGCAGCGATGCCGACGTCGTCGGCCGCGCCACCCGGGATCTCGCCACCACCGACCTCACCGGTCGGCTGCAGCGGATTCGCGCCCCGCTCACGGTGGTTTACGCCTCGCCCGACCGCCAGGCGAACGCCGCGATCGACCGCAGCTTCGCGCGCGCCTACGCGTCCGCCCATGACGCCCGCCTGGTCCGCATCGACGGCAGCGGCCACATGGTGATGCTCGACCAGCCGGAGCGCTTCCGGGCGGAAATGCGGCGCTTTCTCTCGCCCTGAGCGCGGTCAGTAGCGGAAGAGCCGCGTCCGGCCGTTGTTGAAGGTGAAGATCGACGAGCGCCTTATCGGCAACGGTTCACCGTTGACTTCGAGCAGCACCTGCCAGCCGAAGTGAAAGTCCCGGTCGCCCTCGGCGACGAAGGACGCGTGCACGATGAAGTTCGGCTGATCGCGATCCGGCTGCACGACCTCGACATAGGAAAGATCGCGCACGTCGAGCGCGGCGAACTCGGCCCGCGGATCGCGGCAGTCGGTCAGCTCGCGACGGCTGCACTCGATCGCGCCGTAGCGGCCTTCGCGGGCCGCGCGGATCGCGCCCTGCAGCGCCGTGACGCCGAGCCAGGGCTCGCCATAGCCGCGATAGGCGAAGAAGCGCGGCGCATGCGGGCTGTCGGGAGGCGAGGCCAGCACCGGGCCCGCGGCGGCGCAGCGCCGCGCCTGCTCGCGCTCGCCGGGATCGATCGGCCCCAGCGGCGCGTCCACATCGCCGACCGCCTTGTAGACGTCGGTGAATCCGAAGCTCCACACGAGCGGCGGCGCGGCGGCGTCCTGCGAATGCTCCAGCGTGACATTCAGCACCTTTGCCCGGCACAGACCCGCTATGCCCGTCCCCTCGGGCGCGGTCGCGAAATGGAGGGGGGTGAGGAAATCGCCATTGTCCGCCCCCTCCTGTCCGGTCATGGTGACGAAGCGCGGCGCGATGTTGCGGAGCAGGGCATCCGCCGCCTGTTGGGGCGGCAATGCCAGCACCTCGGCGCGGGATTGCGTTGGCGGTTCGGTCGCGGGTGCCGGCGTGGCTGCCAGCGCAAGGAGCATGGTCGGCAGGAGCAGCCTCATTGTCGTCTCCCCTCGGTCAGGGCGCCAGCACCGTATCCACCGCCTTTGCCAAGGTCTTCGGATAATCGAGCGTGTAGTGGAGGCCGCGGCTCTCCTTGCGGTGGAGGGCGGAGCGGACGATGAGGGCGGCGGTCTGGAGCAGGTTGCGCAATTCGACGAGGTCGGGCGTCACCCGGAAATGGCCGTAATAATCCTCGACCTCCTCGGTCAGCAGCTTGATCCGGTGTTGGGCGCGCTCGAGCCGCTTGGTGGTGCGGACGATGCCGACATAATTCCACATGAAGCGGCGGATCTCGGTCCAGTTCTGCTTGATCACCACTTCCTCGTCGGAATCGGTGACCCGGCTTTCGTCCCAGGCGCGGATCGGCGGCGGCGGGGGGAGGTCGTCCCAGCGGGCGGCGATGTCGGTGGCCGCCGCGTCGCCGAACACGAAACATTCGAGCAGCGAGTTGGAGGCGAGCCGGTTGGCGCCGTGCAGGCCCGACTGGCTGACCTCGCCGATCGCATAGAGGCCGGGCAGATCGGCGCGCCCGTCGAGGTCGATCACCACCCCGCCGCAGGTATAATGCTGCGCGGGCACGACCGGGATCGGATCGGTGGTGATGTCGATGCCGAGCTCGAGCAGCCGGGCGTGGATGTTGGGGAAATGCGAGGTCACGAACTCGGCCGGCATGTGGCTGATGTCGAGATGGACGAAATCGAGGCCGAGTCGCTTGATCTCGTGGTCGATCGCGCGCGCGACCACGTCGCGCGGCGCGAGCTCGGCACGCTCGTCGAAATCGGGCATGAAGCGGTGGCCCGTCTCGGGGATCTTGAGCCGGCCGCCTTCGCCGCGCACCGCTTCGGTGATCAGGAAGTTCTTGACCTCCAGATTGTAGAGGCAGGTCGGGTGGAACTGCATGAACTCCATGTTGGCGACCCGGCAGCCCGCCCGCCACGCCATCGCGATGCCGTCGCCGGTTGCGCCGCGCGGCGCGGTCGAGAACAGATAGACTCGGCCGGCGCCGCCGGTCGCCAGGATCGTCGCGCGCCCGGTGAAGGTCTCGACCTTCCCGCTGCGCCGATTGAGCGCATAGACGCCCCAGACATGGCCGTCGCCCGAATAGCGCTCGCCGTGGCGGCTGGTGACGAGGTCGATCGCGACCATGTCGGGGACGAGCGTGATATTGGGATTGGCGGCGGCGGCGCGCTCCAGCGCCTGCTGCACCGCCCAGCCGGTGGCGTCGTCGACATGGACGATGCGGCGGTGGCTGTGGCCGCCCTCGCGGGTGAGGTGCCAGCGTTCTTCGCCGTCGGCGTTGAACGGCACGCCCAAAGTCGCCAGCCGGGCGATCGCCGCCGGCGCATTTTCGACCACGAACTCGACGGTGGCGCGGTTGTTGAGCCCGGCGCCGGCGATCATCGTGTCCTCGATATGGCTTTCGAACGTGTCGCCGGGCTCCAGCACCGCGGCGATCCCGCCCTGCGCCCAGCCGGTCGCGCCCTCGCCTTTGGCCAGCACCGCCACCCTGAAGCGCTGGGCGAGGTTCAATGCCGCCGTCAGCCCGGCCGCGCCGGAGCCGATGATGACGATGTCGAAGTCGCGGCTAGCCATCCGTTCCGGTGGCCCGCGTCAGGTTGAGGAAGACGTCCTCCAGATCCGCCTCGCGGGTCGAGACGTCGACGATGCCGAGCCCCTCTTTCTGCAGCGCCGCGAGCACCTCCCCGGCATTGACCCGGTCCTTGCGATAGGTGATCGCCAGCGTCCGCTCGGCCTTCAGTTCGATCTTGTCGAAGCAGGCCGCGTCGGGCGCCCGCGCCAGGTCGCGGTCGACGACGACCTCGACCACCTTCTCCTGCGCCATTCCGACCAGCGTCCGGGTCGCCTCGTTGGCGATCAGCTTGCCGTGGTT
>Ga0105245_10003833_pt1 | contig 13374 bp, 10 predicted proteins | sample KBSM54metaG_FD_81523 | JGI IMG/M metagenome (GOLD analysis project Ga0105245, IMG submission 81523) | Miscanthus rhizosphere microbial communities from Kellogg Biological Station, Michigan, USA - KBS M5-4 metaG | ecosystem: Host-associated > Plants > Roots > Rhizosphere > Soil | place... | reverse complement strand
TCCGGTAGCGAAACAAAAGCAGAGCCTCCGATCCCGGCGTTATTGAATGCGTAGTCCAGGCGCTGCCAGCGGCTCACGGCCGTGTCCATCAGATTCTTGACTTGATCCGCGCGGGTGACATCGGTAGGTACGAAAATCGCTTCCCCGCCTTGAGCTTGGATCTGGCGAATGGTCTCCTCACTTTCAGCCGCCCGCCGCGCCCCGATCGCCACGCGAGCGCCTTCCGCAGCAAATGCGATGGCCGTGGCCCGCCCGATGCCCGAACTGCCGCCGGTGATGACAGCAACTTTACCTTCGAAGAGTTTGTCCATATTAGGTAGAATCACAACTTCCATGCACTGGAGCAAGCTTTTCATTCCTACCTTGCGAGACGAGCACCCGCTCCTGGAGCGTGCCGGCTATGTTCGCCAACTGTCATCTGGAAACTACAGCCACTTGTTCCTGGGACAGCGATCGCTGCTGAAGATCACCGCGATTGTGCGTGAAGAGATGGACTCGATCGGCGCGCAGGAGTTTCACCTGCCCGCGACAAAGCTAAACCAGGCCAAGGTGATGGCTTCCATCGCGCGCGGCTTGTTGCGCAGTTACAAACAGCTCCCGCAAATCTGGTTCACGCTGCAGGGCTCATGTTCCTTCGATAAGGATGCCGCCGGACTGGACGTGTCTTATGAGATGCACCGCGCGGCGTACAGCCGGATTTTCGACCGCTCCGGGCTGGAGTACATCGTGGCGGGTGGAACTTTTGTTGTGCGCGGCGCCGACTATGTAGAGATTCATGACCCTGAGGGCGATCTGATGCCCGAAGAGTTTCACACACCCAATGTAAAGACCATCGCCGAATTGGCCCGTTTCACCAGCTTGCCGGAAACGTCACACATGAAGAGCGTGGTGATGGTGGCGGACGGCGAGCCGGTACTTGTGCTCTTGCGGGGCGATCACGAGCTTAGTGAGGCAAAACTCGGGATGACAGTTCGAGCGGCGCGTCCGGAAGAACTTCGTCAGTGGTTCGGCGCGGACGCCGGGTCGCTGGGACCGGTCGGCGTGGCCAAGCGTGTGCGTGTGCTTGCCGATGAAGCTCTACTAGGCCGGCGCAATATGATCGCCGGCGCGAACAAGAACGATTATCATCTGCGCAACGTGACGCCCGGCAAAGATTTCGAAGTCGAGTTCCACGATCTCCGCCAAGCCACGGCAAGCGATGCGTCCGTGCTCGGACATATCGTCAAGGTGGGCTGCCAATACGCGAAGTCCATGGATCTGCACGTGACCAACGAAGCAGGCGAAGAGATCGCACCGATGATGGGTAGTTACGGAATCGGCATCGAGCGGATTCTGAGCGCGGCAGCGGAGCTGTATCACGATACGGACGGCCTTGCACTGCCTCCCGCGATCGCGCCGTTTACGGTGGTCGTTACGCCGGTCAACGGCAAAGACGACGCGCAGCGCCAGGCGGCCGGTGCGATTTACGAAGCTCTTAAGAACGCTCGGCTGGACGCGCTGTTCGACGATCGCGACGAGCGCCCGGGCGTGAAATTCAAAGACGCCGACTTGATCGGCATTCCTTACCGGATTACGGTGGGGAAGAAGCTTCCCGAAGGGATCGTGGAGCTCGTCGAGCGCAGGCCCAAGCGTTCGACTGACGTTCCCATTGCTAATGTGGTGGATGCTGTGCGGGAATCATGGACTGGATAAATATACGCCGGGAGTTCCCGGCGCTCGAGCGCTGGACCTATCTCAACACCGCCACCTACGGCCAGATGCCCATTCGCGGCGTCGAAGCCATGATGAGGCATTCGCAGCGTCGCGACGAGTTTGCGACCACCGACTTCCTCGACTGGTATAGCGACGCCGATCGCATGCGCGCCGGGATCGCCCGATTGATTCACGCGGAGCCTGCCGATATCGCGTTTGTTCCGAACGCAGCCGCGGCGCTCTCGATCGTCCTTGCCGGGATCGCGCCTAAACCGGACGAGAATATCGTCACGCTGGATGACGAGTTTCCCAATTATCTGTATCAGGGCGCGGCTCGTAAAGTCCGGTGGGAACAAGTCCACGAATCCGTCGACGACAAGACTCGTCTGGTCGCGTTTAGCGAAGTGAACTACGCCACCGGCTTTCGCCCGCCGCTGGCGGAAACCGTAGCGTTTCTCGGCGCGCGCGGCGTGCCACTGTTTCTCGACGGGTCGCAAAGCGTCGGGGCACTGACCTTCGACGTACGCAAAACGCCGGTGGACGTGCTCGCGGTCCACGGATACAAATGGCTGATGTCTCCCACTGGCGCCGGGTTCATGTACGTCTCGCCCGCGTTTCGCAAGAAACTGCCGCCGAATGTGATCGGCTGGCGCAGTCATCACGACTGGCGCAACGTCGATCGTCTGCACAGCGGCACGCCCGAGTTCAAGGATGCGGCCGAAAAGTACGAGGGCGGCGGATTGCCGTTTCATCTCCTGTACGCGATGGAGGCGTCGGTAAACTGGATGCTCGAAATCGGCCCAGAAGCCATCGAGCAGCGGGTGATGGAGCTGGCGACGTCTGCCCGGTCAATGCTCCGCAGCTTAGGAGCTCACGTTGAAGATACGGGATCCCAAATTGTCATCGCGGGATTCGAGGGAATGGACGCCTCCGCGATCGCGCGCGCACTGCGGGAACAGAAAGTGGTCATTGCGGCGCGCCACGGCCGGCTCCGCATCTCGCCACACTTCTACAATAATGATGAGGACCTGATGCGCCTGGAGCGCGCGTTGAAAAAGCTGTTGTGATTACTTTCCTCGAAGCCGTTTGGCGCGAGCTGCGATTCGCGATGCGGTCGCTGCTGCGCGCACCGTTAGCCACGGCTGTGATGATCGCGATCCTGGCCGCAGGCATCGGCCTAAACACGGCGGTGTATAGCGTCCTCTACGGAATCCTGCTGCGGCCCTATCCATATGCATCGCCCGAACGGATCGTGCGGATCGCCTCGGCTCCGGTCAAGGATCCGGGCAACCGCGTGGGCGTGTCCCTGCCCGATTTCGAGGATTTCCGCCATGACGCGCGCACCGTGCAGGATTTAAGCGCCTGGAGCACCGAGCGGATCAACCTAATTGACGACGGCGTCGCGGTTCCCGTGGATGCGGGCGTCATTTCGCCGGGCCTGTTCGCGACGCTGGGCGTGAAGCTCTCGATTGGCCGTGAGTTTCTGCCGCAAGAAGACATCCCCGGCGGCGACGTCAACAAGGTCATCCTGAGCCATGCTCTCTGGGAAAAGCGATTCAACGCAGATGCGGGGATACTGGGCCGCGTGATTCGAACTTCTCTCGGCTCGTTCGCCGTGGTGGGCGTCGCATCCCCGGGCTTCCTGTTTCCGCGCGATTCGGCATTGTGGATTCCCATCGAAAGCGAACTGCGCGCTCGCAACGGCTCGCGGCAAATGCGTTTTTATCGAAAATATCGCGTGGTGGCTCGACTCCGCGACGGCGCGTCACTACAAGCTGCCCAGGACGATCTCCGCCAGGTCGGAACCCGCCTGCAGCGTGAGCAGGCCCCGACGAATCGCGACATTCTGCCAGTCGTCGAACCCCTGCGAACTACCGAAACTTCTGAAATGCGGCCCTACGTGCTGCTGCTGATGGCGGGAGCAGGCTTGGTACTGCTAGTCTGCTGCACGAACCTGGCGAATCTCCTGCTGGCACGGTCGTCTGCCCGCGAGCGCGAATTCGCGGTTCGCGCGGCCATGGGCGCCGGTCGAAAGCGTCTCCTGATTCAGCTTCTAACTGAACATTCCTTGATGGCGATTGCGGGAGCGTTTCTGGGCGTAGTTCTGGCGAGCTCTTTGCTGGGCGCGCTGCCGCGAATCATCCCTGGACCGGCCGAGCTTCCGTTCTGGATGCACTTCGATCTGGACCGGAACGTGCTTGCCTTCACCTGCGCGGTGACCATCGGAACCATCGCGGCCTTTGGACTGGTTCCTTTGCTGAAGTCGGCCCGCACCGATCTGGAGGGCCTGCTCCGCGATGGCTCGCGCGGGTCACATGCAACTTCGCGCCTCCGCCGCGGACTAATTGTTGGCGAGGTCGCACTGTCAGCAATCCTCCTGGTATGCGCCGGCCTGCTGCTCAAGAGCTTGAATCGTCTGGAAAGTGTCAATCCCGGATTTCAGCCGCGCAACGTACTCGCGATTCAACTGTCACCGTTCAAGCCCGGCTCGGCGGAGCAACGCATTGAAGCGGCGACGACTTATTTCCGCCAGGTGATCGCCACCATCGGCCAAGTTCCCGGAGTGGTCGCAGTGGGCGCGACCGATGGACTGCCGTACACGCCCGATAGCGCCGACCGCCCCAGCTACAACATGGAAGTACAGGGCGCGGGGTCGGTGGAACGGGCTTATCGCGGCCCCGGTTCGGTGATCGATATCACGCCGCGGTACTTCGAAGCCATGGGGATTCCGCTGCTGGAGGGCCGCGCCTTTAGCGATCAGGATCGGAGCACGTCGGAAAAAGTGATCATCCTGAGTGAACGTGCCGCGAGGTTCCTGTTCCCCGGCCGCAGCCCGATCGGCGGCCAGGTCCGCCACAACACCAATGGCATGGCCGATCCCTGGTCGCGAGTGGTGGGCGTCGTCGGCAACGTCCGCTATAAGGCGGATGAAAACGTTGAGGGTATGGAGATGTACTATCCGTCCTCGCAGTGGGAATTCGAGAGCGCGTATGTGGCGATACGGTTCCAGGGCGGGCCCGCGGGATTCGAGAACGCCATTCGTCAGGCGGTTTCCTCCGTGGATGCGGAAACCGGAATCGATGAGATGAAGACCATGGACGCGCTGATGAATCAGACGCTGTGGCAGCAGCGCTCCTGGGGATTCGTGCTGGCGGGCTTCGCGGCCACGACGCTGCTGCTGGCCGCGGTGGGACTCTACGGCGTCATGGCCTACAGCGTGGCGCTGCGACGCACGGAGATCGGGATTCGCGCCGCATTGGGTGCGACGCCGAAGACGATTTTCGGTGAAGTCACCCGCGAAGGCGTGTATCTGGCGGCCACTGGAGCCGCGATCGGACTGGGCGCTTCACTGGGCGTCACCCGGCTTTTGCGGACCATGCTTTACGGCGTTCCACCCGCGGATCCACTGACGTTTCTCCTGGCCGCGCTGGTGCTGATCGCCGTCGCCGTGGTTGCCTCGGCCTTACCGGGGATGCGCGCCGCGAACATGGACCCGGTCAAGATCCTGCGCAATTAAAACCCCCTATTGACTGTCTATACGTCTTCATATAGACTGTCGATACGAATGGCGCCAGAGACTACGGATCTTCTACCCGGAACGCTGGACCTGCTGATCCTCCAGACGCTTTCTTTGGGACCGCAGCACGGGTTGGGAATCTCCCGCCGCATCGAACAGATCACTGGCGGGACCTTTCGCGTAATGCCAGGATCTCTTTTTCCGGCTTTGCATCGTATGGAAGAGCAGGGCTGGCTGGCGGCGGAATGGGGCGAGTCTGAGACCAATCGCAAGGCTAAGTATTACTCGCTGAAAAAGGCCGGGTGCCGAAGGCTGGAAATAGAAAAGGTTCGCTGGGACAAAGTCGCATTGGCGATTCGCAACGCGTTGGAGACTGGCTAGATGCTCCGCGGCCTTTTGCGCAACCTTTTCCGGCGAGACCGGGTCGAGCGCGATCTCGACCAGGAGATTCGCGCCTTCGCCGATATGCTGGCCGACGAGAAAGCACAAAGCGGGATGTCGCGAACGGAAGCCGAGCGAGCCGCGCGCATCGAGCTGGGAGGAATCGAACAAGTAAAGGAGCAGGTTCGCGCGAGCCGCTCGGGAGCCTGGCTCGACACACTTGCCGCCGATCTTCGCTATGCATTACGCATGCTGCGGCGCAACCCCGGCTTCGCGGCCGTCACGGTCATCACGCTCGCGCTGGGCATCGGCGCAAACACCGCATTGTTCAGCGTGGTGAACGCGCTACTCCTCCGCGACCTGCCGTATAAAGACGCGAACCACCTGGTTTACGTCACTGAGTTCTGGCCGCACGAGCCCATCGTGCCCGGCCCACCCAATCCCGACTTCACCAACTGGCGCGCCCACTCTCGATTGATTGAAGACATCCAGGCTTACGGCGGCGGAGGAAACGTTACCCTCACTACCGCTGGCGCAGCGGAACGCATCACTGGAACGCTAGTCACCGCGGGACTACTGGACATGATCGGGCTTCAGCCGGCCTTGGGACGAAATTTCCTCTCCGATGAAGATCGCCCCGGTGCGCCGCCCGTAGTGATCCTCGGCTACGGTATTTGGCAGCGCCGCTTCGGCGGATCCTCCGACGTAGTCGGCAAGCAGATCGAATTGGATGGCATCGGTCGCACGGTGGTGGGGATTCTTCCAGCCGCCTTCGCATTTCCGGATAACAATTTCGCGCAAGAGGTTTTGCTCCCGATGGGTCTTGATCCCGAACCGGGCTGGCGTGAGCGCGGGATGCGATTGCTGCGAGTCCTGGCCCGCACCAAGCCTGGCGTTACGCGCGAGGCGCTGCGTACGGAGTTCGCCGAGTTGGTGCGCCGCACAGCGTCCGAAGAGCCTCCGCAATTCGTGACCATGCGCAAGGACATGGAGATCCGCATTATCCCGCTGCGCGAGTGGCTTGCGGGAGATGTCCGCCCGGCTTTGCTGGTGCTCCAGGCCGCTGTGGCCATGGTGCTGCTCATTGGGTGCCTGAACGTCGCCAATCTTCAGATCGCCCGCGGTATCGCGAGGCGCAATGAGATGGCCCTTCGGACCGCGCTCGGCGCCGGACGCGCGCGGATTACGCGCCAGTTGCTGACCGAAAGTCTACTGCTGAGCATGCTGGGCGGGGCGACGGGGCTGGCCCTGGGATATGGGGCGCTGAATCTGATTCGATCCTTCCTGCCCGCGAGCCTGCACCTGGCCGACACCATCCGGATCGACCCGTGGGTGTTGGTGTTTACGCTGGCCATCGCGATTGCGTCCGGAGTCGTGACCGGCCTGGCGCCAGTGTGGGCCGCGACGCGCGGGCGCACGCACCTGGACGAGACCCTGAAGGAAGGTAGTAGCCGAACCACCGAGCCCGGCAGCCATCACCGCCTGCATCGGGCTTTAGTGATTGCCGAAGTTGCCATCGCCATGGTGCTGCTGGCGGGCTCCGGTCTGCTTATACGTAGTTTTGTGCGGATGGCCTCGCTCGATCCGGGCTTCGACCCGGACGGCGTGCTGACGCTCCGCATCGCGCTTCCGGAGCGCAAGTATCCGACCAGCCAAAGCAGGGCCGAGTTCTATTCGCAACTTCTGGAACGGGCAGCCGCGATTCCTGGAGTTCAGAACGCGGCGATCGGAACCGGTTTACCGCTCATCGGCACACGCGGGCGCGCTGGTACCTGGGTCGAAGGGCGTCCGGCGCCACCTCCCGGAGGCAGGCCATCGATCCCTGAGGCCGACATCAGTTCGAATTACTTTGACGCGCTGCGGATTCCGCTGCTCAATGGACGCGCCTTTACGGAGGCGGACCGTGCGGGTTCGCAGCATGTGGTGATCGTCAATCGGGCATTCGCCGACCTATTCTTTCCGGGCCAGGAAGCCATAGGCAACCGCATCACCTTCGGCAGCAGCAAAGAGCTGAATCAGATCATTGGCATCGTGGGCAATGTTCGCCAGGAGGGCTTGCGCCTGGCGGCCGAGCCCACATATTACGTCCCGTACCAGCAAATTCCCGACGCGGAGATGCTTCTAATTCTTCGGTCGAACTTACCTCACGGCGCGCTCGCGGCAGCCGCCGCCGGAGCGATTCACTCGATCAACCCGGACTTGCCCGCTTATGATGTCGCCACCATGCGCGACCGGCTCGGCGAGGCCCTCGCCACGCAGCGCGCCAACATGGCGCTCATGGCGATGTTCGCAGCACTAGCGTTGCTCCTGGCTGCGATCGGGATCTTCGGCGTAATCGCGTACATGGTGAGCCGGAGGTCACTGGAGATCGGCATCCGGATGGCGCTGGGCGCCCAGCATGGCGACGTATTGAAGATGGTCTTGGGGCACGGAATGGTTTTGGCCCTGGCTGGAATCGCACTCGGACTCGGTGGAGCGCTGGCGGCGACTCGTGCCCTGCGCACCCTGCTATTCGAAATCAGTCCCAGCGATCCGTGGACGTTAATCGTCGCAGCAGCCCTATTCGCCGGTGTCGCAGCGGCCGCCTGTTATATTCCTGCGCGCCGCGCCATCCGCGTCGACCCAATGACAACTCTTCGTCACGACTGATCGTATTCTACGCTCACCAAAAACAATCCCCTTGCCGGAGCCGACGGGCCCACCGGAATTTTGCAGCCCGGCTGTAGCCGAGCCTCGATGCCGCCCGGCGCGAGGTTTCCCTTCCCTGCCTCCAGCAGCACGCCCACGATGTTGCGGACCATGTGCTTCAGGAATCCACTGCCGCGAACGCGGTAGATTAACCGGTCGCCTTCTCGGGTCAGGCATGACGAAAAAATGCGCCGAACCTTCGAGCGGCCGGTGGCATCCACAGGATCGGCTGCCGCAAACGCGGTAAAGTCGTGCTCGCCTTCGAGCAAGCGAGCCGCCTCGATCATGCGGAGCTCGTCCAGCGGATACGGGTAGTGATACACGTAGCGGCGTTCGAAGGGCGAACAGATGTCGGCCCGCAAGAGGCGATATTCATACGTCTTGGCGACGGCATCGTAACGGGGGTGGAAACTCTCGTGTGCCTCGGCCGTGTCCAACACGCGGATGTCGCGTGGCAGCAGACGATTCATGGCCTTCTGAAGATTCGGCAAGGGAATCGGATTGGCCAGCCGGAACGCTGCCACTTGTGCCAATGCGTGAACCCCGGCATCGGTGCGGCCGGACCCGTCTACATGCACTACATCGCCTTCGATTTCGGACAGCACCTCTTCAAGCGAACGCTGGATCGTGGCGACGCCCGGCTGCACCTGCCAGCCGTGATAGTCGGTGCCGTCGTAGCTGACCGTGATACGAATCCGGCGCATGCTTTTCTTAAAACAGGCTTAGACCGTCGCGCGGGAGCCGGGCTTTTCCACCGGGAGACCCTGCTTACACAGCGGGCACTCCTCGGGCGTCCAGGAGACGGCGTCCAGGGTCGCCAGGGCCACCCGGGGAACCCCCAGGTCGACACGTCCCCCGCTGCGGTCGATGACCGAGCCCACTCCTAAAACCTGGACTCCGGACGCCCGCAGGAGTTCCATGACTTCCCGGGTGCTGCCACCGGTGGTAACCACATCCTCGACCACCACGGCGGTCTCCCCAGGGGTCAAAAAGAACCCCCGGCGGAGGGTCATCTTGCCCGAGGGATCCCGTTCCGTGAACTGAAAACGGGCGGCCATGGCCCGGGCGACTTCATGGCCGATGATCAGGCCGCCCAGGGCGGGCGAAACGATAACTTGTGCTTTTGGCATACTTTGGGCCATGCTTTCCGTCAGAGCCCGCCCCAGCTGTTCGGCACGTTCGGGGTGCTGCAGAACTAGAGCGCTCTGCAGGTATTCTCCGGAATGGAGCCCGCTGGTGAGGCGAAAATGACCCTTCAGATAGGCGCCTGTTTCGCGAAATATTTGCAATGTAGAGTTAGACACGGTTTCTTCATATATAATAGTCCGGGTAAGACTTAACATTCTTGACGGGATACCCCCTGTAACAACAGCACCGTCTCCCGTCGTCATTTCTAGCGAAGACAAGAAACCATTGGGGAGTAGTCTACTACGATGAAGAAGCTTAAGTGGCTCCTGGGCCTGACCTTGGTAATTGCAGCGTTGGCCTTGGGCGGCTTCACCTATTACACGCGTTCCAAGAAAGCTGATTATTTGACCGCCAAGGTGCAACGTGGCGATCTCGAATCGGCCATTTCCGCTACCGGCTCGCTCGCGGCCGTCGTTTCCGTCGCAGTGGGCAGCCAGGTGTCCGGCAATATCGCCGCCCTGTATGCCGATTACAATTCGCAGGTCAAAAAAGGCCAGCTGGTGGCGCAGATCGACCCGGCTCCCTTCCAGACCAAAGTCGACCAGGCCAAAGCCAATCTGGATAGCGCCAAGGCGCAGGTCACCAGCGCGGAAGTTGGCGTAAAGAAAGCGGACTTGGATATCGCTAACGCGCAACTCAACATCACCAACCAGCAGGCAGCTTTGGTGCGCGCCGATTCCCAGGTCAAGGACGCCAAGCGCAAGCTGGATCTGCAGGCCAGGATGTTCAAGGATGGCGTGGCGACGCAGGATGCACGCGACAGCGCCCAGGCGGTTTATGACCAAGCCATCGCCAGCTACGATTCGGCCAAGGCGCAATTGAACTCCGCGCAGGCCAATCTCGAATCGGTCAAGGCGCAGAAGCAAGTGGCGGAGACCCAGAAAGTCACGGCGGCGGCCCAGGTGGCCACGGCCGACGCTAACTTGCAGAACGCCCAACTGGATCTGGATCACACCCGCATTACCTCTCCGGTCAACGGAGTGGTGATCGCGCGCAACATGGACGTAGGTCAGACCGTGCAGGCCTCCTATTCCGCGCCCCAGTTGTTCAGCATCGCGCAGGATCTTTCGAAGATGCACGTGGAAACCAACATCGACGAATCCGACATCAGCCGCGTCCAGGTGGACCAGGACGCTTCATTCACGGTGGACGCGTATCCCGGGCAGACGTTCCACGGGACGGTCATGCAAATCCGCCACTCCCCGACCAACGTGCAGAACGTGATTACGTACACGGTGGTGATCGACGTGGATAACCCCGATATGAAGCTGTTCCCGGGCATGACGGCGAACGTCCGCCTGGTCACCGACCACCTCTCGGCGGTGGTGAAGATTCCCTCGGCGGCGCTGCGGTTCCGTCCGCCAGACGATCTCCTCCCGGCCGACGCGAAGAACAACGATAAAAAAGTCGCCAAGGTGGATGGCAAGGACGCCAACCCAGCCAAAGGCGGCGATGGTAAGTTCGATCCCAGCCAGTTCAAGGGACGTAACGGCGGCGGTGGCGGCGGTGGATTCGGCCGGCGCGGCGGTGATGGCGGCGGCGGTGGATTCGGCGGAGGCCGGGGTCAAGGCGGCCAGGCCGGCGGCGCTCGTCCTCAGTTCCAAACCGTCTATACGCTGGATGAAAAAGGCCAGCTCAAAGCGGAGCGCATCCGCACCGGCATTAGCGACGGAAACTTCGTGGCGATGCTTAACGGCAACCTCAAAGAAGGCGACGTGCTGATCACCGGCATTGAAGGTGTCCGGTCAGGCGCTAACCAGAACAAGAACGCGCCGGGATTCCCGGGCCAAAATAACAACAACCAATTCAAGCAAGGCCGGGGCGGCCTGCCGTTCTAAGTCGCCAGCGAGGATCATTCGTGGATTCTGCTCTCATTCGCATCGAGCACTTGCATAAGACCTATCACATGGGCGACAACCATGTGCACGCCCTGCGCGGGATTTCACTCGACATCGCGCGCGGCGCCTTCGTCTCCATCATGGGTGCGTCCGGTTCCGGCAAGTCCACCTTGATGAATATCATCGGGTGCCTGGACAAACCCAGCAGTGGCAAATACTACCTGGACGGCGTGGATATCGGCAGCCTGGAACGTGATGAACTGGCGGATATTCGCAATCGTAAGGTCGGTTTCGTGTTCCAGCAATTTAACCTGCTGGCCAGGACGTCGGCGCTCGAAAACGTCGAACTACCCCTGCTCTACAGCGACAACGACAAAACCAAGTTTAAAGAACGCGCCATGGCGGCGCTCACATCGGTGGGTCTGGCGGAACGCTACGACCACCACCCCAGCCAGCTTTCCGGCGGCCAGCAACAGCGCGTGGCCATCGCCCGCAGCCTGATCAACGATCCCCAGCTGATTCTGGCGGACGAGCCGACAGGCGCTCTCGATTCCCGCACCAGCATCGAAATCATGGGCATCTTTCAAAAGCTGAACCGGGAAAAGGGAATCAGCATCGTGGTGGTCACCCACGAGCCCGACATCGCGCACTATTCCGATCGCATCATCCAGTTCAAGGACGGTCACATCATGCTCGATGAGGCTGTGCCCAACCCGCGGAACGCGGAGCGGGAACTGGCCGAGATGCCCGAACTGGTAGAGGAAAAGGAACCCGTCGCATGAACAAGGTTTTCCAAAGTATGAGAATCGCGTTCCGCGCGCTGCGCGTGAACAAGCTGCGTTCGGCACTGACGATGCTCGGCATTATTATCGGCGTCGGCGCCGTGATCGCCATGGTGTCGGTGGGTAGCGGCGCCACCGACCGCATTCACCAGCAGATCGCGTCCATCGGCAGCAACGTCATTATCATCCAGCCGGGCAGCCAGAACACCGGCGGAGTGAAGAGCGGCAACGGCAACTCGCAGACGCTGACCGAGGACGATGCCCGGGCCATTGGCGAGGAATGTCCCGACGTCATGTTTTCGACGCCCATCCAACAGAACCAGCAGCAGGTGGTCTACGGAAGCAATAACTGGGGCACCCGGATCTACGGCGTGTCGCCCGACTATTTGACCATTCGCGACATCCGCATCGAGGAAGGCGAACCCTTCACCACCGAAGATGTCAAATCCACCAACAAGGTCGCGCTACTCGGCAAGACCGTGGTCGATAACCTTTTCGCCGGAGAAGATCCGATTGGCAAAACCATCCGCGTCCGCAAGGTGCCTTTCACCGTGGTCGGGACGCTGGTGCCCAAGGGTCAGAATTCCAGCGGGCAGGATCAGGACGACATGATCATCATGCCGATCACCACCGCCAAGAAGAAAGTGATGGGCGGCGGACGCGCCAACAACTGGCAGCAAATCGGTCAGATCATGGTGCAGGCGCGCGATGGACGCAATAACAACGCCATGGATGAGATCGAAGGTCTCCTGCGTCAGCGTCACCGCTTGCAGGCAACCGAGGATAACGATTTCCAAGTCCGAAGTCTGGAAGAGATGGCGGCAGCCCAGGAGCAGGCAACTCAGATCATGGGACTGCTGCTGGCTTCGATCGCGTCGGTGTCGCTGATCGTCGGCGGCATCGGCATCATGAACATCATGCTGGTGTCGGTGACCGAGCGCACCAAGGAAATCGGTCTGCGCCAGGCGGTGGGAGCAAAAACCAACGATATTTTGTCGCAGTTCCTGGTGGAAGCGGTTTCGCTTTCGCTATTGGGGGGCTGCCTGGGGATTGCGATGGGGGTCTTAGCCAGCTTCGGCATCTCGTATTTTGCCGGATGGAACACACTGGTGAGTCTGCCTTCGATCCTGGCGGCATTTTTCTTCTCGGCCCTGGTGGGGGTGTTCTTCGGATTCTATCCGGCGCGCAAGGCGGCCTTGCTCGATCCCATCGAGGCTCTGCGATATGAGTAAAGCTCTGAGGTATGAGTAGTTGGGGTGGGGCTTCTCCGGACGTGTGCTCGCAACGC
>Ga0105245_10003831_pt1 | contig 13375 bp, 10 predicted proteins | sample KBSM54metaG_FD_81523 | JGI IMG/M metagenome (GOLD analysis project Ga0105245, IMG submission 81523) | Miscanthus rhizosphere microbial communities from Kellogg Biological Station, Michigan, USA - KBS M5-4 metaG | ecosystem: Host-associated > Plants > Roots > Rhizosphere > Soil | place... | reverse complement strand
CTACGTGCGCGAGCGGATGCATGGGGACATCACCTACTTCAACGTGAACCGCCACATCAACCCGACGAACGTATGCGTTGCTGCCTGCAAGCTTTGCGCCTTCGGCCGCAAAAAGGGCGATCCCGCGGGTTACACCATGGCTCTGGAAGAAGCCTGGCAGACCGCGGCGTCGGGATACAGCGAGGCAGTGACGGAGTTCCACATCGTCGGCGGTCTTCACCCCGATCTGCCGCTCGAATACTTTCTCGATCTGGTTCGAGGACTCAAGCAGCGATTCCCTAAGGTGCACATCAAGGCGTTCACCATGGTGGAGGTTGCGTACCTGGCCCGGCGCGCGAAGCTGTCAATTGAGGACACGCTTATCAAGATGCGCGAAGCGGGGGTGGACTCCATGCCCGGCGGCGGGGCCGAGATCTTTGCTTCACGGGTGCGCTCGATTATCTGCGACCACAAGATCGATGGGAGTGAGTGGCTGGACACCGCGCGGCTCGCCCACAAGCTTGGATTTAAATCGAATGCCACCATGCTCTACGGTCACATCGAAAACGATGAGGACCGCGTGGACCATCTGCTGAAACTTCGTGAGGTCCAGGACGAGACCGGCGGCTTTCAGACGTTCATTCCGCTCGCGTTTCACCCGGAGAACACACCGCTCGATCATCTTCCCGTCACGACAGGCCTAACGGATATCCGCCAGATCGCGGTGAGCCGCCTGCTTCTCGACAACTTCCCGCACATCAAGGCGTACTGGCAGATGATGACGCCGAAGATCGCCCAGATTGCCCTTCGCTTCGGCGCCGACGATCTGGACGGCACCGTGGTCGAAGAAAAGATTTACCACGACGCCGGCGCTACCACCCCGCAGGGCATGACGCGCAAGGAACTCTGCCGCCTGATCACGGAAGCGGGCCGCGTTCCTGTTGAACGCGACACGCTGTATCACTCCGTCACCAGGAACGAGGACACCTTCACCGTTGCGGTGTAGGCTGCTAGGAAAGTGCAAGTATGGGTGAATTGAGCCTCTATGCGGTTGTCGGTCTCTGCATCGGCTTCATGTGGGGCATTGGCTGTTCCCTCGCCATTCTCTACTCGATCTATCTTGGCGGATATCGCAAGGCCGTGGAGGACTCGCTTTCGGACGAGAAGCCGGAGAGATTTAGGACGGCTCTGCGGAGAATTGAAGCGCGACGAGCCAAACAACAGGCCTCTACTGCCGTAACACCTTCCCGTCCTTCATGACGAAGCTGACATGCTCGCACGTTGAGATGTCTTCCAGAGGATTACCGGGTACCGCGACGATGTCCGCAAAGTAGCCCGGCTTCAGCTCGCCGATTTGGCCGCCCCATCCCAATAGCTTTGCCCCGTTGATCAGGTCGGCTTGCAGGACGGCAGCGGCTTTCATTCCGTACTCAACCATCAGCGTCATCTCACGAGCCTGGGTTCCATGCGGGAAAGGCCCTACGTCCGATCCGACGGCGAATTGGACTCCAGCAGCGACCTGCTTTTTGAATTCCTTGATTTTGTACTGCAGCATCTCCGCTTCCGCAGCGGCCTGATCCTGCGACTCGCGGTGCTTTGCGAAGTAGTCGAAGATGGTGAAAGTCGGAACGGAGAAGATTCCTTTCTCCTTCATCAGGCGGATCGTCTCGTCGCTGAGCTGTGTTGCGTGGTCGATTGAAGCTACGCCGGCCTGCGCTGCATAGAGGGTTCCCGGTTCCCCCATTGCATGAACTCCAACAGTCGTTCCCATGCGGCGAGCCTCTTCCACGGCCGCAGTCAATTGGGCCGCCGTGTATTGAAAGGGCGTACGCAGAACGCCATCGATCATCTTGTCTTTGCCAGTTTCGTAGATCTTGGCGAAATCGGATCCTTCCTTGTGCTGCTCGCGCATCACCTCGACGAGTTGATCCGCCGAGTTTGCGTAGTCGGCATTCGACAGCACATGCTGCGCCGGATTGTATTTGTTGGCGTCCTCATGACCGCCGAGGATGTCGATCGCATTTCCGCTGAGCCGAAGGCGCGGACCCGGAATGATTCCTTTGTTGATGGCCTCGCGAATTGCTGTGTCCGCAGATCCCGCGCCCTCGGTGCCCATGTCGCGCTCGGCGGTGTAGCCTGCCATTACGTCATCCTTTGCGGCCTGCACTGCGAGAATCACGCGCCACGGCACCGATTCCTCCACGGTCTGGAGATCTTCGGCGCCGGGATGTAGGAAGAGATGAATATGCGCGTCAATCAGGCCCGGCATCAGGGTCGCGGCGCCAAGGTCAATGACCTTCGCGCCCGTAGGATGCTCGACGCTCTTGCCAACAGCCTTGATGCGGTTGCCTTCGACCAGTACCTCGCCGGGTTGAAGCAAGGTTCCGGTGTCCACTTGCAGCAATCGGGCCGCATGCAGCACGATGGGCGATTGCGGTTGCGATTGTTGAGCAATCGATAGGCACGGCATCGACATCATGCACAGCAACAGTAACCAGCTAAAAATACGCATGCTCTCTCCGATACGGATTTGAATATACAACCGCGAGCGCGGCCGGCGGCGATCAAGAATTTGTACTCATTTGTTTTCTACAAGCATTCATCGCGCCACTCATGAGGTTCTTTACGAATCGATGTTATGATCCGCCAAAGGACACCAAACAAAGCATGACTCAGAACGACTACTACGCACTTGCGCACGAGCAAGCCGGCAAGGAACGTGCGGACCTTCGTATCCAGATCGAAACTCTTCTCGCCCGCGATGCCAGGCTCGAAAAGCTGGTCGATGTCCTCAAGGATCTTCTTCCCCAGCAGTCTGCTGTTGAAGCACATGCGGACAATCAACACGAACACAATGGCTCACACGAGCATCACGGCTGAGCCGGCTCACAATTCAATTCAGTAGGCTCCGGAACCAGTGATGTGCTGTCCGATGATGAGGGCATGGATGTCGTGCGTGCCTTCGTATGTCTTGACGGATTCAAGATTCATCATGTGGCGCATGATCGGGTAGTCCTCGGTAATTCCGTTCGCGCCGAGGATGTCTCGCGAGATTCGCGCGCACTCCAGCGCCATCCACACGTTGTTGCGCTTGGCCATGGAGATGTGCTGATGGCCGACGGTGCCCGCGTCTTTCAGGCGGCCGACCTGAAGCGAGAGTAGCTGCGCTTTGGAGATCTCGGTCACCATCCAGACCAGCTTGTCCTGAATCAGCTGGTGGCTTGCGATGGGCTGATTGTGAAACTGCTTGCGAGCCTTCGCGTACTGCAGGGCCGTGTCGTAGCACGACATTGCCGCGCCGATCGCTCCCCAACTGATGCCATAGCGGGCCTGGTTCAGGCACATCAGCGGGCTCTTCAAGCCACCGGTGCCGGGCAGAAGATTTGTGGCTGGAATATGGACGTCCTGCAATGACAGGCCGCTAGTGACAGAGGCACGCAGCGACCACTTGCCATGAACTTCGTAGGCGCGGAAGCCGGGGCGGTCTGTTTCGACGAGGAACCCGCGCACCTTATGATCCTTGTCTTCAACTTTGGCCCAGATCACGGCGACATCGGCGATATTGCCTGACGTGATCCACATCTTCTCGCCGTTGAGTATGAACTCATCGCCGGACTTGCGCGCAACGGTCGTCATGCCGCCGGGGTTCGATCCGAATCCTGGCTCCGTGAGCCCGAAGCAGCCCAGCTTTTCTCCTTTGGCCATCGCGGGCAGCCAGGTGCTCTTCTGCTCGTCGGAGCCGAAGGTGTAGATGGGATACATGCAGAGGGCGGACTGTACGCTCACGAAGCTGCGCAGACCGGAGTCTCCGCGCTCCATTTCCTGGGTGACGAGGCCGTACTCGACGTTCGACATGCCCGCGCAGCCGTAGCCGTCGATGGTCGCGCCGAAAAAGCCCAGCTCGCCCATAACGGGGACGAGTTCGCGGGGGAAGCGCTCGGTTCGATAGCACTCCTCGATGATGGGGATGACATTGTCTTCGACGAAGTCACGCGCAGTGCGCCTGACAAGCAGTTCGTCTTCGCTGAAGCCTGCGTCGAGATGAAGAAAGTCAACACCCTGAAATTTGAATGCCATGATTGCACCTTGCCATTTCTGTCCTGCTCAAAACTCGAAGGCTAACAGACCAGACGTATGCTGATCCAGACGGCTACTTACAGGAAGCCGGTTCGGTTTCGATCCTGCTAATCGCTTCGATCTCGGCACCGTTCAAAGCGCGTCGATAAACTCGAACTTCACCTACGTCGCCATTGAAGAACAGGCCGTCGTCACGCTGAGCGCCGATCAGGATGGGCCCCTTGCTCGATCCCCATGGCACCAGATTGTCCTGACGCTGAACTTCGCGTCCGTTGACGTACATGCGTAGAATTCCGAGCGTCTGATCGAAGACCGCGGCGGTGTGGACCCAGATGTCGACGGGCAGACCTTCGCCGTTTACCCAGTAGTCCGTCCAGCGAGTGCCAAACGTGGTCGCACCCCATTGAGCGGTGGGATTGGGGCCGAAGCCGAGACGCCACTGCGATCCCCAGCGCGGTCCCATCTGCGATACCCATGCCGAATAGGCTTCCGGTTTGTGCGGCTTCACCCAGGCGGTGACCGAGATCGATCCGGCGTTGTCGTAGCCGGGTGTCTTCGGGAATTCAATGTAAGTACCTTTGCCGCTGAAACTGTACGCCATGTTTGCATGGCCATGGCGATCCGATGCGGAGGTAGCGCCGTGAATATCTGCTTTCACCTCGGGATGACAGAGGTCCACCGCGGAGCCCTGCAGCGGAAGAAGAGCAACAAGTCCGGCATTCAGTTCGACGTTCGATCGGTAGTTGTTGGGCACTCCTGCGTCTGAAGAAAAATTCGGGATCGCACGCAGGCGCGCCACGTCCTGTTTGCGTTCTGCGCCTTCAAGGGATGCGACGAGATTCTGCCGTTCGATAGCGTCGAAGCGAAAGTCGTCGGCGTACTCGGCCTGCAATTCCTCCCAAAAGGTGGCGAGGTCGTCATTACCCGCGTTCAGGGCGTCGAGCATCGGCCGAGCGGCGGAATATTGCGGAAGCTTGTCGTCTGAATATGCCGACCCGAAGCGCCTCAACCATGCATGGCGACGACGCTGCGCTTCGGTGAGATAGCGCGCCGGGCCGTAGGAGACGTGCGCCTCAGGGTCGGCCAGGAATTCCAGCCCGCGATAGAACGCGCGCAATCCGACGGTGCCGTGCGTCTCGCCAGGAAACACTTCGTAGTGATATTCCACGTCTGCGTTCGGGCTGCTTTCAAACGTTTTGGCAAAACGCAGCGCGCCAACGGAAATATCAGCTTCTTCATCCCCGCCAGCGCCAATAAACACAAAACGCGGCTTCGGCGCAGGTTTTGCGATTGCCTTGCCAAGCAGCGCGACGAAGCGGTCGTCTAGCCCGTAGCTGGGACTCATGGCAAGGTTCGCCTGGAATACCTCGGGCCGCCGAATGAATGCGTACAGCGAGAACATGCCGGCATTCGAATGGCCGAGGAGAATGCGGTACTTGCCCAGCGAGTACTCGGACGTGAGCTGCGGGATCAATTCGTCGGCGAGAAACGCAAGGAACTTGTCCGAAGGACCGTCCGCGAATCCAGCGCCTTCAAAGGTGGGCATGAGATCGCGCCCTCGGTTTGTATTGACCACGCCGGCAACGACCATTGGTGGAAGCCTGCCATTTCCTGTGAGGTGATTCACGATGACAGCGGCGTTGCTGAAGGTCCATTCGCCATCCAGTACGATCAACAGCGGCATGTTGGGCTTTGTCTGCTTCGGCACGGAGACGAGGATCTCGCGCTTCTCGCCGAGAATCTTGGACTGAATGCTTTCGCGCTTGCCCAGGCTGATGGCGGGATCCTGCGCCGGCGCAATTGCCGAGAAGCTAAGTACTGCAGCCGCGAACACGACATCACAAACGCGGGGTGAGATCATTCAGTCGCTCCAGTTCGAATCATGAATTCGAAGCCCGAAGTATAGACTGCGGCCCCTCTCGCTGACTGTGAGGTCAGCTTGTTTTCGCGGAGCCTTGAGTGATCAGGCTGCTGCCTTCAGGCGGGCTTCCAGCAGGAACATGAGCTGGACTTCCTCGTCTCGCAGGGAATGCTGGCTCTTCCGCATCTTCTTTTCAGCGGCTTCGAGAGTCTTGACCAGCTCACCGGTCATGTAGGTTTCGAGCACCGTGGGGTGTACGTAGCATTTCCGGCAAACCGCCGGAGTATTTCCGAGCCGCTCGGCGACCTTCTTGATCGCCTCCACTACATTCTTCTTTAACTGAGTCTGCGTCTCGCATTCTTCGCACTCACGCAATGCAAGACAGGCAAGCACGGTTCCGGCCCAGGTGCGAAAGTCTTTGGCGGTAAACGCCTGCTCGGTGATGGTCCGCAGGTACTCGTTCACGTCGGACGAGTCCACGGTATGCAGCGACCCTTCCTCGTCGATGTACTGGAACAACTCGTAGCCGGGCAGGTCGAGGCATTTCTTCACGATCGTAGCCAGGCGGCGATCGTTCAAGTCGATTACATGCTGCTTGCCGCTTTTACCTTTGAACTTGAACCGGACAGTTGTTCCTTGCACGTCAACATGCTTGTTGCGCATGGTCGTAAGCCCGTAAGACTTGTTCTCTTTTGCGTATTCTTCATTGCCGATGCGGATGAAAGTGGTCTCGAGCAGGCGCACGATCGTCGCCAGCACCTTTTCCTTTGGCAAACCGGGAAGCCCAAGATCCTGCTCGACGCGCTCGCGGATCACTGGGAGAGTCTCTCCAAACAGTTTCATGCGCTCGTATTTGTTTTCGTCGCGCACTTCGCGCCAGCGCGGGTGGTACCGGCTTTGCTTGCGGCCTCTTGCGTCTCGACCCGTTGCCTGCAGGTGGCCATTTGCCCGGGGACAGATCCATACGTCGTTCCACGCCGGCGGGATGACCAGGGACTTGATACGCCCAAGGATCTCCTTGTCGCGAACGGCCCTTCCCTCTGAATCGAAATACTGGAAGCTTTTGCCCCTGCGGCGCCGCGTGATGCCGGGACCGGAATCTGTGACGTAACGTAAGCCTGCTAGTTTGGAAGCTTCGACTGGATCGAGGACGATTTCGGTTGTTGTAGACATGGCCCTGGCCCCGAGAGGAACTTACATTCTCTGTTTCCGACAGGATTGGATGCTGCTTTTGCAAGGACGCGATCGCAAGACTATTCGTCGCCTTCATCCGATCCAAACTCGGGGAGGGGAGACGGGCGGGTGCTTGTGGGCATCCCAGCGATGGTGTTGAGATCGGCGAGTACTTGCTTCCACTGGTCGGGATGTTGCTTGGTGGTGATGGGCAAGTCGAGATTCGAATAGTACTTCTGAATATCTTCCTTAATTCCCGGCGGGATCGGCTGGGCCGGATTCTCTACAAGCCTGTGCAACAGGTCGGCGTAGGTTGAATCGGTCAATGGATATCCACCTGCGCGAACCACCTTTCCTGTATCCAAATCGCGGTTTGGCAAGGGATGATTGGGATCGCGGCGCCCGGGCTCGCCGGCGTATGGGCGCGTGACACTGGGCAGCGGTGGAAGCGGCCCTCTAAACCTCGCCGATTCCGGTGTGTACCTCGTTAGGATTCGGCGCAGTGAGGCGATTGAGACAGTCACACTGTGGGCGTAATCGGCCTCTGTCTGAACCGTGGGTCCTTTCACGTCAACCATGGCGAGGGGGCCGACTTTCGGCATGATGAACAGAAAAGCAGCCAGCAGGTGGGTTCCGATTCCTGCCTTTCGGCGGTGGGCATCCCAGTTAGCCTCTTTCGCCACTGCTGCGGTCTCCTTCTTGAGATTGGCCACCTCTGGCGTGTTTGGATCAGGTGGTTCATGGCTTCGATGTAAGAGCGTCACCGCATAGGCGATTCGCGGTATGAATGTCCGCGCGGCGAAGCGGTAGTCGCGGACGTTGATTCTTCGCCGGCCTTTGAAGTTCTGGGTCAAGCCATACGTCTGGTAGAAGGCAAGCGCAAGCTGCCGCATCGAGACGCGGAATCCGATGTGACGCAGGTAGTGAAGCGGCGCAACGCGATGGTGCGCGATCTCATTGATGTCGAAAGCAAACTCAGTCTGAACGTGCTCGCGCTTTCCCTGTGCGTAGCTGACGGACTTCCCATATTTAGCGGCGAGCTTTGGGAACTCGATGGGTACGGCGAGATTGGTGGCCTCGGCATGGCCGACGGAGTCGCCGATGTAGTGTGACAGGGCGCCGATGGCGAATGCTAGCTCGTTCGCGTTATGCGCATTGCGAAACAGGTTGACTACAAAATCACCGGAGCGGACGTAGTGAGTCAGGTTCGAGAACGAGCGATCCCCGAAAGGGTAGTATCCGATGTCCTGAATCACACAGCCGCCGTAGGCATAGGCATGTGCCTGATCGAGGTCGGCTTTAGTGAGATTTGGATATCGGCTGAGAAGGAGAGGAACGATCGAATCCTGCCAGGTCAGGTCGATCAGTTGCTCGTGAGTAAGCAAGGAATATGCATCGACTGTCTGCGGACAGAGCAGCATCCATATCAGCGCAGCTGCTGCGAATATGGCGGACCGCGTGCGATTCATTGTTCTCCAGTGCAGAGGTTTACCCGAGCTGCGATCTACTCGATAAACTCGCGAACAAGCGGATTCTCGCTTGTCACCAGGTCATGGAGAGTTCCATCGAAGATCAGGCGTCCTTCCGACAACATCAAAAACGTGGTATTGATGTCGAACTGATCTTTAGGAAGAGGAACCATCCGATCCTCGGCCGGCTCAAATCGATGCGTGCACATCGTGAAGGCGTCCTGCAGCCGGTGGGTCACTAATACGGATGGGGTTCGATACACATCTCTCTGCTTGACGATCAGTTCGATGATCGTGGTCGAGGTTACCGGATCGAGGCCGCCTGTAGGAGAGTCGTAGAGCAATAGATGCGGAGTGTTAATCAAGGCTCGTGCAATTGCCACGCGTCGCTTCATGCCGCCTGAGAGGCTTCCCGGATACAGGCTGAACGTCTGCTCAAGCCCGACGAAGCGAAGAGACTCGCGAACGCGAACATCGATTTCTTCTTCTGCGACTTCTTCCTGTATCAATTGATAGGCCACGTTATCTCGAACCGTCAGTGAGTCGAACAGCGCGCCTTCCTGAAAAACAAATCCGGTCCGCGTGCGAAGAGGGAAGAGCTCCCGTTCTGGCATCTCGGAAATTTCGTGCCCGAAGAGGTGAATCGATCCGATATCCGGGCGGAGCAGCCCGTTGGCGAGTTTCAGCAGGACACTTTTTCCAACGCCCGCCGGGCCGAGAAGAACTCGTGTCTCACGGGGAGCGACCTGGAACGTCACGTCCTCGAGAACCGCGTTGCCGGGAAAGGAGATTGAGACGCTGCTAAAGTCCAGTACCGGTTCGGTAGTCGAGTTCAGGCTGCGGCTCGGATCAGCGGTGGCGGCTGAAGCCATTACGGAACCACCGTCAGCATGACCTGCGTGAGGAGGAAGTCGACGAAGATGATTAGCACCGATGAGACGACTACGGCCTTGATGGTGGATCGGCCAACGCCCTCGGTTCCGCCTGTGGTTCTCAGTCCGTAGAAGCATCCGATGCTGGCGATGATGAACCCGGAGAAGAGTGGCTTGATCAGGCCCTGCATGATGTCGCCGAGCCGCAGGTACTCGTAGGCCATGGAGAAATACTGCGTGCCGTTCTGGTGGTTCATGAACACCGTTACGGCGGCACCACCCAGGATTCCGAAGAAATTCGCGACGATTGAGAGGAAGAACAACATGGAGACGCAGGCGAAGATGCGGGGAGTGACCAGCTTGCGCATCGGGTCAACACCCAGCGCACGCATGGCATCGATCTGCTCGGTCACGACCATCGATCCGAGTTCGCTGGCCATCGAGGAAGCGTTCCGGCCTGAGACCATGATTCCTGTGAGCACCGGGCCGAGTTCGCGAATCATTGACGTGGCGACGAAGCGTCCGGTGACGGAAGTCGCACCGAATTGCGAGAGGGTAGCTGCGGATTGAAGGGCAAGTACGCCGCCGGTGAAGAAACCGGAAAGAAGTACAATAGAAGCTGAGCCCACGCCGATAATGTCGGCTTGGATCAGGAAATCGGGCCAATAGATGGGCGGGCGGAAGAGGTTGGTCGCTCCTCGCCAGGCAAACAGGGAGTAATCCTGCACCGTGCCCACGATGTTCTTGGCGGTATTTTCGATCGATTGAAAGGCCATCTGATTGCCGCAGTGTAAGTTGCGGGATGTGGGCTGATGCTCCCGTCCTGCACAGGATAGCGCATCTCGCCGCACGGCTAGTCTGAGAATTCCCACCCGTGCGCTGATTACCATCGATTCTGTGCAAAGGGGAGTCTTCAAGTGCGCTTCGATGAGCGCGTAAGTTCCTCATCGAAAAAGGGCTTTTCTTCAATCCGCAACTCGAGACGCTGGGTTGAAGTTCGGCATCTAAGGCTAGAGTGCCCGAAAAAGATTCCTATCTGGAGGCTGAATGCACTCGTTTCGCTTGCGACTGATTCTTGCTCTGATTGCAGGCGTAACGATCGTGTCAGTCGCCTCCACTTACTTTGAAGTTCTTGAGCATAAACACATTCTCCGCCAGGAACTGGAGTGGCGGTCGACCTGGATCGGAAACAGCCTTAAGAATCAGATGCGCGAGGCGATTCTCCAGGGCAGTCCGGCCAGCCTGCAGGCGTCGGTAGCCGAAGCCAAGAGCCAGACGGGCGCTTTGGGAATCGGGATTTACGATCCGAGCGGGAAGCTGGTCACGGAATCTGGAGCGCCTGAAGTATTTAAAGCGTTGGAGCACGCTCCATTCGAGACCCTCGCCAAGACGGGTGTGCAGTCACTCTCGCGTACCCGCGTCGCACAGTCTCTGCAAAAGGGTGCCCAGGTCAATGCCTTCGGGCACACCGGCAGCGTCCAATGGCTCGAAGAAGTTTTCCCACTCCACGACGGAGATAAACTGCTTGGCGCGTTGGTGATTCTCATCGACGCCGGTTATATCCGCGACCAGAGCTACGACCTGTGGCGCAGAAGCTTCTGGTGGATTGCAGCTACCGTTCTGCTGATTGTGGGTGTCACGTTTGTGATGGTGCGCTGGTTCCTGATGCAGCCCTTGATGCGCGTTGCCGATCGACTGCGCCGCCTGCGGATGGGCCATTTTGAGAAGGGCATTAGCGGCGGCGCGAATGAGCTGAGCATGTTCAGCCCGCTTGCTCGCGAAGTGGAAACCATGGCAGAAAGCTTGATTGCGGCTCGCGCCGCGGCGGCAGCGGAAGCCCGGCTTCGGGATGCGGGGGAGAACTTCTGGACTCCCGAGCGCCTTGCGGTCCACATGAGGAATAAAGCCAGTGGACGCATCTTCGCTGTCTCCAATCGCGAGCCATACATGCATGTCCGCGAAGGCCGCAAAACGGTGTGCATCGTTCCGCCCAGCGGACTGGTCACGGCAATTGAGCCGGTGCTGCAGGCGTGCGATGGCGTGTGGGTGGCGACGGGGAATGGCAACGCTGACCGGGAAAATGTCGACGCATCGGACAGGCTGCGAGTTCCGCCTGAAGATCCCAAGTACACTCTGCGGCGTGTATGGCTCACTCCTGAAGAAGAGACCCGCTATTACGATGGCTTTGCCAATGAGGGGCTCTGGCCACTCTGCCACATCGCCCACACCCGGCCGACGTTTCGGTCCGCCGATTGGGAGGCCTACCAGCGCGTCAATGAGAAATTTGCAGCCGCCCTTCTCGAAGAGATGAAAGACAGTACCGAGCCGCTTGTCTTCGTGCAGGACTACCACTTCGCTTTGCTTCCCAGGTTGATCAAGACCGCCCGGCCCGATGCTCGCGTAGCGATCTTCTGGCACATTCCGTGGCCCAATGCGGAGGCTTTTGGAATCTGTCCGTGGCAGACGGAACTCTTGGATGGGCTGCTAGGCGCCGATCTGATCGGCTTCCACATTCCGCTGCACTGCAATAATTTTCTGGATACCGTGGACCGGGCGCTCGAGTCGCGCACGGACCGGGAGCACATGACAGTCCGCCGAGGTGGGCACACGACCGCAGTGAAACCGTATGCGGTCAGCGTCGCCTTCAGCGGCGGAATCCCCAGCGCGCTGCAGGCCATTGTGACGGAAGGAGAAGAAGATCGCGCGGAAGAGCGCCGCTCTCTGCTCACAGAGTTTGGAGTGCATGCAGAGTCGATCGCGGTTGGCGTGGACCGGCTGGACTACACAAAGGGGATCGTCGAGCGCCTGCTTGCCATTGAAGAACTTCTCGTCGATCATCCATGGCATAAGGAGAGGCTCACAATGGTGCAGGTCGCTGCACCGAGCCGGACCCGCATTCCAAGTTATGCGGATCTGCACAAGCGCGTGGACGAGGAGGTCCGCCGCATCAATCATCGTTTCCAGACTTCGCGCTGGAAGCCGATCGTGCTGATCGAGCGGCACTGCAATCACGAAGAGGTAAATCGCTGGTATCGGATTGCGGACGTCTGCCTGGTGACCTCGCTGCACGACGGAATGAACCTGGTGGCCAAGGAGTTTGTCGCTGCGCGCGACGACGAAGATGGAGCACTTGTTCTCAGTAAATTTACCGGCGCGGCGGTAGAACTGCGCGATGCTTTAGTTGTGAATCCTTACGATATCGCGGAAGTGTCTGAGGCAATTCATCGCGCACTCGACATGCCGCGCGAGGAACGCCGGGTCCGTATGCAGCAGATGCGCAAGCAGGTGATGGAGCACAACATCTACCGGTGGGCGGCCATGGTTCTCGGAGACCTGCGCGACGTAAGGCTTGAACTGTACGACTCGGAGGGCTACTCCGGGTCGCTACCTGAACCGATTCCCATCGACCCTTATCGAAAAATGGCATAGAAAGCGAGGAGTATTGAACCCGAACGAAGCAGAGCAGCTCGAAAACTTCTTTTCATCAGTACGAAGTGCTCAAGCGCCATTACTGCTACTCGATTACGACGGCACTCTCGCCGACTTTCGTATTGATCGCTTCACCGCTCGACCCTGGTCCGGGGTCAGGGAACTCCTTGCACATATCCAGAGCGAGAGCAGAACCGAACTGCGCGTCATCACCGGCCGTCCTGCCAGCGAGATCAATCCACTGCTGCAGCTTCCGTATCCGATAGAGATCTGGGGCCTTCACGGCGCGGAGCGGCTCTACACCGATGGCCGCCGCGAACTGCAGGAAGCTCCGCCTGAGGCCCAGAGCAAGCTCGACGAACTGCGGGTGATTCTGCGCCAAGATGCTTTTGGCGGGCTGTTTGAAGACAAGCCAAATGCAGCCGTCATGCACTGGCGCGGGCACTCGGCACACCGCGCAAAGGTGATTGAACAAAGAACACGTGCCTTATTTGAGCCAGCCGCAGAGGTGAACG
>Ga0105245_10003829_pt1 | contig 13377 bp, 14 predicted proteins | sample KBSM54metaG_FD_81523 | JGI IMG/M metagenome (GOLD analysis project Ga0105245, IMG submission 81523) | Miscanthus rhizosphere microbial communities from Kellogg Biological Station, Michigan, USA - KBS M5-4 metaG | ecosystem: Host-associated > Plants > Roots > Rhizosphere > Soil | place... | reverse complement strand
TGTCTCAGTCGAAAAGGTGCAGTTCCATGACCCGTCTTCGCGCGCCCCTTTCCCTTCTCGTCATGGGCGGCGCGTTCGCGCTGGCTGCGCCCGCGCTGGCGCAATCAGCACCGCCCGCGGTTGGGATGAATATGCCCTCCAACGACCCCGCACCGGCCGCGGCGCCAGCCGATATGAAGATGATGGGCATGAAGGCGGGCGGGGACGAAAAGCCGATGATGATGGACGAGTGCATGAAGATGCATGCCGATATCGTCGCGCTGCGCGCGGAAATCGCGGCGCTTCGTGCTGAGCTGAAGAGCGGGCACGCGGGCACGCGACGGCGCCACGCGCCCGCGCGGCACCCGCCCGTGCCTGGGAAGGCGGCGCCCGCCGAGCATCAGCATAGCCACTGACTTCGGAGGCCAAGAGAATCGCTCCAAGCTATATCTGGTGGCGTGAAGTTCGCGGCGCCATCGAGAAATCTCTCAACAGGCGGCAGCGGGCGGGCGATTGTCCGGAGATTGGCAATTCGGCCGGCTTTGCGGCAGAATGCCGTGGTGATGCCGGAGGATCTGACGTGGGAAGAGCTCTGAAGATATCAATCGCGCTGAACTATGCATTTATGGGTGCCTTTGCCCTCCTCATCTACCTTCATGTGATGCTCGATCCCAGCGTAGCTGAAATCGAGCGGCTCCTGCACTGGGCGCCGCTGGAGTGGGTTCCGTTCTCGCTGGCGACGGTGTTCCTCACCCCGAGCCGCGAGGACGACTCGCGCTTTGAGATGACTCCGGCGCTGATTGGCGCGATTGTGGTTGTCGTCGGTGGGGTTGCGGCGCTGGTCGCCCTGGGGTGGGGCCTTATTCCCAAGGGCTTCGACACGCCGTTGATGGTCGCGCCGTTCTGCCTTGTTGTGGCCGCGTCCGCCGCCTGGTTCGCGTCCCGAAACTCCAATCGATTTGGCGAGGCTCGTTTCGCTGCGTCGGATGGCGACGGACCGACAATCTGCCTGTAGCGCCTGGCTGGGTTTGGCCATGTGACCCTGTTGAGAGACCGTGATGTTCAACCCCGACCGCTTCATCGATGAGTGCCGCGCCGCCGTCGAGGGCGATCCGACCCACCGGGGGGTGCTCGCGGTCGTCAGGCAGGCGATCGACGACCCTGCGGCAATCATTGCCGCACTAGGCGTGCCCACCGGTGCCGGAATCTTTCCGCTTTACCGGTCGGCTGAGCTCACCATCCTCAATGTCGTGTGGAAGCCGGGGATGACGCTCACGCCGCACAATCATGCGATGTGGGCGGTGATCGGCGTCTATGCCGGCCGCGAGGACAATGTCTTCTGGCGCCGGGTGCCTGATGACCCGGATGGCCGGCTGGAGATGGCCGGCGAGCATACGCTGCTGACAGGCGATGTGATGCCGCTCGGACGAGACATCATCCACTCGGTGAGCAACCCGCTGACCGAACCGACTGGCGCCATCCATGTTTATGGCGGCGATTTCTTCGGAGTCGAGCGCAGCGAATGGGAGGCCGACGCGCTGGTCGAGCGGCCATGGGACATCGAGCGGGTCAGGGCGCTGTTCCGGACCTAGCTCGGTCAGTTCGCGAACGCCCAGCGCAGCGTCCGCGCCAGCCCGAAGGTCCCGGCATGGACGATCGGGCGGGTGAGGGTCGAGCTCGACAGGCCATGCATCCGGCGCGCCCAGGCCGGGAGCAGATCGATCGCGGCCTGGAAGGTGATTGCCTGGATCGGCGCAGCGGAGAGCTTCGGTGCGCGCCGGGCGAGGAGCAGGTGGGCGACCTCGCGGGTACGGGCGTCGCTGACGAGCGCGGGGCGCATCGTGGCGATCAAGGAAGCTGCCTCGGCGCGGTTGCGTGGGACAGGGTCGGCGCCGAGGGCTTTGGCGATGGCGCCGACCTCGGCGTAATAACGGTCCTGATCGGCCGCCGACATATCGGGCTCGCCGTAGCGGATCCAGGCCTGGAGGAAGCAGCTTGCCTCGGTGACATGGACCCAGGCGAGCAGGGCGGGATCGTCAGCCATATAGGGCGTGCCGTCGGGCAGGGTGCCGGCCACGTGGTGGTGGATATCGCGGACGCGGGCGATCGCGGCTTCGGCTTCCTCGCGGCCGCCATAGCTGGTGAGGGCGATGAAGCGCGCGGTGCGGCGGAGGCGGCCGAGCATGTCCTCGCGGAAGTTCGAATGATCCCATACGCCCGCGAGCACCGCCGGGTGGAGCATCTGCAGCAGCAAGGCCGCGACGCCGCCGACCATCATCGTCGTCACGTCGCCGTGGACGCGCCAGGTGACCGATTGCGGGCCGAACAGGCCGTCGGGCTGGCGTACTACCGGCTTTTCGCCGCGGGCACGGTCGTTGAAGACCGCGCGCACGCGGCCGACGATGGCGCGCTTGGCGTGGGTTACCAGGGGATTGCCGGGCGAAGGCGGGGCGGGGGGAGACATTGGGGTACCTTAGCGCAGAACTGGTGTTTGTCCGAAACCGGTTCCGTATTGCATAACCGGCAAGGCAGCGGTTGCGGTCGGGACCGATTCCGGCAAGACGGGTGCGGAGACGGGGAGCAACGTAATGATCACGACAGTCCTTGCAGCAGTTTTGGCGCTGGTGAGCGGCGGTGATGAAAGGCCGAACACGGCACTTGCCCCGATCGGACCCTGGCGAGTGAGCACGGACGAGAACGGCAACTGCGCATTGTCGCGCAGTTACGGGGAGGCGGACCAGCCAGTCGCGACGATGTTTCAGGCAACGCCGGGCCAGAGAATGATGCAGGCCTTCGTGCTTGCGCGGGACAATGGCGGCGGCGCGCGCGCCGGCAAGGCAATGCTTACCCTCAGCCCAGGCCAAGCGATTGCCGCGGACTATACGAGCTCGAAAGTGCCGGACAGCGACCAGCGGCTGACGACATTTGCAACCGATGTGGCTGTTTTTGATGGCCTGGCCACAGCGGAAACTGTGACGTTCATGTCCGATACGGGCCTGACGATTGCGATCAGGAACGGGCAAGGCGCGATCACGGCGTTCGACGCGTGCCAGGCGAAGCGGCTCGCAAGCTGGGGACTCGATCCGAACCTTTTCGCTCGCGGCAAACCGATGCCGACGCCCGTCAGCTCACCGGCCACATGGTTCACAGCCGACGCCTATCCCGCAGCGGCGCGGTACAATAATTTGAGTGGTCGGGTCGTGGCGTTGCTGACGGTTGGCGAGGATGGACTCGTGAAAGGGTGCCGGGCGGTCGTCAGCGCGGGCAAGGTCCTGGATACTGCGACCTGCGACCTGGCTATCCGCAACGGCCGTTTCACCCCCGCGCACGATGCCACCGGCAAGGCAGTGACCTCCTGGTCGATCGTGCCGGTAAACTGGAGCCTGTCCGGTTAGCTCGAGAGATACAGTGCGGGCAGTCCAGCGTGGAATTGCGCCGGTCTGGTTCAGGATCGCGGCTGCCCGCTCCACCTCGGCTGCTGTCATTGGCATCGCGCTTATTGGCGTCGCGATAGAGCCCCTATTCCCGCACGCAGTCCACGGCTGACCGATCGTATGTCTCCACTCGACCTGATCTTCCCGAAGTTGATCCGGTCAGGGCCGCTTACCGTGATCGACCATAGCGGGCGGGGCAAAAGCTATGGCGTGCCGACGCCCGGCATCAAGCCGCTGACGATCCGGCTCACCGGTGCCGCGACGCCGTGGCGTATCCTCGTCAACCCGGCGCTCGGTTTCGGCGAGGCCTATATGGATGGGCGGCTGACGATCGAGGGCGGCGATATCCGCGATCTGGCTGATCTGGTCGGCTATAATATCCGCTGGGACGCCGACAATCCGGTCCGCTCCCGGAAATGGCGGCCGGGGCGGCTGGCAACGCCGCTCGACAGCTGGAACTGGAAGCGTAGATCGAAGCGCAATGTCGCGCATCATTATGATCTGTCGGGCGCGCTCTACGATCTCTTCCTCGACGCCGACCGGCAATATAGCTGCGGCTATTTCACTGATCCGGCCAACAGCCTCGACCAGGCGCAGCATGACAAGAAGGCGCATGTCGCGGCCAAGCTGGCGCTCGCGCCCGGGCAGCGGGTGCTCGATATCGGGTGCGGCTGGGGCGGAATGGCGCTGTATCTGAACCGCGTTGCGGACGTGGATGTGCTGGGCATCACCCTTTCCGAAGAGCAGCTCAAGATCGCACGGGCCCGGGCCGAATCGGCGGGGGTGGCGGATCGGGTGCGCTTCGAATTGCTCGATTACTGCGATGTTCAAGGGCGGTTCGACCGGATCGTTTCGGTCGGCATGTTTGAGGCGGTGGGGCCGCCGCATTTCCGCGCCTTTTTCGGCAAGTGTCGCGAGCTACTCGCGCCCGACGGAATCATGCTGCTCCACACGATCGGCCGCGCCGACGGGCCGGCGCCGACCGATGCGTGGCTGGCCAAATATATCTTTCCCGGCGGCTATGTCCCGGCGCTCAGCCAGATGATGGCGGCGATCGAACGCGAATATCTGTGGCTGACCGATCTTGAATCGCTTCGCCTGCATTATGTGTTCACGCTTGAGCATTGGTATGCCCGGGTAACCGCGGCGGAAGCTGAGATCACCGCGCTCTATGATGCGCGCTTCTGGCGGATGTGGCGCTTCTATCTGGCCGGCGCGATCGCCGCGTTCCGGCATGACGGGCATCTCGTCTATCAACTCCAGCTGACCAGGAAGCGCGACGCTGCGCCGCTCGTGCGCGATTATATGGGAGAGGCTGAGGCCGGGCTCAGGCGGGTTTCGTCCCCGGACTAAGGGCTCGCGGGAAGTGCACGACGGCAGCGAGGGTCGGGAGAAACCCATGTGGGAATGCCGTCGTGCGAGGCCGTGATCGCATGACGGGGCATTTCGATCCTTGATCTGGATTGTGTGGCTGGTTGTATTTTCCCAACCACGCCGCCGGCAACGCTGACGGGGATTTAGCGCCGCGGTAACAGGGAGGAGCGGAAAGGCGCTTCATCGCATTTGCCGGGCGTTTGCGGGTTGAACCGGCCGGCCCGGGATGCTTTAGGCGCGGCAATGCCTGATGACACTTCGACCCGGATGCTTGCGCTGTGTATGGCGCATCTCCGCCAACGCCTTGATGACGACCTCGGTATCGACGCCATGATCGAGAGCGGTGCGCTCACGATCAAGGTGCGGAACGGCGGCCTGATGCGCCGCAACGAGAGCAAGAGCTTCCGCGACGATCTGCGCCGTCGGATCCGCGATGCGCAGGAGTTGCTCGAGCGATCGGGCTTTGCCGTTTCGGATGATGCGCTGCTCGACGCACTCGAGCAGAGCAACGGCGTGGACAGGGACGCGAAGGCCTTGTGGGGCGAGATCCAGCGGCGCGGGCTGGCCGACTGACGCAGGGAAACAGGCGGGGCCTCGATGAACAAGATCCCGCCCGCAGTCGTTGTCAATAAGCGGCCGACAGAGTCAGGAACCATTGGCGCGGCGCGATCGGGTAGGCCGAATAGCCGTTGGTCGCCGACCCGATCGACAGGGTCGACACGCCCTTTTCGTCAGTCAGGTTCGTGATGTTGAGCGCGATCTCCGCCTTGCGCAGCGGCAGGACATTGTCCGGGATGTGCGCCGCCAGGCGGAGCGAGGTCAGGAAATAGGACGGCACCTTGGCGTCGTTGGTGAAGGTTGTGTACCGCTCGCCGACATAGTCGCCGATGAGCTGCGCCTCGAACGGGCCGCTCGACAGGGTCATGACCGTCTTGTTCATCAGTTTCGGCGTGCCCGGCAGCTGCTTCCCGCAGGTCGGCACGATGCCGCCAGTGACGAGATAGCCGCCGATGCACGTGCCGGTGGCAGCGCCGATGCCGAGCGCGGTGGAGGTGTAATCGCTTTGATATTTGGACAGATTATACGAGGTGACGTTGTAGAGCGAGAAGCCCCGGCCGACGCGAAATGTGAACGCGGCATCGACGCCGTTGGTCTGAACATCCCCGACATTGACTAGGATCGAGGTGCCCCCGGTGATGCCGCCGCCGGCGATCCCTCCCGGATTGGTCGAAATCGCCAGGAGGCGGTTGTTGAAGACGACGTGATAATAGTTGAGCTGGGCTTCGAAACCGATCCCGGACGCGAAACTGCGGTGGGTGCGCACGCCGCCTTCATAGGTCCAGCTGCTCTCGGGCTTGCCCTGATCGGCAAAGGCGTTGAAGGCCGCCTGGCTGCCGGTGAACCAGGGGCCACCACCGCCCGCCAGATAGGCCGGATATTGCCGCAGATTCTCCTGCACGTTGAAATAGAGCTGTTCGTGGCCGTTGAAATCATAGGTCGCGCCGACCGCCGGCAGGAACCAGCGCAGCGTGTCGATCTTGCCCTGCGGCAATCCGCCCGTCAGGCCCGATAGCGATCCCGCCACGGGTTGGACCGGAAAGCGGCCCTCGGCCCATTGAGCACTCGTCTTGAAGCCGGCCTGGACGAGCAGCTTGTCGGTCGCCTGCCAGCTATCCTGAAGATGGAGCTGGAGCTCGTTGATCCGCGCCTCACCCTGATATTGGGTGAAAAGCGGCTGGGCGACCGAGAGCGGGCGGATATAGGGTGAGCTCAATGCCGGATTGCTGGCTGAGACTGCATACCAGCGGCGCCACTGAGTTGTGCTGTTGTGCTCGAACCAACCACCAAGCTCGATCTTGTGGTTGCCGAGATCCGCGGTGAGCGCCGAAATCACACCGAAGCGATCGATGCGATATTCCGTCGTGCGAGTGATCAGGCCGGAGCCGCCGGTGGCCGCGACCAGCGCTGCGCCCGACGCCGCCGCCTGGGCATCGGTCAGACCAGTGCAGGCAGTGGGACGGACGCCGTTCGCGTTGGCGCCGAACCGGCAATTGGTCGGCAGGCTGGCATAATTGGGATCGAGATAGGGCTGGGCGGTCGTGATCGACTGGCCGAGCGGACCGGCGACGACGCCGACGCCATCATTGTGATGGGCATAGCCAGTGGTGGAGAAAGTGACGTTCTTCGAAATGTGGAGATCATAGCGCGCATAGCCGAGATAATCGGTGCGCTGCGCGTCCGAATAATAATTGCGGTAATTGCCTCCCACGGCGGCTGGCGAATTGCCAAACGCGTTCAGGTAATTGGTGCGATAGTCGCTAAAGTCCGGATAGAAGAATGGCTTCGTATAGGGCGTGTAGAGCTGCACCGCGGTGGCCGTGTTGCCGGCTGAGGGCTTGAAGAAGGTCGTCGCGTCCTCGTTCGGCTGGGTGAAGTCATTATAGTCGAAGTAGAGCGTCAGCTTGCCGAGGGAATCGTCATGGACGAACTTGGCATTGGCCTGGTAGCCGCCCTGGACGCCGTTGAAATCCCAGGCACGGGCATGCTGGCGCGCCGCCGAGATATAGGCTGAGTTGCTGCCCCAGAAGGTGCCGCTGTCGATCCGCACGAAGCTGCGCGATGTGTCGAAGCTGCCGAAGGTCTGGGAGGCCTGGATGCCGAGACGGCCTAGCGGATCGGACGAATAGGTCTCGACGGTGCCGCCGAGATTGCTGTTCGACGCGGTGGCGAGATCGCCGGCGCCCGCCGAGACGACGACGCGGCCGACATTCTCCGAAATTACCGCGCGCTGCGGCGAGAGGCCATTGTAGTTGCCATAGCTCTGATCGCCGAGCGGGATCCCGTCCATGGTGTAGCCGAGCTGATTGCCGGCGAAACCGTGGATGAAGATCTGGGCGTTCTGCTCATTGTAGCCCCAGGGATCGGCCGTGATGTACAGCACGCCGGGAAGCGTCTGGATCGCCTTCAGCGGCGAAACGCCGGGCAGGATTTTCTGGATTTCGGTTCCCGGCAGCGCGGTGGCCGAACGGGTCTGCTTGGCGGTGACGACGATGTCCGAGGTCGCACTGGACGCGGTGTCGCCGCCGCCGGCTGCGGCGTCCGGGCTGCTGACTTCGGCAGTCTGCGCATGGGCCGCGTTGGCGTAGAGAAGCGCGCCCGCAAGCGCGAGCATGCTGGAAGTGAATCTGATCACGGTGTTCCCCTTGATGCAGCGGTCGCTGCGACGCGCCCCAGTGCATCAGGACAATGGTGTTCCCGTGACTCTTCGGTTTCAAAGGGATGACAATGAACGGTTTTCCGCAGGCGCTCGCCAGCGTCCGACGCACGGCGGTTCGAACAGTCGCGCGACCGGGTGTTACATCAGGGCCGGGGCCGCGTGAGGAGGAGCAGTGCGTCATAGGGCGTCGCGACAATCTCCTTCAGGACATATCGCGCGTATTTTCGCCTGAGCACGCGGCCGCGATCGGAGGGCATGGACGGTCTCTCGACACGATAGCCGAGCAGGCGAAAGAGCAGAGCACAGCGCGGCTGGTGGAACGGGCTGGTGCAGATGGCGACGCTGGCGCAATCGCCGCGCCGGCGCAGGATGGCGTCGCACAGCCGGACCGATTCAAGCGTATCGCGGCCTTGCGTTTCGGGGATGACGCGCTCCGGTGCGATGCCGGCGACCAGGAGATCGCGTTGCATTGCCTCGGCTTCGGTCAGGCCGGATGGGCCAATGCCGCCGGTGGGAATGAGCAGGCCTTCCGGGTGGGCCTCCGCCCAGGCCAGAGCGCCCTGGACGCGGCGGCGAAGCGTGGGGCTGAGCCGGCCATTCTCCCAAACCGCCGCTCCGAAGATGATCGCATAATCTTTCACGTCCGCGCCTTTGCGCAATCATTCGGGAATGTCGTCGCGCATTCGGCGCTTGGTATCCTCGATTTGTTGCATGCTGGCCTGTATCGACTGCTCCGCCCAGGCCTCCAGATCCGCCCGTCGCGATTGATAATCGTCAAAGCGGAGCATGTCGGCGCGATTGGTGAAACGATACGCTCCGTCCACGTCCTGCCACTGCGTTGTCGCGAGGATGCGGCACATTTCGCCTGAAATATTGAGGAGGTCGTGATAGTTCGCTGTCTGGGCCTTGAGCTTCGCCGCAACCCTGGCGTCGCGGGCAGCCTCCTGCGTTTGGAAAGCCAGTCGCTCCCCGTCGTCCAGGCCATTTCCGGGAATTGGAATCCGGAATTTTGCGTGTGTGGCGGTCAGCTTTATGGCCGCATCGTCGACGATCGCCTTTGCGCGAGGGAAACGATCGCAATCCCGGAGCAGTTCAGGATCGCGTGTGACCTCGTCAGCATTGGTTAGTCGGTGGATGCCAAGAGCGGCAATCTTGTCCTCGCTGTCTCGCGCGATCGCGACGACCTGGTTGGCGTGTGCGAGAGCATCTCGCGTCATCGGGCCGGGTTCGACGCCGTCGGGCAGGCCGAACGAGCCATCGGGTCGCCTTTCTATGCTGGCAAAGGCGAGGTTGTCCGCCTGCCTCTCCCGCTTTGCCCTCGTAACGCCGGCATTGGTGCCGAGCATTGCTGCGAGCAGTATCAAAAAGAACGAGCCGGCGATCCAGCCGGTGGTGGCGCGACGGAAGATCAGGACGAAACCGACTAACCAGAGGACAATGGTCACGGCGATGGTCAAGGTCTCCACTGAGCCCAGGTCGGTTGGGAACCTGGCCATGTTCGGCATGAAGAAGCCGAGCGCGAACAGCAGGATCATGCCGCCAATGATCGCGGCGAAGGGCGTGGTGGGGATGTGAGGCGGCGCGGGTGGCTCGTCCTCTTTGTCCCATGGGGGCACCGGCGTCCCGAATTCTTCAGTCATGCCATTTCCCCCCAGATTGCCCGCATCGTGTGATGAAAGCGCCGGGGTGGCAAGGTTGATCGGACCGGACCGCCAGTTTGATTCAACCACAAGCGCGGCGGGCTTAATCGGCATGCATGTGTACACCCAAAATGCCCAAGGCAACCACCATCCCTGAACGGCAGGCCCTCAAGCTGCCGGACAATGGCGCAACCGCTCCCCGCATCGATGACGAGATCCGACGACGCCGCGCGATGATGGCGACGGCTTATACCGGCGCGCTCGGCCTCGGTGCGGGCCCGGCCACCACCAGCGCCTTGGGGGGCTGATATGACGCTTACCCTCAAGGAGCGGTGCAGCCGCCGGCTCGGCGCGCTCAAGGCGGCGCGGCGGCCTTATGAGGAGGAATGGCGGGAGATCGCGCTGTACGCACAGCCCTCGCATTCGCGCTTCCTCAACAGCGAACAGAACCGCAATTTCAAGCGCACTAACCTGAAAGTCTACAACAGCCATGGCATATTGAGCTTCCGGACGCTTACCGGGGGGATGACGAGCGGACTTTCCTCGCCGTCCCGGCCCTGGTTCCGGCTGGCACCATTCGACGCGGATCTCGCGGGCGATGCAGCGGTGCGCAACTGGCTGGCCGAGGTCGAGCGGCGGATCTACGCCTTTCTCGCCGGCACCAATTTCTACGGCGCGATGAAATCCGGATATGCCGAAATGGGCATGTTCGGCACCGAGGCGTGCGTGATGGTCGAGCATTGGCAGGCGGGCGCCGTCTGCCATGCGATGACCGCGGGCGAATATTGGCTGGCGCTCTCCGATGCGAGCGTGCCGGACACGCTTTATCGGCGTTGCCCGATGACCGTGCACCAGGTGGTGCAGGCGTTCGGGCTCGACGGGGCGAGCGATTTCGTGCGGAACGCCCATGCGAGCGGGCGCTATGACCAGCAGGTCAATGTCATGCACGCGATCGAGCCCAACAAGGATCGCGTCGAGGGGCTGAAGACCGCGTCGGGCAAGCCCTGGCGCTCAGCCTATTGGGACGAGAATGACGGCGATTGCGAGCGGATGCTGCGCGTCCAGGGCTATGAGGAACAGCCCTTCTGGGCGCCGCGCTGGGACACGATCGGCGGCGATACCTATGGCACCTCGCCGGGCTTCGATGCGCTGCCCGATTTGCGCGAGTTGCAGTTGCAGACGCGGCGCAAGACGCAGGCGACCGAGTTCCTGGTCCGTCCCGAGAAGATCGTGCCCGCCTCGGTCAAGCTGACGGGGCAGGCCGGGAATATCGTGACGGCCAGCCAGGTCGATGCGGCGGGCGTGATCGTGCCCTACAAGATGGACCCCGCCGCGATCGGCGCGATCGTGGAGGATGTTCAGCGCTGTGGCGAGGCGGTCGACCGGCTGACCTATGCCGATCTGTTCATGGCGATCACCAATATGCGGGGCGTGCAGCCGCGCAATATCGAGGAGATCGCCAGCCGCAACGAGGAGAAGCTGACTCAGCTCGGGCCGGTGATCGAGCGGGTGAACAGCGAGAAGCTCGAGGTCGCGATCGACCGGGCATTCGGCATCATGGCGCGCAAGGCATTGCTGCCGCCGGCGCCGGAGCATCTGCAGGGCCAGCCGATCAAGGTCGATTTCGTGAGCATCCTCGCGCAGATGCAGAGGATGGTCGGGCTCGGCCAGATCGAGCGGACGGTGTCGTTCATCGGCAATCTGGCGGGGCAGTTTCCCGAGGCCGGCGACCGGCTCGATGTCGATGCGATCGTCGATGACTATGCCGATCGCGCCGGCGCGCCGCCGCGGATCATTCGATCGGTGGATGAAGCGGAAGGGCTCAGGCAGCAACGGGCGCAGGCGGAGCAGGGCGCGAAACTCGCGGCGATGGCCGGGCCGGCGCGGCAGGGGGCCGATGCGGCGCGATTGCTGAGCGAGGCGGCGCAGAATGGCGGGCTGGCGGGGCTGGTTCCTAGCGTCGGTGGCGGGCAGTGAACGGGAGCGAATTATTTCTCCCTCTCCCCCTGTGGGAGAGGGAAGGGGCCCATCGCGTAGCGATGGGAAGGGTGAGGGGGACTCAAGTCTCGAGCCTCATTCCCCTCACCCTTCCGTCGCTTCGCTCCTCCCTCCCTCTCCCACAGGGGGAGAGGGAAAAGTGATCGACCGCGCCGACAAGCTCACCCTGCTCGAATCCGCGGCATTTCGGCGCTTCCTGTTTGCCATGATCCAGGCCGGCGGGGTGTTCGAAACCACCGCCGGTGCCGCCGACGGACGCAACCTTTTCCTCGAGGGGCGGCGGAGCCTCGCGCTCGAGATGCTGCGCAGCCTCGATGAGGTCCAGCCGCTGCCCTCGCCCTCGGGGATTCCCGCCCAGACCTTGATTCAAACTCTGCGCGAACAGGTGCAGTCAGCGCACAAGGAGACAGCAATTGATCGACGACACGACATCTACGCAGAGCTTCGAAACGGGGATTGAGCCCGACGCGCCCGAGGGTGCGAACGCGCTCGATGCTTCAACATTCGAGACCGGCGAGACGCAGGACGATCTGGTCGAGCAGGAAGGCGACGAGTTTGAGGGCGAGGGCAGCCAGGAGGTTCCCGAGGCCTATGAACTCGAGGCGCCCGGCGGCTTCACGATCGACCCGCAGGCGCTCGCCGCCGCGACGCCGGTGTTCAAGGAACTTGGCCTGTCGAACGAGCAGGCCAACAAGCTGATGCCCGTCGCGGCGAAGTTCGCCGCCGGCCTTTCGGACAAGCTCAATGCGCAGATCCTCAGCCAGGTGCGCGCTGACCGCAAGGCCTGGCTCGACACCGCCATGGCCGACCGCGAGATCGGCGGCGCGAACTGGAAGCAGACGCTGGCGAAGGGCGCGTTCGCGCTCGACAATCTCGGCTTTCCCAAGGGATCGCCGTTCCGGGTGCTGCTCGACGAGAGCGGGCTCGGCAACCATCCGGAGATGATCCGCGCCTGGGCCAAGGTCGGCCGGGCGATCGGCGAGGATGGTGATTTCGTGCGGGGCACCGGCGGCACCTCTTCACGACGGGACACGGCGGAGACGCTCTACCCCAATGACGCACCCAAGGGCTGACGGCCTGAAGGCAACATTTCCGGAATCTCTCATTTTAGCGGCGTTCCCAGAGGGGAAATCGCCTCGGGAAAGGACATAGACTATGGCTACCATTGGCAACACGTTTCTCAGCCTGATCGACCTCTACAAGGGCACCGGCGGCACCAACGCGCAGATCGGCGAGGTGATCGAGGTGCTGCGCCAGCTCAATCCGCTGATGGAGGATGCGGTGACGGCTGAGGCCAATATGGGCACCTATCACCGCCACACCATCCGCACCGGGCTGCCGACCGTCACCTGGGGCATGCTCTACCAGGGCATTCCGCAGTCGAAGAGCTCGACCCAGCAGGTCGACGACACGACCGGCTTTGTCGAGGGGCTCTCGACGGTCGACACGCGGTTGCTGGACATCTCGCCGAACCCGGCGGCGGTGCGACTGTCCGAAGGCCGCGCCTATCTCGAGGCGATGGCGCAAGAGGTGCAGCGTGGCTTTTTCTATCACGATACGGTCGCCACGCCGGAGAAGTTCAGGGGCCTGGCCGCGCGCTACAACAAGCTCGGCGGCGGCGGTGCCGGCAACCAGATCATCAACGCGGGCGGCGTCGGTTCCGACAATACCTCGATCTGGTTCGTCACGCATGGCGATGCCTACACCACTTTGATCCACCCCAAGGGCACCCAGG
>Ga0105245_10003827_pt1 | contig 13379 bp, 12 predicted proteins | sample KBSM54metaG_FD_81523 | JGI IMG/M metagenome (GOLD analysis project Ga0105245, IMG submission 81523) | Miscanthus rhizosphere microbial communities from Kellogg Biological Station, Michigan, USA - KBS M5-4 metaG | ecosystem: Host-associated > Plants > Roots > Rhizosphere > Soil | place... | reverse complement strand
TCGTGTTGGTGAGCTCGGCCTTGATCGTCAAATCAGCCGAAGCCAACGTGGCGAGGTCGACCTGGGAAGAGACGCGCGCTCCCCGAACCGCCACCGGTCCGCTATGCTTGAGGTACACATCGCGCCAGATCCCCATGTTGCGGTCGGGCGGCGTGGCGTTCCAATCGAGCCAGCTGAGCGCCAGATCGCGCTTCAGATCGGGGGCAAACACCTCGACGGCCAGAGCGTTGGGTTTGCCTGCGCGCAGGTGTGAAGTCACCTCCAACTCGCGACTGGTAAAGGTGCCAATCAGATCTTTGGCGGAAACAATCAGCTCGCCGTTGAGCCAAACATTGGCGCGATAGTTCACGCCATCGAAATTCAAAAACGCCGTTTGCCCCGTGAAATCGGCGGGGAGCGTGAATTCGTTGCGGTACCAATACGCGCCGGCAAAGGGTGCGCTCGGAATCGCCGCCAGGTTGTCTTTCAGATCGGGGTCCGGATACACGTGATTGTCGACCAATGCGGCGAGCACCGTGGACGGCACACGTGCGGGGTACCAGCCGGCGACATCGAAACCGGGTAGCGATAGATCTTTGCCGACCGCTTTGGATTTCACTGCCGCTTGCAGCCGCCAACCTTCGCTCAACGTGAACCTTCCATCCGCACACTCGAAGCAATGTGCCGAAACACGAGTGGCTTCGGGCAAGGGCGCGTTGGCGAGGGCGACCGCGGCGGCATCGACCGCATCCACGCTCGCGCTGCGACTTGCGCTCGGCACTGGCGGCGCTGTTTTCACCAGCAGCGCCTTCGGCAGCGGCTGACAAGCGACGACCCACAGCACACCGAGCGAGACCGCTCTTCGAACCCCGCGCCACTCACTCAATTGACGACTCCTTGAAATGGCCACACTCGAGCCAGCCGGGACCAGAGCAAGAACGCGCCGCAACCCACCAGCAACGTACCGACCCCCGCGGCGACGTACGCCCAGCCCGCGGTGAGAAAGATGTACATCCAACCCAAGAACGCGAAGCCCGCGGGCAGCGGATACAGCCACATTTTGAAGGGTCGAGCGCTATCGGGGAGGCGTTTGCGCAAGAGCGGCACGGCGAACACTTGCCCCACGAATTGCACCAAAATACGCGTAGTAATCAGCGCGCTCACGACTTCGTCCAACTTGAAGAAGGCGGCCGCGATCGAGATCGCCCCGAGCACGTACAGCGAGACGTGTGGGAAGCCTTTCGTCGCGTGAAGGCGCGCGAAGGGTTTGAAGAAGTAGCCGTCGAGCGCCGCCGCATAAGGGATGCGCGAATAGCCGAGGAGCAGCGCAAAGACCGAGGCGAACGCCGTCCACAGCACGGCGACCGTGAGCGCCGCGGCGGCTTTCGGCCCGTGCAAGCGCTGCATGAAATCGGAAACGACGAAGTGCGACTGCATCGCCTCACGCCACGGTACGACGCCGATCACGACCAAATAGATCCCGATGTAGGCGATGGCGCAGAACGCGATCGAATACAGGATCGAGCGGGGGATCACCCGCCCCGGATCGCGAACCTCATCGCCGATGTAGCAGATGTCGTAGTACCCGAGGTAGTCGTAGGCGGAGATCAGCGTGGCGCCGCCGAGGCCGAGAAAGAAGCCGCCCTGCATCCCGAACGCGTGCGGCGGAAAATCGAAGGCCCGCGCGGCGCTGAAGTGAATGGCACCCGTGACCAAAATCACGGCCATGGTCAGAAACGTCCCCACCCACAAAGTGAGCGTGATTTTGCTCAAAAAGGTGATGCGCCGTGAAATGGCCCACACCGCGAGCAGCCCCACGCCCGCGGCCACGAACTTCTGCGCGAGCGGCGTGAGCCACGGGAACAAGTAGCTCGCGTATTGCGCAAAGCCGATGAGTCCCGAGGCAACCTCCAGCGGCCCACTCAGCACGAACTGCCAGATGAACAGAAACGCCATCAAGCGCCCCCACTTCTCTGGCCCATAGGCCTCGCGCAAGAAGCGGTAGCTGCCCCCGGAACCAGGCAAAGCGGCGCCGAGCTCACTCCAGACCTGACCATCACTGGCAACGAGCAGCGCGCCCACGAACCAACCCAGTACCGATTGCGGGCCGCCCATCGTCGCCAGCAGGAGCGGGATGGTGAGAAATGGTCCCACGCCCACCATGTTCGAGATGTTGAGCGCGATGGCGTGACGCAGGCCGAAGCCGCGCGTCAAATGCCCCTGATTTTCGGCGTCCACGGCGTGCTGATCTCGGCTCACGGAAGGGCGACGAGCAACGGCAGTGGGCGGCACGAGCAGGCAATCAGTCGGCTGGTAGTCATCGAGTCGAGCTTTCGGGTCGGGAGCACGGGGCGGCTATACAAGCCGTGTGCCAAGCCGGCTCCCGCGGGAATCGCGCGAGGCGCTGGGCGCGCGCCCCGCATGAAGCCGTGCGCGTGGCTCTCCAAGCGCAGCGATCGCACAGGCCTCGAGCCGGACCGCGCGCGGGCGGCTTGCTTGTGTAGTCGCACTCATTTAAGTGGCCGAAAAGCGCTTGATCTCGAACTGAATCGACAGCGAGTGTTAAACTGTCGGGCGAATGCCGAAGCCGAAGCCAGCCCGAACCCGCGCTTGGCTACTCGGCTCGTTGTTGGGGCTCGTGGGCGCTAGCGCGTGCTCCTTCACCTCGATCGACGAGTATTTTGCGTGCCAAGAGGGCATGCCCCATTGCAATGACCCGATGCCGGATGGCGGGGGCGGCACTGCGGGCAGCAACTCAGGCGGCAACTCAGGCAACGAGGCAGGCGGCGTGAACAACGGCGGAGCCGGGCCCGGCGCAGATTGCACGGTCAATCAAGAATGCTCGCAGGGAGTGTGCTTTCGCGGCATCTGCGGCGGCATTCTCGAGCTCAGCTACGCCGACACGCCAGACACCGGCAGTGATCCCAAGGCCGCGAAGTGGATCAAATTCCGCATCAACATTCAAAATCGCACGACTCAAACCTACCCGCTGAGCGCCATCAAGGTTCGCTACTACTACACGCCGGAAGACGTGACGTCCGAGCTACAAGTCTTGTCGACGACGTCCCTGCCCGAATCCAGCGACGACATCACCGGCACCTTTGGTGTCGCCAACGGCTGGACCTACCTCGAACTCGGCTTCACGGGCACGGCTGGCTCACTCAAGAGCGGGCAGGCGACCGGCAACATCAAGCTCGGCATCCACGATATGGATTTCGGTCCCGGCACCTTCTATCAACCGGGCGACTATTCCTACCTCGAGCCCACGCACCTCACGCTCGAAGTCGACTCACAGCTCGTGTTCGGCATCCCGCCGAGCGCGCCGCCCGGCTGAGCCAACTAGCCGCACACGGCGAACCGCGCGGAGTGCGCAACTTGCGCAAGTTGCGCACGAATCGCACGCATTGCGCATCCCGCGCACAAGCCGCGAAAACCGCTGGGGAGCGAACTAAAAGACGCGCTGGTAGTGCAGCAGCGCGGCCCCCTTGCTGGCGCGCAGATCGAAGTTTTGATCCTCACCCGTCTGGCTAGCGATCGCGAGCCACGTGGCGAGGCCGAGCGAAACCAAGCCCACCCCGAGCGAGAAATCGGCGGCGAGGTAATCGTGCTCGATGGGCGCTCGCAGGGAGGCTGCGCAGGCCGGGCGGCAGCTGTTTAGCTCGTCTTTCTTGGCGTTTCCGCTGAGGCCGAACAACGCAAAGCTCGATAGCCCCACGAGGCCAGCACCGGCCAGCACGTACGAAGCCGTTGGAAAGCCACGCGGTCGCGTATCCGGGGGAGGCGCCGCACCGACCGTGATGCGCAGGCGCTGCGCCTTTTGTCCCTCTACCACCACGAAGTCCCGCTCGGTGCTGGCCAAGCCATCAGCCTCGAAGCGAAACCGGTGTTGGCCGGGGTCGAGTTCTTGCGCTCGGCCATCCAAATGGTCATCGAACGGCTGACCATCGACTTGAACAGCCACTTCGGTGAGCGGTTCGCCGTTGGGTTTCCGTGCCTCGATGACCACCGAAGCAATGCTGTTGGCGAGCTCTCCGGCCCACGTTGCGCAGTCACCCCGAAGCACCTCAGGACAGCTCGATTGAGCACAAAAAATGCTCTTTCGGTGCGCACTGATCAGCTGACCGGCGGCGCGTTCGCGCTGCGTCGCTTCGTAGGCGTCGGCGCATTGGTTTTTGATGTCGGTCAGGGTGGCGGCGGGCGCCTCTTGCGCCCGTGCGGGCCGCGAAGAACAGCACCAGCCGAGCGCGCCCAGCAGCAGCACTTTGCCCGGCGCGAAACGAACTCGACCACGGCTCCGCCGCGCCGCCTCAGAGGCACTCGCGCTTCGGAATGCGGACACCATGCTCGTCGATCGTAAACGGAACCGAGCAGTTTGTCTTCGGTTTCGCGCTACTGGCCTCGACCTTCACCAGATGGGTGCTGGCCCGCGGGTGCCCGGAGGCGAGCGCTGGATGCGTGGCCAGCATCGCGGGCGCGCTTTGCGGCGGCGCTTCCGGCTCGGCGGTCGCGCGAATCGTTGGCACTTCCGGCCGAAAGCTGGGCAGCTCAGTGACCGCGGGCGGCGCACCGAGTGCCGCTTCCGGCTCGGGCGGAGGCGCAGTGCGGCGCATCAGCAATGCGATCGATAGCGCTGCGAGGGCCGCCATCGCCCCTACCCAACGAGCGCGGCGCGGGCGCGGCTTTTCAGGCGCTCGAGGCGGCGGCATCGGCTCGACTGGCGCGGGCGGCGGTGAAAGCGCGGCCATGCCCAAGATGTCCGTCGCTTGCTCGGCTTCGGCGCGCCGGTCGATCTTGCGCAGCAACGAGGCATCGTTGCGCGCCTGTTCCGGATCGAGCTCACGTTGCGCTTGCTCGGCGGAAAGGCCTTGTTCGACAGCCGCCAGCTGCCGCGCGCGCACCGCCAAGGGCTCGTGCGCAATCCGCTCGACCCATTCGCCCACGTCCCGCGCCGAGGCCAACAGGCCCGTCTGTTCCAGCGCACGGGCCAGTTCACGCGCGGTCGCAAAGCGAGCGCTGCGTTCACGCGCGAGCCCCCTGAGCACGATCGCGTCGAGCACCGCTGGCAACTCGGAGAGCACCTGACTGGGAGCGACGATGTTTGCATCCAGCGCGCGTTGGAAGGTCTCGATGTCGTCGTCGCCCTGAAACAAGCGCTGCCGCGTGAGCAACTCCCAGAGCACGATCGAGGCCGCGTAAATATCCACCCCGCGATCGACTGCGGCGCGCGAGAGTTGCTCGGGCGCCATATAGGCGAGCTTGCCTTTCAACTGATCGTTGCGCGTGCTTTGCATACGGCCGACCGCCTTGGCCACGCCGAAATCCAAAATGCGCGCGCTGCCGTCGGTGCCGACCAAGATGTTCTGCGGCGAAACATCGCGATGCACGATGCCCAAAGGCTGCCCAAACTCGTCACACGCTTCGTGCGCAGCGTGCAAGCCTTCGAGCGCGCCAACCACGATCGAAAGTGCGATGGGGAGCGGCACGCGCTCGCCTTCCGCGTGTGCCATGCGCGTGAGGCGCGCCAGTGTTTCACCGGGCACGTAGTCCATCACGAGGTAGAGCTCGCTGTTGCGAGCCACCACGTCGAACACCGAGACCACGTTCGGGTGACGCACGCGCCCGGCGAGCCGCGCTTCATCCAAAAACATCGACAAAAAGTCGGGATCTTTGGCGAACTGCGGGTGCAGCGCCTTGATCGCGACGATGCGTGAAAAGCCGACCGGTCCGAGCAATTTGCCGAGGTGCACCGTGGCCATGCCACCGGCTGCGATCTCGGCGCTCATCGCATAGCGCCCCACCGTGCGCTCGCCGGACCGCGCTTCGTTCATCCGCTCCCTTTGCGCGGCCGAGGCAGGCCGTAGGCATCCAAACGATGGAGCAATGCGCGCCGCGAAATGCCGAGCAGTTCGGCGGCTTTGGTTTGGTTACCGCCACAGCGGGCAATGGCATCGGCGATGCGGTCACGTTCCAGCCGCTCCACCTCGTCGCGAAGTTTTTCTGGTTCGGCGCTGTGGCTGGGCGCCGCAATGAACGCGCCGCGCTGGGCGCGCGGTTCGGCTTCACGCGCAGGCGCGGGTAGCGGTTGGCCGTTCGAGACGTTGAGCGCACCGCCAGACAAATCCCGGTCCACTTCCAAGTGGCGCGGTTCGATGTTGCCGCCGCGAGCGAGCAGCACCGCGCGCTCGATCACGCTGCGCAGCTCACGAATATTGCCCGGCCAGCTGTACTGCATGAGCCACTCGCAACTCGCGGCGCTCAGCCGGGGCGCCGGCAAGCCCTGTGCAGCACTCACTTCGACCGCAAATTCCCGCGCCAAAGGCACGATTTCGCCGACTCGCTCGCGCAGCGTCGGGATCGTGAGACAGATGCCGTTCAAACGGAAATAGAGGTCGGATCGGAATGCTCCGCGCGCGATCAGATCGTTGAAATCGCCATTGGTCGCCGCAATGAAACGCACGTCGATCGGTCGGGGTTTGAGACTACCGATGCGCAACACTTCCGAGTTGCCCACCGCGCGGAGGAGCTTCGCCTGCATCGGCAGAGAAAGCTCCGCGACTTCGTCCAAAAGTACGGTTCCACCGGAAGCGGCTTCCAGCAGGCCCGCCTTCGCCAGCACAGCGCCGGTGAACGCACCCCTCTCATGGCCGAAGAGTTCCGCTTCCACCATGGATTCGGCAAAAGCCGCGCAATTGATCTTCAAGAACGGCTTGTCGGCCCGGGCCGAACGCTGGTGAATGCGTTTGGCCATGACCTCTTTGCCGACGCCGGTTTCGCCTTGCAAAATAACACTCAGGGTACCCGTCGCCACGAGGTCGACGAGGCGGTACAGCCGCTCCATCTTGCCCTCTGTGCTGAGCGACGGGGGTACCGTGAGTGGACCATTTTGGCTTATTTCTGGGTCATTTTGCGCTTGGCCTTCCTGCAGCACGATCAGCGCGTCGCCCACTTCCACCACGCGTCCCGGAGTGAGCGCGAGCCGTTGCCCGGCATGCAGCAGCTGACCATCCACGCGCGTACCGTTCGAGCTCCCGAGATCTTCGATCAAAGGCGGAGAACCAGCGGTGATCCGCGCATGTTCACGCGACACCGAAGTCGACGAAACGCGCAGATCTGCCTGCGGCGAGCGGCCGATGGTGATGCTGCCCGACGTCGGCAGAAAACAGCTGCCGTAACCGCCTTCCCACATCGCCAGCAAGCGCGGCAGCGTGCCGGCACGCGGATCCGGGGCGGTTTTGGAGTGAGTCTTCTCCTCGAGCTCGTCGAGCCTGGTCATGGATGACTGCCCCTCAGCAAAAAGAATGCCAAGGATTGCAAGCTGGGCGGATCAGTCCGCGACGGTGACTCACGGCAGCTTCACCGTCAGCCGCGCCAGCAGATCGACGACGAAGGGTCGGTCAGCCACGCCGGCGAGTTCGGCCAACGCGAAGGCGATGTGCTCGCGGCTCGCATCGGGCGGAATGCCCACCAACGCGCGCTGACACTCCGGGCCTCGCTCCAGATCTCGGGATTGCTCGATGTGCAAATCGCGGCGCCGCTGATAGAGCGCCACGGTCATGTCCGGCCGCAAGACGCGGAGGGCGCTGAGCGCGAACTGAATGCGGTCGAATGATTCGCGGCTGCCTCGCTCGAAGCGCCGCTGCTCGTCCACGATCTCGAAGCGATGCTCGCTCACCGGACCATTGTTCGCGCTTGGCGTCGGCCTGTCCAGCGCGCAAAAATGCGCGGTTTCGTGCCAACACTCGTCCTCGGAAAACACCCCAAACTTGGCCGGCCTGCGCTTTCTCGGAAAGGCTAGGCCCATGGAACAGCGTTGCGAAGTGTGTGAAAGGTTCCGCCCCGAGGGCGATCTGAAACCCGGACGCGAGCTCGTTCAGGTTTCGTACGGCGACCGGCAGCTGCTTTTATGCCGTGGCCATCTAGGCATTGCCGAAAATTCCGGCGTTTCTTCGCTGGAAGAGCTGCGTGAGCTGTTTGCCGAGAGCGACGGCCTGCGTTCGTACGTCGATCGCCGCGCACGCGACGGGGGCGATGCTCCGTACGGAGTGCCGCGCAGCGCCGGCCGCCGCGCCGCAGACCTCGGCTAGCCTCTTGTGCGGAAGCGCGGCGCGATGCGCTGAAATCGTCCAACGCCGAGCGGCGCGAGCCGTGTCGATTCTCGTCAGGCGCCGATCTTGGTTTCATCGTCGCCGTCTGCTAGTTGCCGAACGGTGATCCCTTCTAGTTCGCGCGCGGTCGTGCTCGGTCAACGCGGCTCGTGGCGGAGCTTCGGCGCGGTGTTGCTGTGCAGCGCCGCGCTGCTCTCGGGCTGCAAAGGCAAAGAGAACTCGGCACCGAGTCCGAGCGCCTCCGGCTCGGCGGCGGCCGAGGCCACCCCGTGCGACGCTTACGCGAACCGCATGTGCGAACTCGCGGGCGTCGAATCACCGACGTGCCAAGTCATGCGTGCCGCGGGTGAAGTGATGGCGCCCTCCGCCTGCAGCGCGGGCTTGAAGGACATCGCTTTTTCGCAGGCCAAGATCACCAAAGACCAAAAAGTCTGCGACTATTTGGTGCAGCAGGTGTGCGCGGCGGTGGGGCCGCAAACCAAGACGTGCGCCAAGATCACCAGCGAAACCAGCAAATTCACGGTCAAAAAGTGCCAGGCGATGACGGCTCATTTGCCGGAGGTGATCGCCGAGGTGAAAGGCATGCAGCTCGCCAACGAAGCCGTGAGCCCCGAGCGACAAGCCGCCATGACGAACGGCGCCGCCATTGCGTTCGGCCCGCCAACGGCGCGCGTGCAGCTGGTCGAGTTCACCGATTTCGAATGTGCCGCGTGCGGGCGCATGGCGCACCTCGTCGAACAGTTGCAGCAAAAATACGCCGACCGAGTTCGCTTCACGTTTCGACAATTTCCGCTCAGCAAGCACCCGAACGCGCACCTAGCCGCGGAGGCTTCGCTGATTGCGAACCAGCAAGGCAAATTCTGGCCCATGCACGATCGCCTGTTCGATCATCAAACCGAGCTGGACGCCGCGGGCCTCAAAACCCAGGCCAAAGCCGCCGGGCTCGATCTCGCTGCATTCGACAAAGCGCTGACCGCTCGCGATTTCGGCAGCGCCGTCGATGACGACATCAAGCTCGGCGAGAGTGTGGGCGTGGAGCGAACGCCGGCCGTGTACGTGAACGGGGTGCACGTCGATTATGCAGCGGAGCTGCCGGCCGTCACCAAGATGATCGAGACGGCGCTCAACTCAGAGCTCAACTAACGCGGCACGAGCGCCCAGGCTCAAGCGGCGAGTTTCAGTCGAAATCAGTCGGCAGGTCGGGCGCCGACAAATGCTCGAACATGCGCGCCACTTGACCCGCGGTCACGCGCGGAGTGGACAGCGGAGGCAGCTCGCTCGCGCCGAAAAAGCCGATAGCCAGCGTTTCGATGCCGTGCTCGATGGGCGCCCCGCCAACGAGTTCACAACGCACGAAGAGCTTGTAGCAGTACCAAAATTCCGGCGGATGATCGTGCTTGGCTTTGTCGTACACGGCTAGCAGCTTGGTCGCGCGCACTCGGTAGCCCGTCTCCTCGAAGACCTCACGTTCGGCGATCTGTGAGGGCGATTCGCCGATGTCTGCCCAACCTCCAGGCAGAGCCCACCGCCCGTCTTGCGACTCACGCATGAAGAGCAGCTTGCCGCCTTGCTCGACCACCGCGCGCACATCGACCTTGGGGGTGGCATAACCCTTCTCGGCGCGAATCACCTCCAGAAATGTCTCGAGCGGATCGGCCGCGATGCTCGCGGCGATCTCGGCAGCCAGGCCCTGGAGTTGTTCGTAGCGCTGACGATCGAACGGATCGCGCGCATAAGTCAGACCTGCTTGCGAAATGGTTTGAAGCCGCTGTACCCAAGCCAAGCGTTGCATCCAGCAAGCGTAGCGCAGCCCGCACGAAAGAGGTTGGCGACCAGCTCACCGCGCGCGTGCCTACTTCGCCTCCACCACGCACGTGCCTACTTCGCGCGCCACGCGCGTCTCGGCGTGCCCAGCGTTCACGAAAGCTCGGTGTGCCTGGGTCAACGCTTGCAGCGCGTCCGTCAGGTAGCCCTCGTCGAAGTGGATCCGGCCCATCACGCCCACAGCGCGTGGGTCGGGCCACTCATCTCACCGCTTTTCGCTGTTCGATTGAATGTTGGTATTCCAACACGCCCGCCTGACAAGTGAGGCCGCTTTGACCAAATCACGAAACATATGAAACTTTGGCGCGGAGGAGACGTGTTGGAACACCAACATCGGGCGCCGCACGAAAAGCCCTCTGCGCAGGAGACGTGTTGGAACACCAACATCGGGCGCCGCACGAAAAGCCCTCTGCGCAGGAGACGTGTTGGAACACCAACATCGGGCGCCGCGCGAAAAGCCCTCTGCGCAGGAGACGTGTTGGAACACCAACATCGGGCGCGGCAGGAAAAGCCCTCTGCGCGGAAGGCTCTACGCGAAGCGAAAGCTCCCATGCGGAAAGTCTGCGCGGAGGGCCCGCCAAGATCTGAGCGATGAAGGGCTCGCAGGCCGTGACGTGCGCGGGTTGCGGTGCGCGAAGCAATCGGTCGGCGATTAGGCTATTTTTGCGACTATTTCGCGGAAGGCCTCGACGGTGAGGCTGAATCGCTGACGAACTCGCGCCACCAACTCGGGCCCAGCCGATTCGGGTGAACCGCTATCGAACGGCGGCTCGGGATTGTATTCAAGACCGAGTTGGATGGCTCGCGCGGTCTCCTCGCTACTGAGTTCGGCGGCCAGGCGCAGACCAAAGTCGATCCCCGCGGTGACACCACCTCCCGTCACGCGGTTGCGATCGACCACCACGCGCTGGCGCACGGGAATCGCCCCGAGGGGACGCAGAAACTCGTGATACGCCCAGTGCGTCGTCGCTTCGTAGCCGCGTAGCAACCCTGCGGCGCCGAGTAGCAGCGACCCTGTACACACCGCAGTGACGTAACGCGCTCCCGCGCCTTGCCGTCGCAAAAACTCCAGCACTTCTTCGTCTTTCGAAAGCGGCCCTTGCCCAGAACCGCCCGGGACGAACAGCACGTCGAACTGGGGCGCATCGCGCAGGGTGAGATTGGGCCGCAGCTCGAGCCCAGTCCCGGAGACGACGGGCTCGAGCGATTTCCAAACCAAGGAAATCCGAGCGTCGGGCACGCGCGCCAACACTTCGTAGGGGCCCGTGAGGTCGAGCTGCGTGAGCTGTGGGAATAGCAGCATTCCAATGCGAATCGTCATGGTCTCTCCTTGAGTTGTACTGAAGCTAGCCGTTCTTCGGCTGGCAGAAATGCCATAGTTGAGTCAAAATCTGCCAATGCGAATCGTGCTGGTGGCGTTCGAAGGCGCGCAGGGCCTGGATGTATTCGGGCCGGCGGAGGTGTTCGCCGCTGCCAATCGCAACGCGGGAACGGAAAAATATCGCATCGTGCTGGCTTCTTGGGGTGGGGGCACGCTGCGCACCACGTCCGGCATCGCACTCGGAAGTGAGCGGCTCGAGCGGCTTCGAGCGCGACGAGACGACACGGTGCTCGTCGTCGGCGGTGGAGAGAAAGCCATTCGCCGCGTCGTCGCCGAACGCGGGCTCGTGGCTTGGCTCGGGCGCGCCGCGCCCATCGTTTCCCGCATGGGTTCGGTGTGCTCCGGCGCATTCCTGCTCGCGCGCGCCGGCATTCTCGATGGCTTGCGCGTGACCACGCATTGGGAGGCCTGTGATCGGCTCGCCGCATTCCGCCCCGAAGTCGAAGTGGACGCCAATGCCATCTTCGTCAAAGCCGGCAAAGTGTGGACGTCCGCGGGGGTCACCACCGGCATCGACATGTCGCTCGCGTTGGTCGAAGAAGATCTGGGGCGCAAAGTGGCAGACGCAGTCGCGGCCAAGCTCGTCGTGTATGCGCGTCGCCCCGGTTTTCAAGCTCAGTTCAGCGACGCCCTGATCACCCAAACCAAAACCGATGACGCGCTCGCCCGCGCCATCGACCTCGCGCGCCAAAAGCCGGCTCTCGCACTGGACGTCGAGCGGCTGGCACGCAGCGCGGGCATGTCGCTCCGCACGCTGCATCGCCGCTGCCTGGACGAGACCGGCAGTACGCCGGCCAAGCTCATCGAGCGCCTACGCACCGAGCACGCGCGCCTGCTCCTCTCCACGACCACACTCGAAGCCAAAGTCATCGCCGCCCGATCGGGCTTCGAAAATCCGACGCGCATGGCGCGCGCATTCCAACGCACGCTCGGCCTCACCCCCCGCGGCTATCGCGAACTCTTCGCGCATCGGGCTTTGCCCTGAACCCCGCTCTTTCGCTCCACAAAACAGCGACCAAGTAGTATTGGAGTGTGTCATGGCGGCGAAAAAACAATCGACGGGTGAGGCTTCGCTGGTCGATACGAAGAGCGTTTCGGCCACCGTCGATGCGCTGGGCGCGCTTTCGTTCACGGGCGAAAAGCTCGCGCCTTCGGCCGCGAAATCTGCCGCCCAGTGGCTCGCGGGGCGCCAGGGGTTGCCTGGCGCGTATGCGAATATGTTCGCGGGGTTCACGAGCGAATACCAAGCAGGCATCGTGGTGTTCACCGGCGAACGTATCCTGTCCGCATCAGCCCGACACATTTTGGGTGAAGAGGCGTGCCGCGCCTTGCGCTTGCTCGCAGTGCGCGACGCGGGCGTACAGTCAGCGATTGAGCGCGCGTGCGAGGGCATGGCCGGTTGCTTGAAACGGGATGCAGACGGGACACGCAATACGAACCCTGGCCGCTACTGTTGCGGGAAATGCACCGTTGGCCTGTGGCGGAACCTGCTCGCAGGCAGCTTCGACCGGCGCGAAGAGCGGCTACGCAAGGGCGTGAGTCATTTGCGCACGCTGCACAACGATGCAGGGCAGTGGCAAGGCATGCCCTTCTGGTACACCGTGCTCGCCCTCGAAGAGATGCCGTTTCCGGAAGCGAAGCGAGAACTCGAATACGCCGCACCGGTCCTCGAACGCGCCGCCGCCCGCGCGCCAGCCAAAGCCAAATACGCGGCACGGCGTCAGCAGCTGGCGGCTCGCGCATTGTCGCGTTTGTAGGGAAGAAACGGCGCTTCGAGTACGTAAAAGCCGCGTCTCGTTGCGGCGGAATGACGCGTGCGCGGCGGGGCAAACTGCACCCCGGTGAGCGGGTCGAAATGCCCCAATTTTGCGGCAATTTGTGTCCGGGCATTGATTCGCCACGTGACGTGTTTAGTGATCAAAACATGGCAACTCGCTTTCTGCGCTTGGGGTTGGTCGGTGCATTCGCGCTCGCGGGCTGCGCCGCGCAAGCGGAGGTCGGGCCCGAACCCGAAGCGCCGCCGCTCACCATCGAGGATCAATCAGCGGATGCGCCGCCTCCACCGCCGCCGGCGAGCCTCCCTCCGGGCG
>Ga0105245_10003826_pt1 | contig 13380 bp, 13 predicted proteins | sample KBSM54metaG_FD_81523 | JGI IMG/M metagenome (GOLD analysis project Ga0105245, IMG submission 81523) | Miscanthus rhizosphere microbial communities from Kellogg Biological Station, Michigan, USA - KBS M5-4 metaG | ecosystem: Host-associated > Plants > Roots > Rhizosphere > Soil | place... | reverse complement strand
CGATCCTCGAGCCTCACCACGTCATCGAGCTCCGGCGTCGAGACCTCGGCGACGTCGGTGTCGGCGAGCGCTTCCATGCGATGGATCATCAGCGGCGGAATGTGGAAGGCCTCGCCTTTGCGCAGCGTGAGCTCGCGCCGCTTGCCGTTCTGCTCGACGGTCAGCAGCAGCTCGCCCTCCACGACGTACAGCGTCTCTTCCTTGATTTCGTGGTACTGCAGGCTGAGGCTCTCGCCGCGGTTGATGTGCAGGATCTTGCCGACATACCGATCGGTATGGGCGAAGATGAGCTCGTAGCCCCACGGCTTCGGAACAGTCTTGATCGCGGTCATTCGTTCCTTCCCACCACACCTTCCGGAAACCGCAGCGCGACGTTTTCGATGACGAACTCCTCGATCTCCTGCGCCGTCCGCTTCTGCAGCACCATGTCGGCGATGCGCTTGCAGTCTTTGTAGCGCACCGAGCGGACCACGTTCTTGATCACCGGGATCGACGACGGATTCATCGAGAAATTCTCGAGTCCGAGGCCGAGCAGCACGATGGCGAAGATCGGATCGTTGGCCATCTCGCCGCACATCGAGACCGGGATGTTCGCCTTCCTGCCGGCGTCGATCACGTTCTTGATCAGGCGCAGCAGCGCCGGATGCAGCGGCTCGTAGAGATAGCTGACGTTCTCGTTCGCCCGGTCGATGGCCAGCGAGTACTGGATCAGATCGTTGGTGCCGATGGCGAAGAAGTCGGCCTCCTCGGCCAGGAAATCGGCGATCAGCGCCGCCGACGGCACCTCGATCATGATGCCGATCTTCAGGTCGGGGTTGTACGCCTTCCCCTCGGCGTCGAGCTCCAGCTTGATCTCGCGGATGAAGGTCTTCACCTGCCGCAGCTCCTGCACGCCGGAGACGAGCGGGAACATGATCTTCATGTCGCCGAAGGCCGAGGCCCGGAGCAGCGCGCGCAGCTGCGTCTTGAACATCTCGCGATGCTTCATGCAGAGGCGCAGGCCGCGCAGACCGAGGACCGGATTGTCTTCCTTGCTGCCGATCACTTCGCGCGCCAGCTTCTTGCCGCCGAGGTCGAACGTGCGGATCACGCACGTCTGCGGCGCCATCCCTTCCACGATGCGGCGGTAGACCTCGAAGTGCTCATCCTCGTTCGGCAGGTCGGGACTCTTGGAGATGTAGAGGAACTCGGAGCGATAGAGGCCGATCCCTTCCGCGCCGAATTTGATCGCGTCGTCGAGCTCTTCGAGCAGCTCGAGATTCGCCTGCAGCGAGATCTTGCGTCCATCCTTCGTCGTCGCCGGGAAGGTGCGGTTCTCGAGGAGCTTCTTCTCCGACTCCTCGTGACGGGTGACGCGGCTGCGGTACTCCGCGACCATGGCGTCGGTCGGATTGATGAGGACGATCCCTTCGTAGCCGTCGACGATGACCATCTCGTCGTTGTCGACGATCTTCGTCAGGCGCGGCACGCCGATGACGGCGGGCATGAAGAGCGACTTGGCGATGATCGAGACGTGCGACGTGCGGCCGCCGGTCTCCGTGGCGAAGCCGACGATCGGCCGCTTGTTGAAGTGGACGGTGTCGGACGGCGTGAGGTCGTCCGCCAGGATGATCACGTCGTGCTTGATCTCCGAGATCTCGTGGTGCGCGACGCCCTGCAGGTTGCGCAGCACGCGCTCCGCGACGTCCTTCACGTCGGCCACGCGCTCGCGGAGGTAATCCTCTTCGAAGCTCTGGAAGCGCGCCTGCAGTTCTTCCTGCACCTCGGAGAGCGCCCACTCCGCGTTGACCTGCTCCTCCTCGATCTTCTGCACGACCTTGTCGGCGAACGACGGGTCGCTGACCATCATGGAGTGCGCTTCGAAGATGGAGGCGTACTCCTCCCCCATCGAGCGGCTGACTTTGGCCTTCAGTTCGTGGAGCTGGTCGCGGGTCTTCTCCAGCGATTCGAGCAGCCGGGTGACCTCGGCGGGGACGTCTTCCTCACGAATCGGAACGCGGTAGATCGAGACGATCCGCTTCTCGATGATGACCGCGCGTCCGATGGCGATTCCGGGCGAGACGCCGATCCCTTTGTAGGTGCGGATATCGGAACGCTGGGAAGCTCTCGGGACCCGGTCGGTGAGCACAAGTCATTCTACTTCATCGAACTTACGGTCGATCAGCTCCTGGATCGCGTCCAGCGCCTGGGTCTCGTCCTCGCCGTTCACGCGGACGGTGATGACCGAGCCGCGGCCGGCGGCGAGCAGGAGGATGCCGAGGATCGACTTGCCGTCGACCTCTTCCTCGCCTTTGCGGATCTTGATGTCGCACTTGAAACGGGCCGCGGTGTGGACCAGCTTTGCGGCGGCGCGGGCGTGGAGACCGAGTTTGTTCCTGATCTCGATCTGGCGCTCGCTCACGTCCGGCCCGCCGCGGTTAGAAGATCGGAGGCGACGCGGATCGCTTTCGAGCCTTTCTCGCTGATCACGTGGGCGAGCGTGGCGACGTCGGTGGCCTCGCTCTGCATGGTGGCGAACTTCACGATCATCGGCAGGTTCACGCCGGTGACGAACTCCACCCGCCCCTGCTCCAGGAAGGAGAGGCTGATGTTGCTCGGCGTACCGCCGAACATGTCGGTGAAGATGATGATGCCGCGCTCGGGACCGCCGAGGCGCTCGAGGGCGAGGCGGATCTTCTCGCGCGCCTCGTCGACCGTGTCGTTCCACTCCAGCGGCACGGCCTCGATGCCGACCACATTTGCTTCGATTCTCTCCGCCGCGCTCAGCAGCTCGTAGGCGAGCTTCCCGTGCGTGACGATCAATGCGCCGATCAAACGGACCTCCGAAATTGCGGCGTGAATGATACCCCCGGATCACTTTCTCGTCCGAATGGGTAGGGAAACGCGGCTTTAAGGCCCTCCATAAGTGAGGAGGGCTGAGTGATCGTCCACGCTTTGGCGCTTGCGGCCGCGGTGACGGCCACGCCTCCGCCCTCCCTCGGCGCCGCGGCGGGCTTTTCGATCCTCGGCGGATCGGGCGTCACGAACACGGGGCTGACGCGCGTGACCGGAAACGTCGGCACCGCCTCCGGCGCAGTCACCGGGTTTCCTCCCGCGACGATCGTTCCCGGGGTCGGTGATGTCGTGGACGCGGGTACTGCGTCGAAAGATCTGGCGAGGGCGTGGGACGAGATCACGGCGCTGCCGTGCGCTCAGAACGCATCGATTACGTTGCCCGTCACGCCGGAAGCGAGCGTTGTCTATTGCGTCTCGACGGTCGCAGATCTCACCCAGTTCAATGCCCATGGTCATGACGATGCGGTCTGGATCATCCGGATCACCGGCCCGCTCACGACGCCTCCCGGTTCGTCGATGCAACTTTTGGAAGGTGCGCAAAGTAGTCACATCTTCTGGCAGGTCACCGGTACGGCGACGCTCAGCGAACGGAGCGCGTTCGTGGGAAGCCTTTTGACAAACGGGGGCATCACGCTGGGCGAAGGAGTCACAGTGTCAGGGCGTCTTCTCGCGCGCCAGGGAACCGTGACGTTGGCGACGGACGACATCAATCTCTGCTGCGATCCGATCGCGCAGTCAGCGCTGCCGAATGGAGCGGAGAAAGTTTTCTACAGCAATACGATCATTCCCGACGGCGGCACGTGGCCATACACATTCTCTCTTTTCGCCGGCACGGATACTCCCCTTGGGCTGAAGCTCGACGACGGCGGAACGTTATCGGGCGTTCCGCAGGAATCCGGGACATACACGTTCATCGTCATGGTCAAGGACTACAAGGGCTGCACGAGCATTCACACGTACACGATCGTCATCTGCGGTACATCCGTTCCGGAGAATGTGACGCTTCCCGACGCGGAGGTGGGCAAGCCGTACGGCGAGACGATTACTGTGAGCGATCCGCAGGAGTTCACCACGACACGGTTGCCCGTCGGGCTGGAACTCACGCCCACGACGTGCACGACTCAAGCCCGCATATCGGGCACTCCTACGAAAGAAGAAGGGCTCTTTACATTCACCCTCACTGGCAAAGGTTGCGACGGCGGTTGCAGCATCATTCGCAACTACACGATCTTGGTGAAGTGTCCGCTCATCAAGGTATTGCCAGAGATCACGGATTACGACGTCACGATCGGGACGGACTTCACTAAGGACATCAGCGCGAACGGTGGTGTGAAGCCGTATACTTTCGTTCCGTCCGCATTGCTATCCATCACGCCGGAAGAACAGGGCGTCTTCAAGTTTACCTTCACAGCGACCGACGCCAACGGCTGTTCCGGCATGCGAGAGTATTCGATTCACGCGGTCTGTCCTCCGATCACAATCAAGAACGACTCACCTCTTCAGAGCGCAGTCTACAACCCGATCAACATTCCATTGATCGCCGGCGACCTTCCTGGAAATTACACATTTACCACCGCGAAACCATTGCCGGAGTGGCTTGATCTCTCGAAAATGGGATCGCTTACCGCGCCTCTGCCAACGGCGGGCGATCTATCGTTCACTGTCATTGCAACTCACGACCTCTCGGGATGTACCGGTAGCAAAGATTTCATACTTCACGTCGAACCTTGTCCGGCCATTACATTAGCTCCCACGACCTTGCCCCACGGAACGCTGCTCGTGGTCTACAACAAGCAGATCTCCGTCACGGGCGGCACACCACCGTATGTCGTCAAGGTGACGGGCACGTTTCCTCCGGGAATCACGGTCCCTGTGGGAACGCCTCCTACTCCACCGCTGATATTGTCCGGCCAGCCCCCAATGACATTGTTCGGGCCGCCGACTGTGGTAGGCAGCTACACGTTTACCGTCACCGCCACCGATTCACAAGGCTGTTCTGCATCACAGACGTATACGATTGTCATCAGACCACTCTTACTCCCCGGCCTCGTAATCCCGACACTTTCGACATGGGCGATGCTGATGCTTGCCGTCCTCCTGTCAATTGCGGGGCTCATCCTGATTCGGAGAGGTTGAGTAATGAAAAAGTGCATCGCATGCGAAAAAGAGCTGGAGGACATTCTTCAGAGATGTTCTGACTGCCAGTCGCTGCAGAAACTCGATTGCTGCGAAACGTGCGGAATCGCACTGCCCGCAAGCGCGAGACGCTGCAACAAGTGCAGCACGTATCGAGGCAAGTGGAGACATCTGCCGGTCATCGCGCAGATCGCGCAGATCCTCGGCGGCGTCGTACTGGTCGGCGGCGCAATCGCGTCGCTCTATCTCTACTTCAGCGACTACAACTCGCACACGCATTTCCTCCTGGCGAGTACGAACAGCTCGACAGTCACCATCAAGGTGTGGAATACGGGGAAAAAGCCCTCCCAGCTCGTCGGATATCACCTTCGCTTCGACGCATTGCCGATCGAGAAAGAAGAGCCGCTCGCCCTGAGCCCGACGGACATGAAGTCAGCGAACAACATCATCGAGACCAACAAGCCGGTCACGATCGAGCTCAAGGAGGCCATCGTAAGGGCCGGAAGATACGAGCGGGAGGACATCCGCAGATTAGTTCCGCCATGGCCGACGCAGCCGATGACGTTGTATGTGGACGTCCGCGAATCATCCGATGACTTCGATCACTTCCAAACGATGACGGACGAGTTCCGTGCCGATCGCCTGCACGACTTCGTGGTCGATCAGTGGGGGCTGAATCTGCCAGCCGCTCCTTGAGGAGATTGCCGAATGAGACGACTCTATTGCGTTGCACTGCTGATCATCGCGGCCGCGACGACGTCTGGCGCTCAGCTGCGGTACACGCGGTTCATCAGAGTCTCCCTCCGCTGCAAAGCCAGCGAGGTTTCCATCGTGCTCAATGGGGACGATCGGGAGATATCGCTCGATCGGGAAGGACAGTACTGGCGAAAAAAATTGCCATCCGTCGTTCCCGATGACTCGGTCGCCAGTCTGCATCTGTCCGGCCATCGCACGTTCGCGCGCATCGGCGACCTCGTACCGGATGACGAAATCAACGAGAACGTCCTCGCATTCGACTTCTTCTGCGACGACGCGCCGGCCATCGATCTAAGCATCACGCCGACACCGGCGATTCACTTCTCCTATTGCCGTCGCCTGGACAAAGACCAGCACAATCCCGACGACTCACACGATAAGGCGCTCGCGGAAGGGGCGCGAAGCTCCGACACGGGGATGCTCAAGGACTGGAAGTATCGGACTGAGCACGTCCAATTGCTGCTCTATTCGGATCAGGTGAAATGCGACGGGCTGGGACTTCCGCTCAACGAACTGCGGAACCTGCCGACGAGGAAAAATGAGAGCCTGCTTCTCACGCCGGAATTGATTGACAAAGCGCGCTGTGAGCGGCAAACCAAAGCAGTCACCAGCCCGCCAACGCTCTTCTGCTGGAAGGACACAGAACACCCCGACAGGCCGAACGTCGAGCTGGTGAGGCGGCGATGAGATCGCGCCTCGTTGCCATCGCGCTCCTCATCAGCACGGCCGCGACTGCCGCGGGACAGGTCCGCCCGATCTTCGACCCCGACGATTTCATCGATCCTCGCAATCATGCCGCTCCGCTGTTCATCTCCCGGCTCGTGGCGGGCGCGATGAGGAGTGCGGAGGACGACTACCGGCCCCTTCGTCAGGACGCGGGATTCCTTTATCTCGTGAACAGCTTCTACTTCCGGCATTTCCAGGCCGACTACAAGCATAGCGAGGTGCGTGGCGAGCAGGCGAACGGACCGGGAGATGCGCAGGTCTGTCCGTGCGATCCACCGATCTACTTTTCGCAGACAGGCGATCGAATGACGGGATCGAAAGACACGCTGCAACTCGCCGGTTACTGGAGCGTGCGCGGCGATCCGAGCGAGCCGAGGGCGATGCTGCGATATCGGCTTTCGATCAGCCGCCGGAAGATCGATACCGACACGACCTTTCTCGAGACCGGCCACGACGCGGGGACGCTACACGGACACGAGCAATCGATCAGTGTCGACGCCGATACGTACTTCCGCATCGCCGGCCGGGGCATCTTTGGAACGCTTTTCCTCGCGCGGACAAAAAGCTCCGGCACGGCCGCCGATCACTCGCAGAATGAGATCGCCTACGTGGTCCGGCCACCCGGAACTGCGATCGGAAATGTGCTGATGCGTGCAACGCTGACGGTCGGTGCGGTCACCGGTCGTAGTGCGGCCGGTCTGAACGTCATCAATCCGGCGTTCGAGGCGATGCGTCCGATGCCGCATGACGTCAGCATTCATCTGATCTGGAGTCCTTTGGCAACGCGTACGCGCGAGAACGGCTGGACCACGCATCAGCAGCTGTTGGTTTCGCTCGAGTACGTGCTGTTTGCGAAGTCGTTGACGCATTTCCGACCCTCGCGTTCTGACTGACAGACCCGCAGCGCTCGAGTTCTGGCATCGCGCTCTGGATCGCAGAGCAGCGAGTGACGAAACGACGTATCGCGCTCTGGATGTCAGACCGCAGTGCGGCCGGCGATGGGAAGACAGTCTGGCGGCCAGACCGCGATTCGTCCGATCGTTCCGCGGCGGTCATGGCTGCAGAGCGCGATCGGACCCCTCGGCTTCGGTGAGTGACGTGCAGTCAGATTAATTCGTTGCCTCTTCATAAAACTGCTTGCATCACACTAAGATTTATGTAAAATTTTTCCTCATCTGAGTGCATCGCACTAAGAAGGAGACAGACATCATGCCCATCACAGCACGTTGGAACCCCCAGCAGAACCTCGACTCGATTCATGGTCAGCTCAGTCGCTTCCTCGAACCATTCACCCGGATGGCGGACGAGGACCTGGTCAGCGGGGCGTGGGTGCCGCCGGTCGACGTGGCCGAGACGCAGGAGAAGATCATCGTCCGGGCCGAAGTGCCGGGGATGAAGCAGGAAGAGATTCAGATCGAGTTCGAGAACGGCCTGCTCAGCATTCGCGGCGAGCGCAAATTCCTCAAAGAGGAGGGCGTGACCTACCATCGCGTGGAGCGCACCTTCGGCAACTTCAGCCGCTCGTTCACCCTTCCCCGCACCATCGACCCGGAGCGGATTGCCGCCACCTACCGTGACGGCGTCCTGGAGATCGAAGTGCCGAAGAAGGAAGAGGCGAAGCCGAAGCAGATCAGAATCGCTGTGCAGTGACGCGCAAGCGCTTTTGAGCTTCGAATGCGATTCTGACGGGCCGGCAGCAGCTGACGCGACATCGTCGCGCAGCTGAGCCGGCCCGATGCGCGTGGCGCGGAGTTGAACCTCACGGCTTGGTCGTCATGCGGTACTGGTAACCGGCAACCAGCTACCCGCAACTGACCACTACGTCCGCGTCAGCGCATAAACCACATTCCGGCGAACCGTACCGTCTGCCATGGTCCGATCCGCCCGCCTCAGGAACTTCGCGCCGATCTTTTCCACCGCTTTCTGCGACCGGACGTTGTTCTCCCCGATGACGAACACCACGCGCTCGACGAAACGGAAGGCGTGCTCGATCATCAGCCGCTTCATCTCGCCGTTGTACTCCCCGCCCCAGAACTCCCGCTCCAGGAACGTCCAGCCGATCTCCACTTCGTCTTCGTCGAGATTCCAGTAGCGCGAGCTGCCGATGATCCGGCCGGACTGCCGATCGATGACCGCCAGCGCTCCCCTCGATTCGATCGCGCTGTCGAAGTAGCGCTGATACACCTCACGCTCGTGCCGCGTCGGCTCGGGATGTTGCGCCCAGATCAGCGGATCGCTGGCTGCGCGGTAGAGCTCATCGAAATCGTCGAGCAACAAGGGCCTCAGCTGGAGCAGATCGCCCGTGAGCGTCGGCTGGAGATCGAACACCGTCATCGCCGGCAGTCCCGGTGGACGATCTCCACGGAGTAGCCGAGCTCCGCGAGGTCATCGCCGAGGCGCTGGCCGACGGCGACCGAGCGATGCTTGCCGCCGGTGCAGCCGACGCCGATGGTGAGATAGCTCTTCATCTCCTTCCGGTACTCCGGCAGGACGTAGCTCACGAAGTCGAGCAGCTTCGCATAGAAGATCTCGTAGTCCGGCTGTTTGCGCAGGTAGTCGAGGACGCCCGGATCGAGTCCCGTCAACGGCCGCAGCTCCTCGATGAAGTGCGGGTTCGGCAGGAAGCGGACGTCGAACAGCAGGTCGAGGTTGTACGGCATGGAGTACTTGAAGCCGAAGGTGATGATGGTGACGAGCATCGTCACCTCGTACCCCGACAGCCGGAACCGCTTCATGACCTCGGCCTTGAGCTCGTGCACCGAGAACTGCGAGGTGTCGAGGATCATGTTCGCCAGCGCCTTCACCTCGGCCAGCTCCTCGCGCTCGCGCTGGATGGCCTCGATGATCGGCTGGTCCTTGGCCAGCGGGTGCGGCCGCCGCGTCTCGGAGTAGCGGCGGGCCAGCACTTCGTCGGTGGCCTCGAGGAAGATCAGCACGACGTTCGGCACGAGCTGCTGGATCCGCTGGCGATAGAAGGTCGGGAAGATGCTGGCGAAGTCGTGCGTCCGGACGTCGACCACGATGCCGACGCGATTGGCGTTCTCGTGCGCCGCGACCTCTTCCAGGAACGGCTCGATCAGCGCGATCGGCAGGTTGTCGCTGCAGTAGAAGCCGAGGTCCTCCAGCGTCGACTGCACGTACGACTTCCCCGACCCGGAGAGGCCGGTGATGATCACGAGATACTCGGGAGACTTCATCGCTGTCGTCTGATCCGGTTCAGCACGTCCGGATTCATCATCATCCGCGTGGTCGCGCTCCGCAGCTCGGAGCTCGCCGTCGCGTCGTGCGTGACCTGCGGCAACTGCTCCGACATGCCGCTTCCCTGCCGGGCGATCTGTTCGTCGATCTTCTGCGTGAAGGCCCGCGCGGAGTCGTAGCCCTGCAGTTTCATCAGGTGATTGCGCGCGGCGATCTCGACCAGGAGCGCCAGGTTGCGGCCGGAGGCGACCGGGAGGCGGACGTACGGCTTGTGCACGCCGAGCATCTCGTAGGTCTCGCCGGCGATGCCGAGGCGGTCGTATTCGGTTCCCTCGATCCACTTCTCCAACTTCACCACCAGGTCGATCGGCTTCACGTCGCGCGTGGAGGCCACGCCGAAGAGGTCCTTGATGTCGATGATGCCGATGCCGCGCAGCTCCATGTGATGGCGCAGCAGATCGTTCGAATATCCGAGGAGGACGTCGTTCGGATGGCGCTTGACCACCACCATGTCGTCGGCGATGAGGCGATGTCCGCGATAGACGAGGTCGAGCGCGCACTCGCTCTTGCCGATGCCGCTGTCGCCGAGGAGGAGGACGCCGATGCCGTAGACGTCGAGGAGGCCGGAGTGCATGGTGATGCGCGGCGCCATCGTCTCCTCGAGGACGTACGAGACGCGGGTGATGGTGGTCGACGACATGCCGACGGTGGAGAAGAGCGGCACGGAGCGCTTCTCGCACTCGTGGCGGAACTCCTCCAGCGGCGCGATCCCCTTGGTGACGATGAAGCAGGAGACGTCGAGCGCCGCCACGTCGCGCACGCGCTTCTCGCGCAGGCGGGGGGGCAGCGACTGCAGGTACTTGATCTCCGACTCGCCGATGATCTGCACCCGCCACTGCTTGATGTATTCGTAGTAGCCGGCGAAGGCCAGGCCGGGCTTCTGCACGCGCGGACGGTCGATGATCCGATCGAGTCCGTCGTCCCCGGTGATCAGCTTGAGGGCGAGATCGTCCAGCTCGCTGGTCAGCAGCGAGCGGACGGTGGTGCGGACGTAGTCTTCCTGGAATGGCATGGTTGCTGGTTGCTCGTTGCTAGTTCCTGCGAACGATACTGCCCGAGCAACAAGCAACTAGCAACCAGCAACCGTTCTTCAGATCTCCGGCGCGATGAGCCCGATGTTGTTGTCCCGCCTCTTGTAGATCACGGAGATGCGGTCGGTATCGAGGTCGCGGAAGACGATGAACTCGTTCTTGGCGTCCTGCAGGCGCAGGGCCGCTTCCTCGATGGACATGGGGCGGATCGGGAGGTTGTTGGTCTTGATGATGCGCGGGCGGTTGCCCTCGCCCCCTTCGCGCAGGCGGCCCGGCTCGAGCACCTGCACGGACCACTCGTTCACTTCCGAGGTGCGGCCGTTGCCGTCCTTGCGGTGATGATCGCGGATTTTCTTCCGGTTCTTCTGGGCCTGGCGCTTGAGGTGATCGACGGCGGCGTTGATGGCGTCCTGCATCGACGTGTCGGATTCCTGCACCGTTTTCACGTCGTGGTCCTTGCCGGTGACGATGATCTCGCAGATGTTGCGGTACTTCTCGACCTGAAGAACGACGCGCTCGTCGATGACGTCGTCGAAGAGGCGTTCACTCACCTTCGACAGCTTCTTGTTGATCAGATCGCGGATGTCGGGAGTGACCTCGAAATTACGGCCGATGATGCCGGTTGCCATGACAAAGAACCTCTCTTCTTCAGAAGATCTGCTTCCGGTCCGTCGACGAAGGAATGTTCAGCTCGTCTCGGTACTTCGCCACGGTCCTGCGGGCAATGTTAATCCCCTCGTCATTCAATATCTTCATGATCTTGGAATCGGACAGGGGCTTGCGCGGATCCTCGGCGTCGATATAGCTCTGGATCTTCTTCTTGACCGTGAGAGACGAGATGTCCTCGCCCGTATCGGAGTCGATGCCGCTGTGGAAGAAATACTTCATGAGGAACAATCCACGCGGCGTGTGCATGTACTTGTTGGAGACCACGCGGGAGACGGTGGACTCGTGCATCTGGATGTCGTCCGCCACGTCGCGCAGGACGAGCGGGCGGAGGTAGTCGATCCCTTTCTCCAGGAACTCGCGCTGATGCTTGACGATCGACTCGGCCACTTTGTAGATCGTCCGCTGCCGCTGATCGAGTGACTTGATCAGCCAGACCGCCGAACGGATCTTGTCCTTGATGTAGTTGACCGTCTCGCCGTCGGACTTCGAGTCCATGGAGTTGAGCATGGAGCGATAGCTGGCGTTGATGCGCAGCTTCGGCATGCCGTCTTCATTCAGCACGATGATGTATTCGTCCCCCACCTTCTGCACGTAGACGTCCGGTTCGACGTAGATCGCTCGCTCATTGGAGTATTTCCTCCCTGGTTTGGGATCGAGATGCTTGATCACTTCGACGATGCTCTCCAACGACTTCATGTCGATGGAGAGCGTCTTCGAAAGCTGCACGAAGCGTCTCTGCATGAACTCTTCCCAGTGGTCGCGGACGATCTCCTCGACCAGCGGGTTGTCGACTTCCAGGAATTGCAGCTGGAGCAGCAGGCACTCGCGCAGGTCGCGCGCGCCGACGCCGATCGGATCGAGCGACTGGATCACGCCGATGGCCTCGTCGACTTCGCGCTGCTCGTACGGGCCGGCGGACATGATCTCCTCGGTCGAGGCGCGGAGGTAGCCGTCTTCGTCGATGTTGCCGATGATGAACTGGCCGACTTCCTTGATCCGCGGCGAGGCGTCGCTCATGTTGAGCTGCCAGGTGAGGTGATCGGTGAGGTTGGGGGGGCGGGTGAGCGTGTTCTCGATGGGGAACTCTTCGTGCTCCTCCCCCATCCCGCGCGGGTTGTAGCCGTATTCGATGTAGTCCTGGAAGTAGGCGTCGTAGTCGATCTCTTCGAAGGAGTCCTTCTCTTTTTCCTTCGGCGGCTCGGCAGCTTTGGCCTCTTCCTCGGTCTGGGTCTTGGTCTCCTGCGCCTCGCTCTCGGCCTCTTCCTGCTTCGTTTCTTCGGCCGATTCGTCGAGGAGCGGGTTCTCGAGCAGCTCCTGGTTGAGCACTTCCTGGAGCTCGAGTTTCGACAGCTGCAGCAGCTTGATCGCCTGCTGCAGCGAAGGCGTCATGATCAGCTTCTGCGAGAGTTTTAGGTGGAGTTTCTGTTCTAAGGCCATGGTCCGGATTTCGACAGGGAGACTGCGTTCTCGGTCAGCTCAGGTTGAAAGATTCGCCGAGGTAAATTCGCCGGACCTCCGCATCTGCCGAGAGACTTTCTGGCACTCCCTGCCGGAAAATTTCACCTTCTTTGATGATATAGGCGCGATCCGTGATCTTCAATGTTTCCCGCACGTTGTGATCTGTGATGAGGATTCCGATTCCTCTGGAGCGAAGTTGGGAAACGATTCGCTGAATCTCGAATACAGCGATTGGATCGATTCCTGCAAAGGGTTCATCTAGCAAGATGAATGCCGGGTTGATCGCCAGGCTCCTTGCGATCTCCACCCGCCGCCGCTCTCCCCCCGACAACGAGAAGGCCCGGTTGCGCGCGATGTGCGTGATGCCGAACTCCTCGAGCAGCTGCTTGGTCCGCGCCTCGCGCTCCGCCAGCGGCAGATTCATGGTCTCGAACACGGAGAGGAGATTCTCCTCCACCGTCAGCTTGCGGAAGACCGACGCCTCCTGCGGCAGGTAGCTGATGCCGCGCTG
>Ga0105245_10003825_pt1 | contig 13384 bp, 11 predicted proteins | sample KBSM54metaG_FD_81523 | JGI IMG/M metagenome (GOLD analysis project Ga0105245, IMG submission 81523) | Miscanthus rhizosphere microbial communities from Kellogg Biological Station, Michigan, USA - KBS M5-4 metaG | ecosystem: Host-associated > Plants > Roots > Rhizosphere > Soil | place... | reverse complement strand
AGTATCAACTTCTGCATCGAGGGCTTGTCGTGCCCGGCGCCGATGATCTCGAAGGCCTGCACCAGCGGGATGCCCGCGCCCAACATGGTCGCGAGCTGGCGGCTGAAGATAGCGATGTCGCCCGCGTTGACCTTGCCGCGCGACTTGGTCGCGCTCGACTGCTTCTTGATGCGGGTGGCGGCGATGCCCTGACGGCGCAGTTCACCGCGCACGGCCTGCTCGTTCTGCGCAACCGTGCGCCCCTTGACCTTCTGGCCCTTGCGATCGCGCCCCTCCCACATGAAGGGCATGTCGCGTTTGACGGAACGGATCGCGGTGCTAGCTTGCGCCATAGTGCTTTACTCGGTCGTTACGCTGTTGACTTCATCGATGCTGGTCAGTCCGGCCTTGACCTTCTCGAGCCCGGCGCGCCTTAGGTCCCACACGCCTTCCTTGATGGCCTGGTCGTTGATGTCGATGGCATTGCCGCCGGCCATGATGATGCGGCCGATGGCCTCGGTGACTTCCATGACCTGATAGAGGCCGGCGCGGCCCTTGTAGCCGTCGGTGCAGTTCGCGCAGCCCTTCGGCCCGTAGACCTTGAGGCCCGGGATTTCCTCTGCCGTGAAGCCTTCCTTACGCAACGCCTCGGCCGGGACGTCGACCAGCTGCTTGCAGCTCGAGCACAGCCGGCGGGCAAGGCGCTGGGCGATGATCAGGCTCACCGAGGTGGCGATGGCGTAGGGCTTGACGCCCATGTCGATCAGGCGCGTCAGGGTCTGCGGCGCGTCGTTGGTGTGGAGCGTGGAGAGCACCAGGTGTCCGGTCTGCGCCGCCTTGATCGCGATCTCGGCGGTCTCAAGGTCGCGGATCTCACCGACCATCACCACGTCCGGGTCCTGGCGCAGGAACGCGCGCAGCGCGGAGGCGAAAGTCAGTCCGACCTTGTTGTTGACGTTGACCTGGTTGACGCCGGGCAGGTTGATTTCCGCCGGGTCCTCCGCGGTCGAGATGTTGGTGTCTTCCTTGTTGAGGATGTGCAAACCGGTGTACAGCGAAACGGTCTTGCCGCTGCCGGTGGGGCCGGTCACCAGGATCATGCCCTGGGGCTTGGCCAGGTGCTTGAGGTACAGCTCCTTCTGGTGCTGCTCGTAGCCGAGCGCATCGATGCCGAGCATTGCCTGGGAGGAGTCGAGGATACGCAGCACGATCTTCTCGCCGAACAGCGTCGGGCAGGTGCTCATGCGAAAGTCGATGGCGCGCGTCTTGGACAGTCGCATCTTGATGCGTCCGTCCTGCGGCACACGCCGCTCGGCGATATCCAGGCGGCTCATGACCTTCAGGCGCGCGCTGATCTTGTTGGCCAGTTGCACCGGCGGCTGGGCGATTTCCTTGAGCATGCCGTCAATGCGCAATCGCACGCGGAACATCTTCTCGTAGGGCTCAAAGTGGATGTCGGAGGCGCCGCGCCGGATCGCATCGAGCATGACCTTGTTGACGAAGCGCACGATCGGCGCGTCCTCAACGTCATCGCGCGAGACTTCCGAGCCCATGTCCTCCTCGGCGCCGCCGCCGACCTCGAGCGCGTCGAGTTCGCCGACCTCATCCTCCCCGAGGTTGGGCATGGAGGTGTCGACCTGCTCCATGGCCTTGTCGAGGAATCTCTGGAGTTTGTCGTCCTCGACCACGATCGCGTCGACCGCCAGTCCCGTCTGGAACTTGATCTCATCGATCGCGTGCAAATTGGTGGGATCCGCGACCCCTAGGAACATGCGCTTGCCGCGCTTGAACAGCGGCAGCACGCGGTGCTTGGCGAGCAGCTTGTCCGAGACGGTCTTGACGGTCTCAAGGTCCACGGTGAGCGAGGTGAGGTCAAACAGCGGCACGCCGTATTCGGCCGAGGCGGCGACGGCGATGTCCCGCGCGGTGGCTGCCCCGGCGGCAATCAGCTGGGTCACGAAACTGGTGCGCTTCTCATGGGCGCTGGCCAGCGCCTTGCGCATGCCGGTCTCATCGACCACGCCGTCCTGAACTAGGCGCTGCGGCAGCCCGCCCAGGCCACTGCGGTTCGGGTTCGTGGCTAAAGAAACGTTTTCATTCATGGGCTTATGAACGACCCCAGCGCGTGTCGAGACGGTAGTCTAACCGACAAAAACCGACTATCAATGTCAAATCCTGACGGATATTTGCACAGATCCGGGCCGCGCAGGGTGACCGGCTTCCCAAAAGAAGAAGCCCCTCCGGAGAGGGGCTTTTTCAGGCTCGAAATCAGGTTTTTCTTGACGTTTCTTTACGGACGGCAGTTCGCCGGGCGGTGCTTGGCCAGCAGCGTCGCGCTGCCAGCGGCTGAACCCGTGGCAATCGTCAGACCCGCCGGCATGGCCTTGTCGCCGCACTGCCAGGAGATGTCCCGGTTGGCGCTGGTCCACGGGGTCAGGGTCAGGTTAAGACCGTTGATCGCGGTGGCCTGCTTGCCGTACACGATCGTGATCTGGCCGCCGGCGCCGACGGTCTCGCTGACCACGTACTTGCCGGTGATGTTCGTACCGACGTCAAGACCAGCGGCGGCGTTGGTCGCCGGCCAGGCCTGGTTCGAAGCATAGGACTCAGCAACGGCGGTCTTGGCCGCGGCGGCGAGGTTGAGGCCCTCGGTCACCTGAGCACGCACCGTGTAGTCCTGGTAGGCCGGAATCGCGATCGCGGCCAGGATGCCGATGATCGCCACAACGATCATCAACTCGATAAGGGTAAAACCTCTCGCATTGGAATAGGAATTCATTAGGGCACCTGATTTCGTAAAAACCAACCCAGTTTCCTGGGGACATAAACCATTCTTAATCATAGCAGTGGCACCATCGTGGCCGCAGTTCTCAGTTCTCCGGCCCCACCTTGTCGGGCGCACGTAGTGCGAACTCCGACACACCAACTCCTACAAAGCCTGGTCGCACAGCGGAATCGTCGAATTCCTCAAACTAGCTCCCCGTGCGCGCTGTGCTTCCCATTCGCACGGTCTGTACTGCTCAACATCGTCTCAAAAAAGGAGGGGCCCCAGCGGGGCCCCTCCGCGACCTAAACAATCAGCAGAAACTGATCTTCAGGAATTACGGACGGCAGTTCGCCGGGCGGTGCTTGGCCAGCAGCGTCGCGCTGCCAGCGGCTGAACCCGTGGCGATCGTCAAGCCGGCCGGCATGGCCTTGTCGGCACACTGCCAGGACACGTCATTGTTCGCGCTCGTCCACGGCGTCAAGGTCATGTTCAGACCGTTGATCGCAGTCGCCTGCTTGCCGTAGAGGATCGTGATCTGACCACCGGCACCCACGGTCTCGCTGACCACGTACTTGCCCGTGATGTTCGTAGCGACGTCAAGACCAGCAGCGGCATTGGTCGCCGGCCAGGCCTGGTTCGAAGCAAACGACTCGGCCACCGCGGTCTTGGCAGCGGCGGCAAGGTTCAGACCTTCCGTCACCTGCGCACGCACCGTGTAGTCCTGATAGGCCGGGATCGCGATCGCGGCCAGAATGCCGATGATCGCCACGACGATCATCAACTCGATGAGGGTAAAACCTTTTTGAACCGACTTCATAAACACTCCTGGACTGTTAAGGGAGAAAACCATGGCCCAAGCCATCGTGCCCTATACGAAGCAATTGCCATGCCAAGTGGCTCCCAATTTCGTAACAATCTGATTTGGAGGGATAAATAGCCGCCCTGAATAGGACTTGGACGTATTCTCCGGCTCATTCCGCCGACACATTCAGGCGGGGCGCGTCACAAACTGACAATTTAGGGCACCTGCCGTCCAAGGCCTGCGGGACGGCAGTGCTATTCGATGCCCAGTTTCTTGACCTTGTAGCGCAACGCCCGGAAGGTCATCCCTAAGAGCCTGGCGGCCGCGGTCTTGTTGTAGCGCGTCTGCTCGAGGGCCTTGAGGATGGCATCGCGCTCGATGTGCTCGAGCTGGTCGCTCAAGTCCGAACCCACCGCGAGCTGGGTGGGGGCGAGCGCGGCCACTGGGGCGGTGGTGGCGGCATTGGCGCGCAGCTGCAGGTCATCAACGCCGATGCGCTGCCCGGCGCACAGGGTCAGTGCCCGCTCGAGGATATTTTCCAGCTCGCGGACGTTGCCAGGGAATGCATAATCTTCCAGGGCCGCGAGTGCCTCGAGCCCCAGCTCCGGTGCCTCGCCCCCAAGGCGCCGGCCGAGCCGCCGCAGCATGGTGGCGGCAAGCTCCGGAATGTCCTCGGCATGCTCGCGCAAGGCCGGCACGTGGATCTCGATGACGTTGATCCGGTAGTACAGGTCTTCGCGAAAGCGCCCGGCGGCCACGAGCCCACTCAAATTCTTGTGCGTCGCGGACAGCACGCGCACGTCGATCGGCTGCTCCTGTGACTCACCGATCGGGCGGAGGGTTTTTTCCTGGATCACGCGCAGGAGCTTGACCTGCATGTGCAGCGGCAAATCCGCGACCTCATCGAGGAACAGCGTACCGCCCTCGGCGCTTTGCACCAGGCCACGCTTATCCGCCACCGCTCCCGTGAAGCTCCCGCGCTTGTGCCCGAACAGCTCGCTCTCCATGAGTTCGGTTGGGATGGCACCGCAGTTGACGGCCACGAATGGGCCGCTGTGGCGCGCGCCGCCCTCGTGGATGAGGCGCGCCACCAGCTCCTTGCCCGTCCCCGACTCGCCCGAGATGTGCACCGGGGCCTGGCTGCGCGCGACGCGCGCGATCAGCGCACGGAGTGATTGCATGGCCGCCGAGGCGCCCAGCAAAAGTGGACCGGCGCGCGTGGCTGCGGCCGAGTCCGCTTCATTCAATCGGATCGCCACCGCCACCAGTCGCCGCAGCATGCCGAGGTCCAAGGGCTTGGAGACAAAATCAAAGGCGCCGGCCTTGAGCGCGCGCACCGCGGTCTCGACATTCCCGTGGGCCGTGATGACGGCCACCGGCAGCTGCGGGTGGTGCTTCTCGATCCAGGCCACCAGATCCAGCCCGTCACCGTCGGGCAAGCGCATGTCCGTGAGGCAAAGATCGAAGGAGCGCGAGCCAAGCTGCTCGCGCGCCGCCGCGAGGCTCCCGGCCGAGGCCGTGGCCAGGTTCATGCGCTCGAGGGTCAAGGTGACCAGTTCGACTAGGTCCGGCTCGTCATCGACGATGAGTACGGTGGGTTTGGCCATGGCGCTACTTTATAGCTCGCCGCTCCGCAAAAATCAGTGAATTGGTGCCGATGCCGGCAGGCCCGAGGCCCAGCGGGCGGGATCTGCGAACACCAGCCGGAACACGCTTCCTCCGCCCTTGCGCGGCTCGTACAGCAAGGTGGCGCCGTTGATCTCGGCGAGCTCGCGGGCCAGGAACAACCCTAAGCCCGTGCCGTCCTCGCCGCGGGTGTAGAACGGTTCGAAGATGCGCTCCACATCGGCGGGCGCCACCCCGATCCCTCGGTCGCTGACCTCCAGGCACACGCGCCCGTAGCGCGCGATGCGCAGCAGCTTGAGCTCGACCTCCGCCTCGCCCGATGCCGCGCGCCCGTGGCGCAGCGCGTTCTCGCACAAGTTCCAGATGATTTGGTGCAGCTGCGAGGGATCGACGAGCGCCTCGAGCTGCTCGGAGGCAGTTTGCAGCTGGAAGCGCGCCGGGTTGCACTGCGTGGTCTCGCAGAACTCGTCGCGAAAGCGCCGACACCACTCGATCAGTCTGATGCGCTCGGGCCGCGGCGGTTCGCGGCGCGAGAGCCTGAGCACGTTATCGACGATGGTACTGATGCGCTGCGCGTTGCTGCGCATGATCTCGGTCATGCGCTGCTCGGTGGGACCTAGGCCCGAGGCCTCGCCCAGGAGCTGCGCGGCGTGGCTCATGGCACCGACCGGATTGCGGATCTCGTGCGCGATGCTGGCGGTGAGGCGTCCCAGGGCCGCCAGCTTCGATTGCTGGACGCGGGCGGCCAGCGTGCCGGTGTCCTCGAGGAAGATCAGCACGGGAGAGGGCTCGATGGTGCCGAGCGGCGCGAAGTGCGGCTCGAGCACGCGCACGCCGTCGGCCGCGGTGAAACTGCCGGGCGCGCCTTCTATGGGGTGTGGCTCGGCGTTGCCGCGCCACGTGGTCAAGAGGTACAGCAGGCGCGGGCACACCTCGCCCAGCAGCGCGCCGGGAACCGCGACCGCATCGCCGAGCATCTCGGCGGCTGATTCGTTGATCAGCCGGATGCGATCGGTCGGATCGACCACCAGGATGCTCTCGCGCAGCCGCTGGATGATGTACTGCGAAAGCTGCGCCATGTTGGCCAGGTCCACTTCCTGCTGGCGCACCTGCGCCTCGCTCTCGCGCAATCGCTTGGCCACCGGCCAGGCGGAGGCGGCCACCAGGAACACGATGGCGCCCATGACGCCCGCGAGCGGGTAATCGCTGACCGGGCTGAAGCCCTCGGTCTGGCTGGCAATTTGTTGCACGAGGATGGCGAGCGCGGCCATCGCGGCGATCACCAGGCCCTCGTGGCCGACGGCCAGGAGCGCCATGGAGCCCACCGGGATCACCAGCAACATCGAGAGGTTGCTCGACACGCCGCCGCTCGCGTAGGTGAGCACCGCCACGAAGTAGGCATCGATCATCGCGTGCGTGAGCACCAGTGAGCGGCGTCCGGGCCAGTAGCGGCGTCCGACCAGCGCCAGCAGCGCAGCCAGCACAAAGTAGGTGTACAGCGCCAAGCGGAACAGGTGCGGCGTGCTGCTGCCGAACACGGAACCGGGCTGCGTGCCCGCGTAGATGGCCAGCAGCACCAGCACGGCCAGCATGCGGTACAGGTTGGTCAGGCCGACGATGCGCCAGGCGAGATCGGCATCCGCGAGCTTGCGGCTCGTCATCGTCTCCGACAATGGGCTCATGGCCGCGCAAGGTAGCATCCGACGCGGCTTTCCGCGACAATTCCACATTGTCCGCCCGATTGGCGAACTGATGAACCTGCACGAATACCAATCCAAGAAAATTCTTGCCAGCTATGGCGTCCCCGTTCCGGAAGGTCTGGTGGCCGCCAACCCCGACGAAGCAGAAGCGGCCGCGCGCGCACTCGGCGGCACCGCCTGGGTCATCAAGGCGCAGGTGCACGCCGGTGGCCGCGGCAAGGCGGGCGGCGTCAAGCTGGTGCGGGATCTGGAGGCCGTGAGTGCCACCGCGGCCGCGATGCTCGGCCGACCCCTGGTGACCGCGCAGACCGGAGCCAAGGGCCTGCCGGTCAACAAGGTGTACGTGGAGGCGGGATCGCAGATCGAGCGCGAGCTGTACTTGAGCCTCACGCTCAATCGCGAACGCGGGCGCATCGCCGTGGTCGCCTCGGCCGCAGGCGGCATGGACATCGAGCAGGTGGCGCACGACACGCCCGAGAAAATCTTAAGCGTCACCGTGCATCCGGCCGCGGGGCTTGAGCCCTGGCAGTGCCGGCAGCTCGCCTTTGGACTCAAGCTCAAGGGCGATCAGATCGCGCAGCTCCAGTCGATCCTGGCCGCGCTCTACCGGCTGTATCTTGAGAAGGACGCGAGCCTGATCGAGATCAATCCGCTCATCGTCACCTCGCAAGGGCGCCTGGTGGCGCTCGATTGCAAGCTCGACATCGAGGCCAACGCGCTGTTTCGCCAGAACGAGATGGCGCAGCTGCGCGATGTGGAGCAGGAAGACCCGGCCGAGCGCACCGCCAGTGAGCACGACCTCAACTACGTCTCGCTCGATGGGGATATCGCCTGCATGGTCAACGGCGCGGGCCTGGCCATGGCGACTATGGATCTGATCAAGCTCGAGGGCGGCTCGCCTGCGAACTTCCTGGATGTCGGGGGCGGGGCGACTGCCGAGCGCGTCACCGCGGCCTTTGAACTCATCCTCTCCAACCCGAAGGTGCGCGCGATCCTGGTCAATATTTTCGGTGGCATCGTGCGCTGCGACCTGATCGCCGATGGCATCATCAACGCGGTGCGCGATGTGGGCGTGCGCGTGCCGGTGGTCGTGCGTCTCGAGGGCACCAACGCCGAGGCCGCGCGCGCCAAGCTGGCCGGCGGGTCGCTTGCGATCACCGCCGCCACGGACCTCACCGATGCGGCGCGCAAGGTGGTGAAGGCGGCCAAGGCCAAAGGCGCGCGCTCATGAGCATCCTCGTTAGCAAGCGCACCAAGGTGATCTGCCAGGGCATCACCGGCCGCCAGGGAAGTTTTCACACTGAGCAGAGCATCGCCTACGGCACGCGCATGGTCGGCGGCGTGACTCCAGGCAAGGGCGGCGAGCGGCATTTGAACCTTCCGGTCTTCGACACCGTGCGCGACGCGGTACGCGCCACGGGAGCCAATGCCAGCGTCATCTACGTGCCGGCGCCTTACGCGGCCGATGGTATTCTCGAGGCGGCTGGAGCTGGGATCGAACTGGTGGTGTGCATCACCGAGGGCGTGCCCGTCAATGACATGGTCAAGGTCAAGGCGGCGCTCCAGGGGAGCGGCACGCGGCTGATCGGCCCGAACTGTCCGGGCGTGATCACGCCGGGCGAGTGCAAGATCGGCATCATGCCCGGCTTCATCCACAAGCCCGGGTGCGTGGGCATCGTCTCGCGCTCGGGCACGCTGACCTACGAGGCGGTGTTCCAGACCACCAACAACGGCCTGGGACAGAGCAGCTGCGTGGGCATCGGCGGCGATCCGGTGCGCGGCATGAACTTCATCGAAGTGATCGAGCTCTTCGAGCGCGATCCGAAAACCGAAGGCATCGTCATGGTGGGCGAGATCGGCGGGAGCGATGAGGAGGCCGCGGCCGAATACATCCGCCGCCACGTCACTAAGCCGGTAGTGGCCTACATCGCCGGCGTCACGGCACCGGCCGGCAAGCGCATGGGGCACGCGGGCGCGGTGGTGGCCGGCGGCAAGGGCACCGCGGCGGACAAGTTCCGCGCGCTCGAAGAGGCCGGCGTGCGCACCGTGCACTCGCCCGCTGAGCTTGGCAGCGCCATGCGCTCAGCTCTTCGAGGCTCGCGCGGCAAATCAGGTGCCGCCAAGCGCAAGGGCGTGCGGGTCAAGAAAGTGCGCCTGCGCGCCGCCAAGGCTAAAGCCAAGCGCAAGATCAAGCGCAGCGTGCGGCGTGGCGCGCGTTCGCGGCGGCGCGCCCGTCGCTAGCGGCACTTTGGCCGTCGGAGAGCGATTGAACCGCCCGGAAAGACTTAAGCTCGCGCTCGCGCAGATCAACCTTCTGGTCGGTGACGTGCAGGGGAACCTTGCGCGCACCCTCAAGGAAGCCGCGCGCTCGCGCGATGAACTGCACGCCGACTTGGTGCTGTATCCGGAACTCACCCTTTCAGGGTACCCGCCCGAGGACCTGCTGTTTCACCGCGGGCTCAGAACCCAGATCGAGCGCGCGCTCGAGGGCCTGAGATCGGCATCGCCCGGGATCGGGCTGGTGCTGGGATTTCCCGAGTACCAGGGCGGCGAGATCCACAACAGCGCCGGAGTGTATAGGGACGGTGAGCGCGTGGCGCTCACGCAGAAGACCTGCCTGCCGAACTACCGGGTATTCGACGAGAAACGCTACTTCAGTCCGGGCTCAGGGCCTGCGGTGTTCGAATGCCGGGGCATGAAGCTGGGGCTTTTGGTGTGCGAGGACCTGTGGGAGCCGGAACCGGCGCGCCGCGCGCGTGAACTGGGCGCGGAGCTGCTGCTGGTGATCAACGCCTCGCCCTTCGAGATGCATCGCCAGCGCGAGCGCGAGCGCGTGGCGCGCGAGCGCATCAGCGAGTGCGGCGTGCCGCTGGTGTACGTGAACCTGTGCGGCGGGCAGGACGAGCTGGTCTTCGACGGCAACTCATTCGTCATGGACGCCAAGGGAAAGCTGACCTTCCGCGCGCCGGCCTACACCGAGGGTCTCTATCTGGTCGAGTTCGAGCGGCGCGCGGGGCTGGTGGTGCCGATCGCGGGCGAGATTGCGGAGGAGCTCCCGATCGAGGCCAGCGTGTACCAGGCGCTCGTGCTCGGGGTGCGCGACTACGTCACCAAGCATGGCTTCCCGGGCGTGGTCATGGGATTGTCCGGGGGCGTGGACTCGGCGCTCACGCTCGCGATCGCGGTGGACGCGCTGGGACCCGAGCGCGTGCAGGCGGTCATGATGCCCTCGCGCTACACCTCGCAGATGAGCAAGGACGATGCGCTCGCGCAGGCGCGCTCGCTCGGCGTGCAGATCAGTTCAATCCCGATCGAGGGCCTGTTCGAGTCGGCCTTGAGCGCGCTGGCGGCCGAGTTCGCCGGGCGCGCACCGGACACCACGGAAGAGAACATCCAGGCCCGCGTGCGCGGGCTCCTGCTGATGGCGATCTCGAACAAGACCGGGCGGATGCTGCTGACCACCGGCAACAAGAGCGAGATGGCAGTGGGCTACGCCACGCTCTATGGCGACATGAACGGCGGCTTCGCGCCCATCAAGGACTGCAGCAAGCTTCTGGTGTACCGGCTCGCGAACTACCGCAACTTGCTCGCCGGGAAGGATAAGCCCGTGATACCGCTGCGGGTGATCGAGCGCGAGCCGAGCGCGGAGCTGCGCCACAACCAGAAGGACACCGACTCGCTCCCGCCCTATGCGGTGCTCGATCCGATCCTCGAGGCCTTCATCGAGGAGGACCTGTCGGTCGATGAGATCTGCGCGCGCGGCTTCGAGCGCTCGGTGGTCACGCGCGTGCTGAACATGGTCCAGCGCAACGAGTACAAGCGGCGGCAGGCGCCGCCGGGGGTGCGGGTGAGCCGCCGCGCTTTCGGGCGCGACTGGCGCTATCCGATCACCAGCGGTTATCGCCGCTAGCGGCCACGCTCACCAGAATTTCCACCAGCGCTTCTTGGCCGTGTTCTGTGCGCTCGTCTGCTGGTAGTTGGTCTCGTAGACCTTTTCGGTGTTGCTCTGCAGGTCGGCGAGCCCGAGCTTGCGGTAGCTCTGGATCATGATGTCCAGCCCATCGCGCACCGCCGGCGCCCCGTCGTACTGCTCGATCATGCGCTGCGAGCGCTGCGCGGCGGCAACATACGCCCCGCGCCGCAGGTAGTAGTTGGCGACGTTGACCTCGTACTCGGCCAGGCGGTTGCGCAGGTAGATCAATCGGCGCTGCGCGTCATAAGCGTAGATGCTCTTCGGGTACTGCTTGACCACGGTGCTGAAGGCCGTGATCGCCGTGTTGAGCGAGGCCGGCGGGCGCTTGGCGGTGTCCACGCCCAGCCAGCGCTCGATCGCCCAGGGCGTGTCCTCGTAGTCGATCAGGCCCTTCATGTACCAGGCGTAGTCCACGCGCGGGTGGGTCGGATTCTCGCGCAGGAACTGATCCGCCGCATCGGTGGCCGCTTCCTTTTCGCCCTTGCGGTAGTACACGCAAATCAGGTCAAGGCGCGCCTGGCGCGTCTCGTCCGTGAACGGATAGCGGGAGGTCAGCGCCTCGTACTGCTTGATCGCGGTCTCATAGTCGTTGTCCTGCAGCGCCTTGCGGGCATCGTGGTACAGGCCGGCCGCGGTGTAGCGCTCGAATTGCCGCTGCTTGCTGGAGGCGCAGCCTGCCAGTGCCACGCACAGCCCGAGGCAGCCTAAGGCGGCCAGGCGTGCTATCGAGCGGGTAAAGGGGAGGCGCAGGCCCGATCGGACGGTCACAGGGTATCCTAGAGAGGCGAAGTGAGCAGTATAGCGAATCAACGTCCGCCGCCCCCTCTCGACTCGACCATGCCCCCGAAGTTCCGCGTCCATGAGCTCGAATTGCCGCCGGCGGCCGCCGGCGAGCGCTTCGATGTGGCCCTCGCCGCGGCGCTCCCGCAGTACTCGCGCGCCAGGCTGCAGCGCTGGATCGGGGCGGGCGAGGTGCTGCTCGAGGGGCGCCAGGTGCTCGCGCGCCAGCGCCTGGCCGGAGGCGAGCGGGTGCGCGTGCGGGCCGAATTCTCGGCGGATGAGCGCGTGGCCCCCGAGCCCATTGCACTGGACATCGTGCATGAGGACGAGGCGCTCCTGGTGATCAACAAGCCCGCAGGGCTGGTGGTGCACCCGGGGGCCGGCAATCCTGCCCACACCCTGCAAAATGCGCTGCTCGCCCACGATGCCGCGCTCGCGTCCGTACCGCGCGCCGGGCTGGTGCACCGGCTGGATAAGGACACCAGCGGCCTATTGGTTGTGGCGCGCACGCCCGAGACTCACCTCCAGCTGGTCTCGATGCTGCAGCGGCGCGAGATCCGGCGCGAATACCTGGCCCTGGTGCTGGGCAAGCCGACCTCCGGGGGCACGATCGATGAACCGATCGGGCGGCACCGCTCGGTGCGCACCCGTATGGCCGTGCGGCGCGACGGGCGCGAGGCGGTGACGCACTTCCGGATCGAGGAGCGTTTTCGCGCGCACACGCTGCTGCGCGTGCAGCTGGAGACCGGCCGCACCCACCAGATCAGAGTGCACCTGGCGCACATCGGATTCCCGATCGTCGGCGATGGCGTGTATGGGGGCCGCCGCCGGCTTATTGCCGGGGCCGATGAGGCGACGCGCGCCGCGCTGGCCGCGTTCCGGCGCCAGGCGCTGCACGCGCAGCGCCTGAGTTTTGACCATCCTGCAACCGGTAAGCATCACACCTTCGAGGCGCCGCTCCCGGAAGATCTCTCAGCGCTCCTTGAGGCGCTCACCGAGGATGCGGAGCGCCATCTCGCGTGAGCACGGGAGAACTTGCCATGTCCTGGCAGGCGCCGCCGGGCGTGCGCGCCGAGTGCACGGTGCGCACGGGCGGGGTCAGCGTGGGGCCGTATTCGAGCCTCAATCTCGGCACGCACGTGGGCGATGAGCTCGGGGCGGTGACGGAAAATCGCCGCCGCGTGCGCGACGCGCTCAAGTTACCGGAAGAACCGCACTGGCTCTCGCAGGTGCACGGCGCGATCGTGAGCGATGCTGATAAGGGAGCGAAAACGCCCAAGGCCGATGGCGCGATCGCCCGGCAACGCGGCCGGGTGCTGGCGATCCAGGTGGCCGACTGCATGCCGGTGCTGCTCTCCAGTGAGGACGGTGCGGTGGTGGCCGCCGCCCACGCCGGCTGGCGGGGCCTGAGCGGCGGGGTGCTGGAAGCCACAGTCAAGGCGATGCAGGTCAGTGCGAAGAACGTGTGCGCATGGCTGGGACCGGCGATCGGGCCCAAACACTTCGAGGTCGGAGAGGAGGTGCGCGCAGCGTTCATGGCCCAGGACGCGCGCTCGGCCGGCGGATTTACCGAAAATGAGCGCGGCCGCTGGCAATGCGATCTGGTGTGGCTGGCGCGCTTACGCCTTGAACGCATCGGGGTGGAGAGGATCGATGCGGCCAACGTGTGCACCTTCGAGGACTCACAGCGCTGCTTTTCCTTCCGGCGCGACGGGGTGACCGGACGCATGGCCGCGCTCATCTGGCGCTGCTGACCT
>Ga0105245_10003821_pt1 | contig 13388 bp, 10 predicted proteins | sample KBSM54metaG_FD_81523 | JGI IMG/M metagenome (GOLD analysis project Ga0105245, IMG submission 81523) | Miscanthus rhizosphere microbial communities from Kellogg Biological Station, Michigan, USA - KBS M5-4 metaG | ecosystem: Host-associated > Plants > Roots > Rhizosphere > Soil | place... | reverse complement strand
TGACACCTCGCACGTCATCTACGTGTGGTTCGACGCGTTGCTGAACTACGTCACGGCGGTCGGCTACGGCGACCCGGAACGTCGCGAGGAGTTCCTGCGCCGCTGGCCCGCCAACCATCTGGTCGGCAAAGACATCGCGCGCTTCCACGCGGTGATCTGGCCGGCGATGCTGATGGCTGCAGGGCTGCCGGTGCCACGGCGCGTGTTCGGCCACGGCTGGCTGCTGGTGGGCGGCGAGAAGATGAGCAAGTCGAAGCTGACCGGCATCGCGCCGCAGCAGATCACCGAGGTGTTCGGCAGCGACGCGTTCCGCTACTACTTCTTGCGAGCGATCTCGTTCGGGCAAGACGGCTCGTTCAGCTGGGAGGACCTGTCGGCCCGCTATCACGCCGAGCTCGCCAACGGCTTCGGCAACCTCGCCTCGCGCGTCGTCGCGATGGTGACGCGCTATCGCGAGGGCGTCGTTCCGGAGCCCGCCGAGTACCTGGATGCCGACCTCGCCATTCAGCGCACGGTCGCGACCGCGGCGGCGACCGCCGATGCCGCGATCGATCGCTTCGCGATCCATGAGGCGATCGCCGCCATCTGGACGATCGTCGACGAGCTCAACGGCTACATCACCGAGCAGCAGCCGTGGGTGCTGGCGAAGGATCCGGCCCAAGCGGATCGACTGGGCACCGTGCTCTACACCGCGACCGAGGGACTGCGCGCGCTCGCCGTGCTGCTGAGCCCCGTCATCCCGAAGGCGACCGCCAAGCTGTGGGACGCGCTCGGAGCAGAAGCCGGGCTGGGTGCGCTCGCTGCGCAGCCGATCCGCGACGCCGGTCGCTGGGCGCAACTGCCGGTCGGCAGCGCGATCAGCCCGCTCGAGGGGCTCTTCCCCCGCATCGAGGAGCCCGTCCCCGCGTGACCGAGCCCTTCCTGCGAGCGCGAGAGTCGGAGCCAGGGGATCCGGCCCAGGGCGCTCGCGATCGGGAGTACCCGCCACTGCCGGAACCGCTCGTCGTGCCGGTGTACGACAACCACACGCATCTCGAGATCCAGGACGGCGTCACCCCGCTCGACTACCGCGAGCAGCTCGATCGCGCCTCCAGTGTCGGCGTCCGTGGCGTCGTGCAGGTGGGCACCGACCTCGAGACCTCGCGGTGGAGCGCCGACATCGCTGCACGCGAGCCGCGCGTGCTCGCGGCCGTGGCGCTGCATCCGAACGAGGCGCCCGAGCTGCAGAACGCGGGCCTTCTCGACGAGCACCTGGCCGGGATCGCGGCACTCGCCGTCCGGTCACGGGTGCGTGCCATCGGTGAGACCGGGCTCGACTTCTACCGGACTCCCGATGACGCGGGGCAAGCTGCCCAGCTCGCCTCGTTCGAGGCGCACATCGAGCTGGCCAAGCAGCAGAACCTGGCCCTGCAGATCCACGATCGCGATGCCCACGAATGGGTGCTGCAGACGCTGCGTCGGGTGGGCGCTCCGGAGCGCACCGTGTTCCACTGCTTCAGCGGCGACCGCGAGTTCGCCAAGGTGGTCGCCGACTCCGGCTGGTATCTCTCGTTCGCCGGCACGGTGACCTTCAAGAACGCACAGCCGCTGCGCGACGCGCTCGAGGTGATCCCGCGGTCGCGCATCCTGATCGAGACGGATGCCCCCTACCTGACCCCGATGCCGTTCCGCGGCCGCCCGAATTCGGCCTACCTGATCCCGCACACCCTGCGCGCGATGGCGACGCATCTCGGCACCGACCCGTCGATGCTGGCCGCGCAGATCAGCTCGAACACCGAGCTGGTCTACGGCCACTGGGACGACGAGCCGGTCGACCCGCCCACCGGGCCGTTCGAGCCGCACCCGTGAGCATCGCGTGACATTGCTGGGGCCGTCCGAGATTCGCGACCTCGCCGAGCAGCTCGACCTGCAGCCCACCAAGAAGCTCGGGCAGAACTTCGTCGTCGATGCCAACACCGTTCGCCGCATCGTGCGGATCGCGGGCGTCGAGCCCGGAGACGAAGTGCTCGAGGTCGGCCCGGGGCTCGGCTCGCTGACCCTCGGACTGCTGGAGGCCGGTGCCCGCGTGACCGCGGTCGAGATCGATCCGCGCCTGGCCGCGCAGCTCCCGGTCACCGTCGCCGAGCTCGCCCCGGATGCCGCCGACCGCCTCACGGTGGTCACCGACGACGCGATGAAGGTCGTCGGATTGCCGGGAGCGCCGACACGGCTGGTCGCGAATCTGCCCTACAACGTGTCCGTTCCGGTGCTGCTGCATCTGCTGCAGACCGTGCCGTCGCTGCAGACCGCGCTGGTGATGGTGCAGGCCGAGGTGGGGCAGCGCATCGCGGCAGCGCCCGGCTCGAAGGTCTACGGCTCCCCGAGCGTGAAGGCCGCCTGGTACGGGAGCTGGTCGACGGCCGGGCAGGTGAGCAGGCAGGTGTTCTGGCCGGTTCCGAACGTCGACTCGATCCTGGTGTCGTTCGCGCGGGCGGCGTCGCTGCCGGGCTCCGAGGTCGAGCGCGCCGAGGTGTTCGCACTCGTGGACGGGGCGTTCGGACAGCGCCGCAAGATGCTGCGGCAGGCGTTGGCCGAGCACCTCGGCGGCTCGGCCGCCGCATCCACTCGCCTGGAGGCCGCGGGGATCGACCCCACGCTGCGCGGTGAGCAGCTGAGCATGCTGGATTTCGTCGAGATCGCCCGCGCGCGCTGAGCGCCTCGGGCACGAAACGGGCCGGTAACGCGAGTCGCTTAGGGTGGGGGGATGAACTCCCGCGCGTCTTCTCGCACGGTGCACGTCAAAGCCCCCGGCAAGATCAACGTGTTCCTCAAGGTGGGCGCGCAGCTCGACGACGGCTACCACGACGTGGCGATCGCGTACCAGGCGGTGTCGCTCTACGAAGAGGTGCGGGTCTCGGAGTCCGATGACTTCCAGGTCACCGTCGGCGGCAGTGTCGAGCTCAGCCGCGTGCCGACAGATGGGGCGAACATCGCCATCAAGGCGGCCCGCCTGCTCGCGGCCAAGACCGGGTACCGCGGCGGAGCATCCATCGAGATCGCCAAGCACGTGCCCGTCACCGGCGGCATGGGAGGCGGGTCGGCGGATGCCGCGGCCACCCTGCTGGCCTGCGACACGCTGTGGGGCACCGAGCTGCCGCGCGAGGACATGCTCGAGCTCGCCCGCAAGCTCGGAGCCGACGTGCCCTTCGCGCTGACCGGCGGCACCGCGATCGGCACCGGACGCGGCGACGAGCTCTCGCCGGCACTCGCGCAGGGCTCGTTCCAGTGGGTGCTCGCCCTCGCCGACTTCGGGCTCTCGACGCCCGAGGTGTACGCCGAGCTCGACCGGCACCGCGAGCGGCACGCGCAGGACATCTTCCCCGTCGACCCTCGGCCGTCGGTCGACACCGATGTGCTGCAGGCGCTGCGCGCCGGCGACCCGGCCATGCTCGCGGCCGCGATGCACAACGACCTGCAGGCGGCGGCCCTGCATCTGCAGCCGTCATTGACCGAGGTGATCGAGCTCGGCGAGCACAACGGCGCGCTGGCGGGGATCGTGTCGGGCTCGGGCCCGACGGTCGCGTTCCTCGCCGCCGACCTGGATGCCGCCCTCGAGCTGCAGGTCGCCCTCTCGGCGGCGCGGCTCAACGTGGTCCGGGCGACGGGGCCGGTGCACGGGGCTCGCCTGGTCGGCGACTAGAACGACTGCGGCTGCGTGAAGAACCCGGTCGGGTCGTAGGTCTTCTTGATCGCGCGCAGCTTCGGCAGGTTGTCGCCGTAGTAGGCGATGTCGGGATCGCTGAGCGAGGCGTCCACGTAGTTGACGTAGGCGTGGTCGCCCCAGTGCGGTGTCATGGCGGCGCGGAATCCGCGCACGTACGCGTCGATCGGCCCCGGGTCACGCCCGTCGTCGAAGGTGCCGGTGTACTGCACGGTGTAGAGCGCCGCGCGGTGCGGGAAGGCGGTGGCATCGGGGGCGAGCGCGGCCACCTTGCCGCCCAGCGCATCCATCGAGATGCCGCCCTCGCGGATGCCCGCCACCGTCTGCGCGGCCTGGGCCTGGGAGATGAGTGCGGCGATCCCGGCGCTGTCGAGGGCCGCGTAGCCGATGCTCGAGGTGCCCGAGCTCGATTCGCGGGACAGCTTGCCGCCGGGCCCCGTGGTGCACTCGGCGATGGGGAGGCCGAGGCATCCCGCGTAGTCCATCATCGAGTCGTGATAGCTGCGGGTGACGGAGCCGTGCGACAGCGGAGCGGGCAGCCCGGCGAACAGCGGGGCGAGTTGCCCACCGAGCTGGGCGGCCGGGCCGGTCCAGGTGCCCGAGACGCTGAGGCTCGGTCCGGTCGGGTGCTTGGCCAGCCCGCCGAGCAGCTTGAGCGTCGACCAGTTGCGGGGATCTGAGCTCGGCGCCCAGTTCTGCCAGTTCGCGATCAGCGCCGCTGCTGCCGAGAACGGGAAGTGGTAGTTCCACTCGGTGACCGTCGGGGCAGGTTGCGTCGCGAAGGTCAACGAGGTGACGACGCCCAGGATGCCGCCACCTCCGCCGCGCGACGCCCAGAACAGGTCGGGGTCGCTGTTCGCGTTCGCGGTGTGCACCGCGCCATCCGCCGTCACGAGCTGGACCTCGGTGAGCTGGTCGCACGCAAGCCCGAACGACCGAACGAGCACGCCGACTCCGCCGCCGAGGGTGAGGCCGGTCACGCCCACTGTCGCGCACGAGCCGCCCGCGATGGCACGTCCGGCGCGACCGACGGTGTCGTAGACCTGGGCCAGGGTCGCGCCGGCGCCCACCGTGACGGTCGAGCCGTCGGCGCTGAGGGCCACCGTGTCGAGCGCGGCGGTGCTGATGACGAAGGACGGCGCCACGCTGCTGCCCGCTCCGCCAGTGCCGACAGGGCCGCCCGCAGACCAGCCGGCGTAGTTGTGCCCGCCGGCACGCAGCGCGACCGGAAGTCGGTACTTCTTCGCGAAGGCGAGTGCGGTGGTCACATCGCCGGCGCCGGCCACCTGCAGGATCGCCAACGGTTCGGCCCCATCGAAGCGCGGATTCTCGGTGAGCTTCGCAGCCGCGAAACCGGGGTCGGTGGGCAGCATGAGCTTGCCCGCAACCTGTTTCGCCAGAGCGGACCAGTCGGGCGGGCCGACGGGCGTCGAACTCGACGGTGGTGGCGTCGGGTGCCCGGTCGGCACGCAACCGGCCAGCAGCAGCATTCCGGCAGCGCCCGCGCCGCCGGCGAGGAAGGAACGGCGACCCAGCTCCGTCATGCCCCCGAGCCTAGTCAGGCGTGCAGGCCCGCCTCGCGGAACGCGGTCTGCACCGCTCCGAACAACGCGAGCTGACCGGCCGCGGTGGGGTGCACGTCGTCGCTCTGCATCCACTCGGGATGGCCGGACAGCGGTTGACCCACCGAGACGAAGGTGCCGCCGACGGCCTGGACGGCCTCGCGCACCTGCGCGTCGACATCCGCCAGTTGGGCCGGAACCACCGTGTCCGCCCAGATCGTGCTGAGCCCGATGATCTGCGCGTTCGGCAAGGCGTTGCGCAGCTGCTGCAGCTGGCTGAGGGTTTCGGCGTACAAGGAGTCGTCGTCCTGCCCGAAGTCGTTGCTGCTGCCTTCGACGATCACGGTGCGCGGATGCAGCGCCGCGGCCTTCTTGACCAGCCCGGCGAATGTCTCGCCGCAGTCCGCGTCGTCGCCGATGGCCAGGAATCCGGCGCCGTCGCACGCCAGGTTGTCGAGTCGCCAGTGATCTTGAACGGCCATCAGGGCGGGCCACGCTTGAGCGGCCTTCAGGCCGTGGCCCTTCATGATCGAGTCGCCGATCGTGACGACGGTCGGGTCGGCCGCGAGCTCGGGGGAGCGGGTCGGCGTCGGGTGCGGTGTCGTCGCGCTCTGAGCCGCTGCCGAGCATGCGACGAGCGCCGCGCACACCAGGCCGCCGGCGACGAGGGCCGCGAACCGTGTCACCGCACGAACCCTCACCCCAGCAGGCTACGGAGCCGAATCGAAGAGCGCGCTGTGAACCGTAGGCTCGACGCATGGCTCACCTGCTCGGCGCGGAGAACGTCTCGCTCGAGTACCCGACCAAGGTCGTCTTCGAGAACGTGACGGTCGGCATCAACGAGGGCGACCGGATCGGCGTCGTGGGCCGCAACGGCGACGGCAAATCGACCCTCCTGCGGCTGCTCGCTGGTCGCCAGGAGCCCGACTCGGGTCGAGTCACCCGGCGAGGTGGCGTGACGCTCGGGATGCTCGACCAGTCCGACGCGCTGGTAACAGGTCTCACGGTGTCGCAGACCGTCGTCGGCGACCGGCCGGAGCACGAGTGGGCGGGCGATGCGCGCGTGCGCGACGTGATCGCGGGATTGGTCGGCGACATCCGCTGGGATGCGCTGGTCGACGATCTCAGCGGCGGCCAGCGTCGCCGGGTCGCCCTTGCCGCCCTGCTGACCCACGACTGGGACGTCGTCTTCCTCGACGAGCCGACCAACCACCTCGACGTGGAGGGCGTCGCCTGGCTCGCCCAACATCTGAAGAAGCGCTGGCCGGCCAACCAGGGCGGGCTCGTGGTCGTCACCCACGACCGCTGGTTCCTCGACGAGGTCTCGACGGACACCTGGGAGGTGCACGACGCAACGATCGAGCCCTTCGAGGGCGGGTACGCGGCCTACATCCTGCAGCGGGTCGAGCGCGACCGGATGGCCGCGGCATCCGAGTCGAAGCGGCAGAACCTGCTGCGCAAAGAGCTGGCCTGGCTGCGGCGCGGGGCTCCGGCGCGCACCTCGAAACCGAAGTTCCGGATGGATGCCGCCGCCGCCCTGATCGACGACGTCCCGCCGATCCGCGACTCGGTCTCGCTCGCGCGGCTGGCGGTGAATCGGCTCGGCAAGGATGTCGTCGACCTGCTCGACGTGAGCGTGTCCTTCCCGCTTGCCGAGGAGTCGCAAATCGGGGCCTCAGGCGGTCCGGATGCCCCAACAGCGACTCCTCGCCAGTTGCCGGTGCTGCGCGACATCGAGTGGCGCATCGCGCCGGGCGAGCGCACCGGCATCCTCGGGGTGAACGGCGCGGGCAAGTCGACGCTGCTCGGACTGGTCGCCGGCACGGTGAAGCCGACGACGGGAGTCGTGAAGCGCGGCAAGACGGTCAAGCTCGCGATCCTGGATCAGCGTCTCGACGAACTCGCCGGGATCGCGAACGACCGGGTCAGTGCGGTGATCGCGCGCCAGCGCTCCTCGTACGTGAGCGGCGGCGTCGAGCTGACCCCCGGCCAGCTGTTGGAACGGCTCGGGTTCACCAGCGCGCAACTGTCGACTCCGGTGAAGGATCTCAGCGGCGGCCAGAAGCGCCGCCTGCAGTTGCTGCTGATCCTGCTCGACGAGCCGAACGTGCTCATCCTCGACGAGCCCACTAACGACCTCGACACCGACATGCTCGCCGCCATGGAGGATCTGCTGGACTCGTGGCCGGGCACCCTGCTCGTCGTCTCCCACGATCGGTACCTGCTCGAGCGCGTAACCGACCAGCAGTACGCCGTGCTCGACGGGAGGCTGCGGCACCTGCCGGGCGGGGTGGAGGAGTACTTGCGCCTGAGAGCTCTCGCCCCCGAAGTCTCGGGGTCTCGCCCTCAGGCCGCGGCGGCTCCGAAGGCTGCAGGTTTGTCCGGAGCCCAGAAGCGCGACGCGGAGAAGGAGCTCGCCGCCGCCGACCGCCGCCTGGCGAAGTACGCCGACCAGATCGCCGCGAAGCACGCCGAGTTCGCCGCTCACGACCAGAACGACTACCTCGGCCTCGGCAAACTTCAGACCGAGCTCTCGGCGCTCGAAGACGAGGCCGCGCAACTCGAAGAGCGCTGGCTCGAGCTGAGCGCCCTCCTCGAATAGCTATTGCGTTATATAACACGAGCCTGATACATTCCGACCATGGAAGCTCTCGACGCCCTCGGCGACCCCGTGCGGCGGCGCATGGTGCAGCTGCTGTCGCGCGGCGAGAGCACGGCGGGCGAGCTGGCACGCGTGGTCGGCGACGAGTTCTCGATCAGCCAGCCCGCGGCATCCCGGCACCTGCGGGTGCTCCGCGAGGCCGAGCTGGTGACCAGCGAAGTCGACGGCGCGCGCCGCATCTACCGGCTGCAGCGGGCCGCGTTCGACGAGCTCGACGACTGGCTGCGCGAGGTGCGGGGCTTCTGGGATCGCAAGCTCGACGCGCTCGAGACCGAGGTGGCGCGCGGCATCCGCGACCGCCGGAACAATAACGAGGAGACCCCCTGATGGAGCGCTGGCTCGACCTGACCGCCGACGGCGCCCGGCGCGTCGTCACGCTGGAGCGCGAGTTCCGCACCGATCCCGCCGACCTCTGGCAGGCGATCACCGACCCGGAGAGGGCCGGCCGGTGGCTGGCCTCGCTGACGATCGACGGGGATGACGTCGCCCTAGGGTTCGACGGCGGCGCGGGCCGCGCCGGCAAGATCGTCGAGTGCGACGCCCCGCGCCGGCTGCGGCTCGTGCTGGAGCCCGGGCTGGTCGATGAATCACACCTCGTGGTCACCCTCGAGCCCACGAACGCCGGCACCAAGCTCGTCATGCAGCAGGATGGCCTGCCGCCGATCCGCGCAGCGCTCTATGCGGGCGGGTGGCAGCATCACGCGGAACGGCTGGATGCCGCGCTCGGAGGCCCGGCGGACGAGACCGCACTTCCCCAGCTGGTGCCCTCCTATCGCGAGGCCGAGGCCGCAGCGGTCGCCGGCTGGATCACGAAGACCGACGACGGCAGCCAGGTGGAGCTCGAGCGGGTGATCGGCGCCCCGCGCACGGAGGTCTGGGACGCCCTCACCAACCCTGCACGCGTCGCCAGATGGTGGCCGACCGACAGCTCGAGCGCCTTCACGGAGATCGGACGACAGGATGCCGAAGAGCTCACGTTCCGCAGCGCGGACGGCATCGAGCTCACCATCGCGCTGAGCGACCATCCGGACGGCACGCTGTTGCGACTTCGGCAGTCGCCGGCTCCCGACGTCATGGCGAAAGGCGCCCTCCGCTCCGGCGCGGATTTCGGGGCCGGCTGGCACTCGATCGTCGACGCGCTCGTCGGCTACCTCGCTGACATCCCGATGCCCGAGGGCGACGCGATGTGGCGAGCGGCCTACGTGGTCTATCTGGCCCAGCAGGCCGGGTGGGGGTAGTGGGGAGCGCTCGGCCTAGCGGGGTCCCGTGGGGTCCGACCAGTCGGCCTTCCCCGGCGGTACCTCGGTGCCGGGAGGCGCGTCGAGGATCTCCGACCGCGTCGCCTCCTTGTCCATCTGCTGCGTGGTAGCCGCGAGTTGCCAATCCCACTGGGGGTGTCCGGCCAGCGTCAGGGCGACATCCTTCGTCCCCGGCGTGTAGGCGGCCGGCACCGTGTCGCCGACCATCGGCCGGCTCAGCCACGAGACCCAGCACTGCACCTCTGCCCGGATCGCGGGGTCCGTGCCGTTGGCGGGCACCACGTCGACGATGTAGGTCTCGCGCTGCAGCGCAACGCTTCCCGAGTTCTCGGCCATGTTCTGGCCCTCGTCGGCGACGATCGTCGCGGTACCGGGCAGCATGCCGGCACAATCCTGCAGACTCAGCGGCCTCGCGCCGCTGAACGCGCTCGCGATGCCGTCGAACAGGCCACCGATTCCGGACATGTCAGATCCCGCCTCCTCCGCCTCCGCCACCGCCGCCGCCCGAGGAGCCACCGCCTCCCGACCCACCATCGGACGAGAAGCTGCTCGAGCTCGACGACGAGGTGGACGACGCCGACACCGCGCTGAACGCGGCGATCCCGGTGCTGAAGGCGGCCACGTCGAACGCGCCGATGTTGCTGCCCGAGTACCAGTCAGGAGAGGTGGTGCCGTAGTACTTGGCCAGCTCGGCCGCCCACTCCTTCTCGAGACCGAAGAGAACGGCATAGGGGAGCAGCCGCTCGTAGATCTTCACGATCTGGTTGCCGTCGCTTGTCGTGACCTTGTCGGCGCCCGAGATGCTCTGCAGCATCTGGAGGCGGTCGGCCTCGGCCAGCTGGATGTACATCTTGAGCCCGAGCAGCTGGTCGTAGAGCTTCGAGCCTTCCGCGGTGAGCGGCCGCAGGCCCGACACGAGACCGAAGACCAGCACCGCGATCCAGGCGCCGGCGTTCGCGCCGATGACGCCGAATGCGATGCCCGCGCCGTTGTCGCCGCTGGCGAATGCGGTGAAGAACATCAGAACGGCGCCCAGGATGGCGAGAATGCCGATCACGGTGACGATCACGGGATGCCGCCCCTTGCGCAGCCCGACCGCCTCGGCGTTCTGCTCCACCGAGGTGGTGAGGGACTTCACCGAGTCGCCGAGCAGGGTGTCGCTCTTCTCGAACCACTTGATGTTCGCGTCGACCGGGTCGGCGGACGCCGCATTCACGGGGGTGTCGCCGATGACCTTCAACCCGGGCGGCAGGGAGCCGCCGGTGAATCGGCTGATCATGGCCCCGATGTCGCCTAGCCCGGTGAAGGCGAAGAGCGCGTTCATCACGCCCTCTTCGTCGGGCAGCAGGTCGTCGACGTTCAGCTGCTGAACACCGAATCGCGCGGCCTGGAATCCTTCCTTGGGCTTCTCGATGATGCGGAGCTTGCCACGCACGGCGAGGTCGACGATCGAGGCCGCCATGCCCTTCTTCGGCTTACCGATGATGTTGGCGGCCAGCATGGCGCTGACGCCCTTCGGCGGCTCGTATTGGGCGATGATCGGGTCGCCGCTTCGGCGGCGCCAGAGCTGGTAGTGCAGCACGATGGCGCCGCCCACGGCGAGGATCTCGGCGAGGAGTCCGAGCAGGAAGGTGATCGGAACGATCTCGAGGATCTTCTCGATGAGATTGAACGGCGCGTCGGCGAAGGTCTTCGGCGCGAATCCGATGGCGAGGGTCATCCCCTGGTATGGGTAGAGCTTTTCGACCTTCGCAGTGATGGTGCCGTTGTCTGCCGTGATGTCGCACTTCTGGGTCGAGCCCTGCGATCCCTGATAGCAGGCGTTCTGGCCGCTCAGCTTGGAGGCCAGCGAGCCGGCCACCGTCACGGTTGCGCTCACCTCGCCGAAGGGCTGCTGCCATCCGGTGCCGTTGACGTCCCAGTAGAACTCGTCGTCGTTGGTGTTCTTGAAGTACTTGGTGACGTCGGTCTGCGTGTAATCGATCACGTAGGTCTGCTTGCCGTGCACGTACTGTCCCTGCGGCACCGCGATCGTGATGGTCGTGAAGTCACCATCCGTGCCCATGCTGTAGCTGCGCTGGTGTCCGCTGCCATCGGTCACGCTCTTCACGGTGATGTGGGTCGAGTGGCCGTCGTAGTCGGTGGGGATGGAGCGGATGATCCCGCGGTTCTGGTCGAAGTCGGGGAACTCGGCCGCAAGGGTCTCGGTGGTGTGCAGCATCGAGCGTTTCGACGAATCCTGGCTGAGGGCGTAGGTGGCGTCGAAGGAGTCGAAGGTGAAGTCGTTGACGTCGGTCGGGAGGCCGACGGCGTTCAGTGCCTCGACCGAGTCGCCCGCCGCCGTGTGCAGCGGCGCGGCCACGGCAACCGCGGGCATGCTCAGCGCCGCAGCGATGGCGACTACTGCGACCCCCGTCGCCCATCTCTGTGCTCGCATCAGATGCCTCCTCCTCCGCCGCCCCCGCCGCCTCCGCCGGAGCCACCACCGCCTCCGGATCCGCCGGAACTCGATGAACTCGCCGAACCCGAATACGAGCTGGACGCGCTGCTGCTGAACGACGAGATGCCCGAGGCGAACGATGCCGCCTGGAATGCCCCCAGGCTGCCACCGTCGTACCAGTCGGGCGGGTTCTGGTCGTAGTACTTGCCCAGCGCGCCGGCCCACTCCTTCTCGAGCGAGAACAGCACGGCGTAGGGCAGCAGCTTCTCGTAGATCTTGACGACCTGCGTGCCGTCGGGCTGGGCGTCACGTTCGGCGCCGGTGACGCTCTGAAGCATCTTCAGCCGATCGGCTTCGGCGAGCTGGATGAAGAGCTTGAGACCGTCGAGATTCTCGCGCAGCAGCGCCCCGTCGCGGGTCGGCGGTCGGGCTCCGTTGACCGCGCTGAGAGCGAAGATGCCGAGGAATCCGCCGATGAAGGCGCCCACGACTCCGAAGGTCGAGGCGATCCCATTCGTCGCGTTGACTCCGTTGATCGCCAGCAGGGCAACGCCGACGCCCGAGGGGATCAAGACGGTCAGGAACGCCCACTGCGGCGGCTTTCGCCGGAGCCCCTGGCTGATGGTCTGCTTCGCGACGCGGGTGGTCAGGGATCGCACGAACAGGCCGAGGGTGGTGTCCTTCTTCTTCAGCCAGGTGACGCCTCCCTCTGTCGCACCGTCGCCGGCGACCGAGAGAGCCGCCAGCAGCGACTGCTCGTTGTCGTCGAGTCCCGAGTCTTTGAGCTGCTTGATGCCGAACTGCTCGCCGCCGAAGATGCCCGTCTTGCGCTCATGGAGCTTGAGGTTTCCGCGCACCGCGAGGTCGACGATCGAGGCGGCGAACCCGCGCTTGGGCTGGTCGACCATGTTGGCGGCCAGCATGACGTCGACGTTCTTCGGCGGCTCGTACTGGGCGACCACGATGCCGGTGCCCTTGGCCCGCCAGGCGACGCGCGGAAGGATCAAGCCGAGGAGCCAGCCGATCGCAGCGAGCAACGCGCCGACGATCGGCACGCCGCTGAGGTAGGCGAGCGGATTGGCGGACGCCGTGGCGAAGGTGCCCTTCTTGAATCCGATCGCGACGCTGACGTTCTCGAACGGGCCGATCTTCTCGCGGCTCGCGCTGAAGGAGGAACCGGACGTCGTGACGTCGCATTTCGTGGTCGATCCCTGGGCGCCGTAGTAGCAGGCGGTCTTGCCGTTCAGGGCCGACGCGAGCGATCCCGTCAGCGTCACCTTCGCGCTGACCTCGCCGAATGGCTGTTCCCAGCCGGTGCCGTTCACATCCCAATAGAACTCGTCGTCGCCGGTGTCGGCGAAGTACTTGGTGACGTCCTGCTGCGTGTAGGTGATCACGTAGGTCTGCTTGCCGTGGACGAACTGCCCCTTGGGTACGGCGATGGTCACGTCGTAGAACGAGTTGTCGTCACTGTCGAGCGCGGCGTCGTAGCTGCGCTTGGCGCCCGTGCCGTCGGTGACCGAGAGGATCTTGATCTGCGTCGGATGCCCGTCGTACTCCACGGGGATCGCGCGGATGATCCCCCGGTTCTGGTCGTACGACGGGAACTCGGCCACCAGCGTCTCGACCGTGTGCAGCGTGGAGTTCTTGCTCGGCGTGCGCCCGAGCGTGTACACGGCGTCGAACGAGTCGAAGGTGAAGGCGGAGGTGTCGCTCGAGCGCGAGGGGAGGCCATCGGCGTCGAGGGCGCTCGCCGGCGCCGGGG
>Ga0105245_10003820_pt1 | contig 13389 bp, 8 predicted proteins | sample KBSM54metaG_FD_81523 | JGI IMG/M metagenome (GOLD analysis project Ga0105245, IMG submission 81523) | Miscanthus rhizosphere microbial communities from Kellogg Biological Station, Michigan, USA - KBS M5-4 metaG | ecosystem: Host-associated > Plants > Roots > Rhizosphere > Soil | place: Michigan... | reverse complement strand
TGAAGCCGGCGATGAGCTGTTCGTTGTAGCGGTCGATCACGAAGTCGAAGGGATCGCTGGGGTCGCTGTCGGCGACCTGCATGTCGGCGTCGACCATCAGCAGCTTCCCCATGCGCAGCGTGCCGTGCCGGTAGTACATCCAGTTCTTCTCCTTCGGATGGCGCGGCACGATCGGCGCGAGATGCATGCCGGCGTCGAACACCTGCACCAGCTCATTCCCCTGAACGCGCACGTCGACGAGCCGCAGCCTGATCTCCGGCGGCGGGAGGAGATGCTGCGGATCGAGCAGCATGTCGTTCCCTTCCGCCGTCACGCCGCGCTCCTTCGGCAGCGCCAGCATCTTCTGCAGCGTCATGCCGACGGCCTTGAGCAGCCCGATGCCGTTGATGCCGCAGATCGAGATCTTCGTCGGATGAAGGCGGATCTTCCCGTTCGAGGCCGAGACGTTCGCCCACATGGTGAACGGGATGTCGACGACCTTGTGGATGATGCCGCTCTGCACCAGCTGCTTCCCTTCGATCGTGATCTTCAGGTCGCGCAACGGCGGATTCGGATAGTTGAAGACATAGGCGTTCATCAGCCGGTCGAGGCTCGGCGCCAGCATCCCCACTTCCGCCGTGTCGACCTTCATCACGAAGCTCGTCTTGTCGTCGAAGTTCAGCGGCTCGCCTGCCTGCCGCGACGCCAGCTGCCCGCGCAGGTGGTGGATGCGGAGGAACATGAACTCGTCGAGGTGGAAGTCGACGTTGTGCATCTCCCCATCCGTCGGCGCCTTCGCCTCCGCCTCCTTCGGCGTCGGAATCGGCTCCGTGCCGATCGGCGGAATGTGCGTCACCGCCGGCAGCTGCGCCGCCACCCCCGGCCCCCGCACGCAACAACACGCCGGCAGCAAAAGCAGCGACAAAAGGATCGTGGTTGTGGCGGTGACGAGCGCGATCGGTTTCCACGGAAGCGGGTGGATCATTCATGAAGATTGCCAACGGACCGGGTGCTGAGTGCTGAGTCCTGGGTGCTGAGTGCTGGGGACCCGGCACCCAGGACTTAGCACTTAGCACTTAGCAGTTAGCAACTCAGCACCCGCCTTTACGTATCATCCCCAGATGCACCCCATCGAAGTCATCTCCCTGTCGAAGAGCTACGGCGACTTTCCGGCGGTGAAGGAGCTCTCGTTCACCGTCAAGGAGGGCGAGATCCTCGGGCTGGTCGGGCCGAACGGGGCGGGGAAGACGACCACGCTCCGGGCGCTGGCGGGAATCCATCCGCCGACCTCGGGGCAGATCCGGATCAAAGGCTTCGACATCCGCGAGGACGGCGTCGACGCCAAGCGCCACCTCGCCTTCTTCCCCGACGAGCCGCGCCTCTTCGACTACCTCAGCGTCGACGAGCACATGCAGTTCATCGGGCGGCTCTACAGCGTCCCCGACTTCCGCTCGAAGGTCGAGCCGCTGCTGACCGAGTTCGACCTGCAGGACAAGCGCAAGGCGATGCCGGCCGAGCTCTCGCGCGGCATGAAGCAAAAACGCATGATCGCCTGCGGCTTCCTCCATGAGCCGGCGGTGCTGATCTTCGATGAGCCGCTCACCGGCCTCGATCCCCTCGGCATCCGGCGGATGAAGGAATCGATCGCCCGCCGGGCGAAGGAAGGGGCGTCGATCATCCTCAGCTCGCACCTCCTGCACCTGGTCGAAGAGCTCTGCCACTCCGTGCTCGTGATCCAGAACGGCGGCTCGATCGCCTACGGCCCGATCGAGGACCTGAAGTGGCGGATCGCGCAGGGACGCGGCGACGTCTCGTTCGAGGAGGCCTTCCTTCGCATCACCAGCGAAGAGGCCGCGACGAAATGACCGGCGCGCTGGCGTACGTCGCCCTGATGTCGATGAAGAATCGCATCCTGATGTCGCTCCGCAAACTGCGGAACGCGCGCTATCTGATCTCGGCCATCTTCGGCGTCGCCTATCTCTTCATGATGTTCGGGCGCAGCTTCGGGCGGGCCGGAAGGGTGCGCATCATCACCGCGCAGTCGGTCGGCACGGACATCATGGCGGGCGTCATCTTCCTTCTCCTCGTCGCCGTCTGGGCCTGGCCGTCCGACGACGCCGGGATCGCCATGAGCGAATCGGAGATGCAGTTCCTCTTCTCCGCACCGCTGCGCCGGCGCGACATCCTTCTCTACCGGTTCCTCCGCTCGCAGATGGCGCTCCTCATCAGCGCGGTGATGACGTCGATCTTCGCCTCCGGCTCGCGGAATTTCATCGGCATGTGGTTCTTCTTCGCCTCGCTCTCGCTCTACATGACGATGGTGCAGCAGCTCCGGGCCCGGCTGCGGAAGATGGGCATCGGCTTCGCGATCCGGCTGGCGGCGGTGATCGCCATCATCGGCGGCAGTTCCTGGTGGCTGGTGCGCGCGGGGACGTTCGATACGCCGGTCATCAGGGCCCTGCTGTTCCTCCCGCGATTCTTCGCCACCGCCTCGCTGGGGAACATGCCGCTGGGATTGCGCCTCGAGTCAATGGCGGTCGTCGCGGCCTTCGGAGTGCTCTGCTTTTTCGTGTCGGCGACGGTCAAGGTCGATTTCGAAGAGGGATCGATCGCCCTCTCGCAGAAGAAAGCGAATGCCGTCACCCGCCAGCGCAATCAACAGGCCGGGCAGTGGATCGCCTTCAAACGGCTGCCGCCGCCGTTCCGGCTCGGCGACTCGGGGATGCCGGAGATCGCCATCGTCTGGAAGAACCTCATCGCCTCGCTGCGCATCGGGATGATGCCGATCCTCATCATCTTCATCGCCATGACCGTGGTCATCGGACAGTCCTTCTTCGTGCCCCAGGTACGGGAGACCTCCAATGTCTTCGGCGGGCTGATGGTCATGATGTGCGTGCTGGTGCCGCTCATCGGCTCGAACGTCCTCTCCCAGGATCTTCGCCTCGACATCACGCGCATCGAGTATCTGAAGACGTTTCCGAGCTCGGGCGAGCGCATCGTGGCCGCGGAGATCGCCGCGCCGCTGATCGTGATGTCGATCACGGAGCTGTTCTTCCTCGGCGTCACGGCCCTGTTTCTCAACACCCGCGGAGCGGCGGGGAACATCGCCCGATTCGCCACTCCGCAGACCATGGTCTGCATCTTCATCTTCACCATTCCGATCTGCGCGCTGCTGACCGTCATGCGCAACGCCGCCGTGCTCCTCTTCCCCGCCTGGATCATCCGATCGAAGGAAGAGCCGCGCGGCTTCGTCGTCACCGGACAGCGGCTGGTCGTGGCGCTCGGCAACCTGATCGTCCTGGCGGTGGCGCTCATCCCCGCGGCGATCGTCTTCCTGCCCGCGATCCTCATCGCCAATCGCTTCTTCTCCGGCAGTCCCGGATTCCTGGCCGTGGCGTCGCTCCCCCCGCTGGCGATCATCGCCGGCGAGGTGTGGATCGCGGTGCGGTGGCTGGGGAAGTATTTCGATTCGTTCGACGCCTCGAACGAGCTCGACCGGATCATGACGTAACGCCGTCATCACGTAACGTCCCCTCCCCTCCGTCATCCCGAGCGTCAGTCGGAATGACGACGTCGCCGCCCCACGTTCCGCAAAATAACTTGCTCCCGCTCCTCGTCCTCCTCGCGCTCCTGGCCACACCGGCCTTCGCGTCGGATCTCGACGTCGTCCGCCAGCAGTACATCGGCTTCTACACCGCCGCCGGCGCCGACCGCTCCTCACCGCGCATGCAGGCCTCGCTCGGCGGCACGTACGACACGGTGCGCGGCTACATCGCTCCCGGCTTCCTCCGCGCCGACGGCAGCTGGAGCGACATCAATTACGCCGAGACGCCGGGCGGCTCGTGGTCGCCGTACAACCACGTCGAGCGCCTGGAGGCGATGGCGAAGGCCTACCGCATGCCGGGCCAGCCGCTGTATGGCGATCCGCAACTCCGCACGGCGATCGAGTCCGCCCTTGCGTACGTCCCGAAGTTCTACGGCGCGACGACGCTGCCGTCCGGCAACTGGTGGTTCTGGACGCTCGGCGTGCCGCTCGACCTCGGGCCGACGCTCGTCTTGATGCGCGGCGACGTCAGCCAGCAGGTCTACGACGACTGCGTGACCACGCTGACGGTCCACATCGGCCTCTCCCCCACCACCCGCGGCCTCATCGGACCGGCGCCGGTCGGCGAGAACCTGGTCTGGTCGTGCTACACGCACCTCGCGCTCGGACTGCTGCGCGACGACGCGACGATCCTGAACAACGTCCGCGACGCGATGGCCGATGTGGCGATGCCGACGGCGAGCGGCGACGGCGTGAAGCCCGACTCCGCGTTCCACCAGCACGGCCCGCAGCTCTACACCGGCGGCTACGGCGGCGCGTTCGCCGACGACATGGCCCGCTACGCGCTGATCACGCGCGGCACGAGCTTTACCTTTCCGGGCGGCGCGCTGAACGCCGTCGCCGACTACATCGCCGACGGCATCGCCTGGGCGCTCTACGGCAATTACTTCGACGCCTCGGTCACCGGACGCGAGGTCGTCCGCCCGACGACGAGCGGCATCTCCGGCCTGGCCGCGCTGGTCGAGGCGGCGCAGTTCGATTCGCCGCGCCGCGACGAGATCCGCGCCGCCGCCGCGAAGATGCTGCAGTCATGGCAGTGGACGCTCCCGCCGGAGCTGGCCGGTCTGGCGACGAAGGCGGAGCAGAGCTTCACGCCTGGCGCGCTCTCCGGCCATCGCCACTACTGGTCGAGCGACTACACCGTTCATCGCCGCGAAGGCTGGTTCGCGTCGATCAAGATGTTCTCGTCGCGCACGAAGTCGGGCGAGAAGACGAACAACGAAAACCTCCTCGGGTCGCGCCAGTCGGATGGAAGGCTCTACCTCGTGCTCGACGGCAACGAATACTTCGGCCGCGACATCTGGCCGGCGCTCGACTGGTCGCGCCTTCCCGGCATCACCGTGGAGCAGAAACCGGGCGCCGCCGATTCGACGTTCGGCTTCGGCACGCGCACGCTCGCCGGCGGGACGGGCGACGGCCGCAACGGCGTGTCGGCGATGCAGCTCGCGCCGCTCAATTCCGCGCTGACGGCGAACAAGGCGTGGTTCTTCTTCGACGACGCGATCCTCTTCCTGACAAACTCGATCAACTGCCCGACGGCGAACCGGTCCGAGACGATCGTCAATCAATGGCCGCTCATGAACCTGGGCGCGCCGGTCCTCACCGGCGACGGCTGGGCGTGGTGCGAGGACGTCGGCTACGTCTTCCCGAACCGCGACGCGGTGAAGATCGATCGCGCCACCCGCAGCGGCACCTACGTCGCCCTCGGCGGATCGACCGACGCGACGACGTACACGAAGTCGTTCGTGACGCTCTCCCTCGATCACGGCCCTTACGCCGCCGGACGGAGCGCCGAATACCTGATCGTGCCGAACATCAGCGCGACGGCGCTGCAGAGCTGGACCGCCTTGAATCCGATCACGATCCTCAGCAACACCGCCTCCGTCTCCGCCGCGCGCGACAAGCGTACGAACGCCACAGGAATCGCATTCTGGACCGCCGGATCATTCAACGGATTCGCCGCGAGCGCGCCGCTCGTCGTCTACATGACCGACGACGGCTATCGCATGACCATCTCCGCCGCCGATCCGACGTGCGCAATCGCGGGCGTGATCCGGCTCACGCTGCCGAAGGGATTTTCACCGACCTTCATCGATATACCGGCCAATGGCGGGAAGACGTACAGTGCGAGCGCAACGCGCAGTGTTAGACGCCGGGCACGGTAGATAGGCCGGCGATCCGGTCAGACGGATGGAAACGCCATAGGCGCCGGCCATCATGCACCGACTATGACATACTCGGCGATGGAGTTCGAGGAAGGAATGGGAAGACCGTCCTCGCGCAGGCCTTCAATATGAAGCTGAATTGCCTCGTACATGTTCTTTTCGGCTTCGTCTTGTGTCGCGCCCGTCGCCACACAACCCGGTAGATCGGGCGAATACGCCGAAAAGTTTCGACCTGCATCCTCTACGACTACCAAAAAACGATGTACGCTCATTTCAGACCTGCCTGACGGAGAATACTGTCGAATGTTTTCGGGGCCAAATCGTCGCTCGGCTTGCCGGCGATGGTCACGCGGCCCGGCTTGGTCGAATGCTTGTATTGCCGATGGCTCCCCTTCGTCTTCACCAGCTGCCACCCATCTTCCTCGATGACGCGAATGGCCTCCCTGACCTTCGTTGGCACGTCGGTATCTTACCCCTCCTGCGCGTCGACCGATCCGTGCGCTGGAGTTGACGCAAGTAGAGCTTTCTCGTACCGTTGAACCCTGCGCAGTTTACGCAGCAATTCATTTGAGGCAGGCCTCCTCGAAATCATGGCCGTCATTGATGCCAAAAGGCGCTTTGCGCTCAAATGGCCTTCGGGCTCCTCCTCTCGCTGACATCTTCACGAACCCGCGAGTAGCAATACTTTTCAATCGCCACGCCTTCGGCAAGCGCGAGCGCCATCGATAGCCGGGAGAGATGTTCAGATGCGGAATCTGCAAGCAAATCAGCCAACCACACTGCCCCAGTTTCAGGGTCGCCGTTGAACGACGCCCGGTAACGTATCCGTTTCGAAAGGATGCGAACCGGTTCATACAAAAACGCAAAGAAGAACTACGCGATGATCCAGGAGGTCACGGCGTGGAGATTGCGCGAGAGATAGTCGTCTGCGCCGCCTGCGCAAGGAAGTGACGCCACGAGGATGCGACCTGTGGGAGTTCCTCACATGCTGAGGATAGAGGCCGGCGGCTTCCTTTATGCTAAGCAGGCGGATTAACTCGCTTTGGGAGGCGATAGTGACAACTGACTCGATAGCTGACGCTCAACCATTCCGCGGCATCGCGCTTTCGGCGTCCCTCACCGTGAAAGACCTCGAGAAAAGCCTGGCCTGGTACCGCGACGTGCTGGACTTCACCGTCGACCAGAAATATGAGCGTGAAGGAAAGCTGAGAGCAGTGTCATTGAGAGCTGGTGCCGTACGCGTGCTCGTCGGTCAGGACGACGGCGCAAAGGGGTGGGATCGCGTCAAGGGCGCCGGATTCTCGATGATGATCACGACAGATCAGAACATCGACGAGCTCGCGGAACAAATCAAGAAGCGCGGCGGCGTTCTGGATTCGGAACCGGCTGACATGCCCTGGGGCGCGCGCTTCTTTCGTATACAGGACCCGGACGGATTCAAACTGACTATCTCGTCGTGAGGACCTGCTCCCCCGCAAGCGCGGAGGAGCAGGTTGTAATGACTACGGCTTCGTGTTCCACCACGCGCCGCCCTCGCCGAAGAACGGCTTGAGGGCTTTGGCCAGCGAAACGTCGAACGGGTTGTTGTATCCGCTCACCGTTCCCTTGATGCCGAGGCTGAAGATGTTGACCTGCGTGTTGTGGCAGCCGTTGGCGCAGGAATTGGCCATGCCGGTGCCCTTATCCGCGTAGTTGATCGTCTCCTCGGGACCGAGGACGTCGAAGCTGTGGCCGCCGGCCGTCATGTGGCAGCCGGTGCAGCGCGACAGACCCATCATGCGCTCCGGCGCATACGGGTGATGCGTGTGACGCTCGACGGTCTTGGCGACCTTGTCGAGTGCGACCAGATTTCCCTGCGTCGACTCATAGACGTCGCCGCGATTGAAATCGGCGAACGGTCCATATTTCGCGTGGCAGGCCAGGCAGAGCGTGTTGTCTTCCGCCGAGGTCTTGATCGTGTAATTGTCCTCGACCATCGTCTCGCGGAGCAGCATCCCCTCCCCTTCCGCGTGCGGGTCGTGGCACTCGGGACAGCCGACGGTATGGGCCGCGAAATTGGCGTGCGCGGAGGTCGAGAACGCATTGTAAGGACGGCCTCCGTTGTAATGCTTGCCGTCCGGAAAGAGCGTTCCGGCCATCGTATAGAACGACGACAGCGGCTGGCCGGCCTGCGTCGCCTGCGGCGTCCAGCGCGTATTCGTCGCGTCGTTGTACGGCCAGCTGTACGTACCGTTCGGAACGGACTTGCTGGTCACGTGGCACTGGGCGCAGAGCTCGATCTGCGCCTGCGCCGTCAGCGTCTTCGGATTGATGATTTTCGCTCCGTCGCCGCCGGCGAGAATGTGCAGCGAGCCGGGGCCGTGGCAGTTCTCGCAGCCGATGTTCATCTGCTCCATCTCGCCGTCGCCTTCATAGTCGACGACCGTCGGATCGAGCGAGGTGTAGAGGACGGCCGGCGCGATGTTCGGCGCGAACTCGCCCGCGGCGGTCTTGTCCATCGACCGCAGGCCGGGGGTATGGCAGCCGACGCAGCCGCCGCCGTGACTGGAGGGCGAAGTCGAGGAGCCGACCAGTGACGCCGAGCCGATCCCCGCCGCGAATTTCGGGGCGTTCGTCGAGTCATACCAGCGGTCCGGATTGTAAGCGGCCCAGCCGCTCTTCGGACTGTACTGAATCGGCGCGAAGTAGTTGTCGATCGACAGCTTGCCCGGCGTGTCCGTCACTGGCACTTTGACCGTGAAGCGCTGGTCGCTGCCATTGCGCTGGCCGGCCAGGGTGAAGGCCACCGGCATCTTCAATGTGCCAATGGCGACGAAATACGTCCCGTTCTCCACAGAGAGTTTCGGCGCGTTCGGTTTGTACTTATCGAACGGCGAGCTGATGGTGTTGAAATCGAGGCCCTGCCTGAAGTCGTCGATCTTGTTGCCGTCATAGTCGGCGATCACGCCCTTGCCGGCGACGAGCGACAGCTGCTCGATCGGACGGCGGATGAAACTGGCGTGGTTCGTGTCTTTGTACGACGCCTTGGAAGTGTGACAGGCGAGACAGAAATTCGACCCGACGTAGACTCCTTTCTCCAGCTCTGCCTGCGAGTATTTCGCGAGCAGCGACGATTTCGCGGCGTTGAGGGCCAGCGGACTGACCGTCCGGCCGCGAGTGGCCGTCTGCGCGAACGCCGCGGCGCTCACGAACGACAGCATCACAATGGCGATTGAGAACTTCTTCATGAAGATTTCCTCCCTTGTAACGGGAGGCATCCTGTTTCGCGCGTGCTTGCCGCGTCAGTGACCGGCGTACCGCGGAATTGGTTACATGAACCGGCGGGAAGTGACGGGCTAAAGCGCCGCGCGCCAGGCGTCGGCCGCTTCACGTCCGAATGCGACAAAAAGCACGCGCTCGATCACGCCGGTCGTCGCCAGAAAGGCCCGCGTCTCGCGCACCGCGATGGCGCACGCTTCCGCTATCGGGTAGCCGTAGATGCCGCAGCTGATGGCGGGGAACGCGATCGACCGCACGCCGTGCTCGACCGCGAGAGTCAGACTGTTGCGATAACACGACGCCAGCAGCTCGGCCTCGCGGTTCGCGCCGCCGCGCCAGACCGGGCCGACGGTGTGGATGACGTACTTCGCGTGCAGCCGGTAGCCGCGCGTGATGCGCGCCTCGCCGGTCGGGCATCCGCCGATCAGCCGGCATTCGGCGAGGAGCTCCGGTCCGGCCGCGCGGTGAATCGCGCCGTCGACACCGCCGCCGCCGAGGAGAGAACTGTTCGCGGCGTTGACGATCGCGTCGGCCGTGACTCTGGTGATGTCGCTTTGAACGACTTCGATCATTTTTTGCGACCGAGCTTCACCACGATGTCGTACTCGCTCTTCGTCACCGGCTGGATCGAGAGGCGCGATCCCTTCTTCGTCACCACCATCTCCTCGAGCCCCTTCGTCTGCTTCAAGGTATCGAGCGGCACGACCTCGGGGAACGTGGCGACGTACCTGATCTCGACCATCACCCAGGTCGGATCCTTCGGTTCGGGCCGCGCCTCGCGGCTCACTTCGGCCAGGCCGCTGACGCCCGAGGGGTCGGCGTTCGAGGCGTAGAACAGCACCTTGTCGCCGACCTTCATCTCGTCGCGCATGAAGTTGCGCGCCTGGTAATTGCGGACGCCTTCCCAGTTCGTGGTGCCGTCGCGCTTCAGATCATCGATGTTGTACGCGGAGGGCTCGACCTTCATCAGCCAGTGCTTCATAACGATGAACGATGAACGATGAACGATGAACACGCAAGCGTCTCATCGTCCTTCATCGTTCATCGTTGTAGCGCGCCAAAGCCGCCGCCAGGATGCGGACCGCAGTTCTCAGGTCCTCTTCCTTCAACACGTACGCGATCCGCACTTCGTTCCTGCCGAGATCGGAGGCGTAGAAGCCGGAGGCGGGGGCGATCATGACCGTGCCGCCGTCGTGCTGGAAGTCGGAGAGGAGCCAGGCGGCGAAGCGATCGGTGTCATCGACGGGAAGCCTGGCCACGCAGTAGAACGCGCCCTCCGGCCTGGTCAGGAAGACGCCGGGGATCGCGCTCAGACCTTCGAACAGCACGTCGCGGCGGCGCTGATATTCGGCCACGACGTCGCGCGTGTACTCCTCGCCGAGGGAGTCGGCGCCGATGGCGATGAACTGCGCGAGACCGGGAGGCGAGAGCCGGCCCTGCGCCATCCGCAGGCACGCGCCGTACACCTCGGCGTTGCGCGTGACCAGCGCGCCGAGGCGGATGCCGCAGGCGCTGTAGCGCTTGGAGAGACTGTCGACCACGATGACATGTTCGTGCGCGTCGTCGAGCTCCAGCGCGCTCATGGCGCGGCCGCCGTCGTAGACGAACTCGCGATAGACCTCGTCGGAGATGAGGAAGAGATCGTGCTCGCGGCAGAAGGCGGCGATCATCCGCAGCTCGTCCGGCGAGTAGACCGTGCCGGTCGGATTGTTCGGATTGCAGAGGACCACGATGCGCGTGCGCGGCGTCAGCGCGCGCTCCCACACTTCGCGCGGCGGGACGTGAAAGCCGTCGCGGCCGCGGCTCGTCACCGGGACGATCTCCAGCCCGGCCATCGTGGTGAAGGCGCGGTAGTTCGCGTAGAACGGCTCGAGCATCAGCACGTCGTCGCCTTCGTTCGCGCAGGCCATGAAGGCGAAGAGAAGCGCCTCGCTGCCGCCGGTGGTGGCGAGGATCTGCGTCAGGTCGAGCGAGACGCCGACGCGCCGCTCGTAGTAGCGCTGCAGCGAGCGGAGGAAGTCGGGGGTGCCGGTCGACGGCGAGTATTCGATGACGCGCTCGTCGATCTGCTTGAGGCGATCGCGCAGACAGGCCGGCGTCTCGATGTCGGGCTGGCCGATGTTGAGGTGATAGACGCGCGTGCCGCGCTCTTTCGCCGCCTCGGCCAGCGGCGCGAGCCGGCGGATCGGCGAGGAGGGCATCAGCCGCGCGCGCCGGGAGAGCGCGAGGCCCGTGGTTACGGTTTCATCGATGATCGTCATTTGTGGCCGGGCAAGACATTGTTGTGCCTGCTCATATTCCCTTGAAACTGCGAACGACGTGCCGGAAGCGCTTCAGCTCGATCGCCCAACAGCTCAACGGCTCAACAGCTGCTCCTTCACGTAGTCGAGGATCGTCTTCTGCAGGTCGTACAGCAGATCGAGGTCGCGCACGCCGTGCTGTGATTTCGGATAGAGCTTCATCCGGAACGGCACCTGCGCTTTTTCCAGCTCGTACACGAGCTGCATGGTGTTCTGCGGGTGCACGTTGTCGTCGATCGCGCCGTGGATCAGGAGGAGGTTGCCGTGAAGGTCCTTCGCCGACCAGCGCGGCGAGGAGCTCTTGTAGCCGTCGGGGTTGTTCTGCGGCATGAGCATGTAGCGCTCGGTGTAGACGGAGTCGTAGTCGCGCCAGTCGGCGACGGTGCCGCCGGCGATGCCGGCGATGAAGCGCTTGCTGTGCGTCATGGCGTACGAGGTCATGAAGCCGCCGTAGCTCCAGCCGTAGGTCATGATCCGCGCGCCGTCGATCCACGGTTGCGCGGCGAGCCAGTCGAGACCTTCTTCCATGTCGCGCAGCTCGATCTCGCCGAAGCGCTTGTAGAGGTTCCAGGCGGAGACGGCCCCTTTGCCGCTCGCGGCGCGGTTGTCGCAGATCCAGACCACCACGCCCTGCTGCGCGATCAGCTGCAGGAACTTCATCGTCTGGCCCTTCCACGCGTTCGTCACCTGCTGCGCGTGCGGTCCGCCGTAGTGGTACTCGTACACCGGATATTTCTTCGCCGGATCGAAGCTCGACGGCTTGATGATCAGCGCGTCGAGCATCACGCCGTCGCGCGTCTTGACCTGCAGGAACTGCGGCTTCGGCAGGTTGTAGTCGGCGAGCGCGGGGACGAGGTTCTCGTCGACGACCTTCACCGCCGAGCCGTCGGCGCGATGCAGGCGGGCCTGGTTCGGCGTGTTGATGTCGCTCCAGTTGTCGACAAAGTACGCGAATGACGGACTGAATTTCGCGGCGTGCGTGCCGGCCTTCCCGGTGAGGCGCTGAAAGCCGCTGCCGTCGAGTTTCACGCGATCGATGTCGACGCCGAGGTTCGTGCGCTCGGTGGAGGAAAAATAGATCCAAGCGTTCTTCTCGTCGATCCCGTGGAACTCGCCGATCTCCCAATCACCGCTCGTAATCTGGCGGATCAGCGTGCCGTCGGCCTTGTAGTGATAGAGGTGCTGGAAGCCGCTCCGCTCGCTCTGCCAGAGGAACGAGCCGTCGGCGAGGAACGCCGGATTGTCGAGCGCGGAGACCCATGTCTTCGTCGTCTCGTGGATCAATGTCCTGCCATCATCCGTATCGAGATCGAGCCACGTCTGCTCGCGGTTCTGCACCTGATACGTGAGCCGCGAGCCGTCGCCGGTCCAGCCGACGCGGACGATCAGGATGTCTCCCGCGTAGCGATCGTTGTCGACGGTGACGACCTCGCCGCCACCGGCCGGCGCGATCATCAGCTTCACGTGCGGATTCGCGTCGCCCGCCTTCGGATAGTTGTAGACCTCGGCGACCGGGTGGTACGGGATCGTGTCGACGGTCGGATAGGTGGGCACGCCGTGCTCGTCGAAGTGGAGGAACGCGATCCGCTTCGAATCGGGACTCCACCAGTAGCCGCGCTTCGTGCCGCGGCCATAGATCTCTTCGTCGTAAACCCAGTCGAGGATGCCGTTGAGGATCTCCGCGGATCCGTCGGTGGTGAGCTGGCGCTCTTTCCCTGATCCGATGTCGACCACGAAAAGATCGTTTGCCCGCACGAACGCGACGCGTTGCCCGTCGGGACTGAACGCCGGCAACTCCTCCGCGGCGGGCGTGGAGGTCAGTCGCGTCGCCGTCTGCTTGCCGAGGGAGTAGAGGAAGAGATCATTCCCCGCCTCGACCACCATCGCCGACTTCTTCGCGTCGAAGTTCTGCGACTTGCTCGTCGCCGCCGACTTCGCGTCGTCGTCCGAAACGCCGGCCTGCGTGAGCGCCTTCTGGAACGCGGCGCGATCGAAGAACGGCTGCGTCTTCCCCGTCTTCACGTCGAAGCGCTGCCATTCGACCACGTCGCCCTTCTGGTCGGTGCGCGGCCAGATGAACGTC
>Ga0105245_10003817_pt1 | contig 13391 bp, 10 predicted proteins | sample KBSM54metaG_FD_81523 | JGI IMG/M metagenome (GOLD analysis project Ga0105245, IMG submission 81523) | Miscanthus rhizosphere microbial communities from Kellogg Biological Station, Michigan, USA - KBS M5-4 metaG | ecosystem: Host-associated > Plants > Roots > Rhizosphere > Soil | place... | reverse complement strand
TGCGGGAAACTGAAAGCCAGCACCTTGGCAGCGTTTACGTCACTGCTGAGCGTTACCGCGTGAAAGAGTTTCACCGTGCCGTTGGGACTGTAACCGCAATCGATCTTGAGCGGATCACCGCTGCGCGTGTAGCGCGAGACAGGGATTCTCTCCTGCATCAGCGGCCACACGCCGACAGCTTCAAATTCTGAACGCATGCGCGCCACAATCGCCACCCGCGCTCCAGGCTCCCGCGCTTGCTGCCGTCGGCGCGGACGCTCAAGATAAAGCCGCGCCAGCTCATCAGCTTCCGTTACCGGCGACGCAGCCAGGCACGCCTGAAACTCCGAAGGCTGAATGGCATTGGAAAAAGAATCCTGAATCCGACGCAGAATCAGATCGCGGTCCCCATTCATCTCACGCAACTGGCTGCGCAAGTCGCTTTCCAGCGCTTGCAGCATTTCCACATCGGCGTCAGGATCAAGGCAGAGCACGCGCGACCAGTCGCGGGTAAAACGCACCTGGGCTCCGCCTGCGGGCGGCAGCAACACCAGACCCACGTTGATGAATTCATTTTTCACGGCATCTGGGGCGTAACGCAGGATGAAGAAACGGCATTGGACCTTCTCGTTCATCACTGCACCGCCGGTCTGCTGGCGATCGCTTTCACCTCAGCTGCTTGCCGCCAACTCGGGAATGGCTGCCGCGTCGAATCGCGAAATGCCGTAATCAACTCCCGCACTTTGCTTCTGCGTTCCACGATTGCCGCCGCCAGCGTCTCCATCTCTCCCCAATCATTGCCTGTCCACGCAGGCGGCACGGTGCCCGCGATTTCGTGAATCACCGCGGGATCCATCTTCTCCACCCGGCTGAGCCAGGGCTCGAATGATTCCCAGCCGCAAACGCCCTGATAAACAAAATTACGCGCATACACGCCGCGCAGGGCTGAGTCCGGGAAATTCCATTCTCCGGCATTGAAGCAATAGCCCTGGTCAATGAACGTCGCAGTATATTTCCGCTCGTTGGTTTTCTTCCAGAACACAGCCTGGCGTCCGTTGGCGTTTCCCAGCCATTTATCCACCACCAACATACCGGCAAATGCGGCAAGGTTCTTCACCTTGGCAAACATGCTTTCCGGCAGGTAATCAAAAACCTGGCCTTCAGCAGGATCGCAAACGTAACGCGCCCCAAATTGCAGTCCCGGCTTGCAATGAGATGTGAGCCCGGCGGAGTCGACGCAAAGTTCCGGCGTGTTTTTAATCAGCCATTCCTGCACCGTGACGATCTCAGTGATCGGCACCGGCAAGCCAACGCTTTCGGCCAGTCGCGTTGCCAGCAGCTCATTGGCCAGCACACGCAGATGCTGCGGATTATTTTGGAATTTGACTACGTAGAAGTGGCCATCATCAGCGCGCATCAGATGCGCCTGCGCTCCTCCGCGCATCCTTCTTACGTGCTGGACAGCTTCCACCGGCATGGCGGGATTTTAGCACTCAGCCCTAAAAAAGCCGGGCAAGCAAAACAAAAACCTTCAACACGGAGGAACGGAGAAGGCGGAGGAAGGTTGAAATAATTGGAGCATGATTCCTCTTACTTCCATTTGCTCCTCTCCTGTGTTCCAAGAACTTTTGTTGCCTTAGAAAGAGGCCGATCTCGGAGGAATGTAGGGTAAACGCTTTCCACTCTTAACTTCCTCCGATCCCTTCTTTCCTCCGTGTTTCAAGGTTTTTCATAGGCAGGTGAGGCATTAAATTGCCGACTACTTATCTCGGATTCGTATTAGCCGACTCATAAACCTTCATGAAATTCTCCACGCTCTCAACGTAGCATTCGGCAAAGTCGACTACATATCGCAGTTCCTGGATCAGATTTTTTGCGTCCTGCAATGACCAACCCAGCACGCGCATGATCGCAAGAGTCATCATAGGCGCGCGATGAACGCCGGCAGCGCAGTGGATGTAGATTTTGGTTTTCGGGTGGTCCAGGGCCTCCAGCGCAAAATCCACGCCGGCCTGGAAAAGCGCAGGGGGCTTGGGCATAAAGTCATCGTCAGTAGGATTGTTGAGCACCTTTACGGGGTAAGGTTCGGCCAGCGGGCGATCATCAAACTCAATTTGCATGTTGATAATGTGCGTAACGCCGCGCCGCACCAGTTCTTCCATGTTTTCGTCATTCCAGATACCGCCTCCGACGGCAATCCGGTCCGTCACCCAGGTCATGTCCATACTTATGATGTTAGCATCGGTGCAGGCTGCTGATCGGCAGCGGAAAGGTCTTGCCTGATAAGCCCACGCGGAGCCATTGAAAAAATACTGTTGAAGTCCCTGCGGTGGACAAAGGGGGCACTGGGATGTTCCAGATTGGGCTTAACAAAACTTTTTGCTATCTTTTTACACAATTCTGCCGTCTTTTTGAGATGATATTCCGCACCTATCCCGCATAATAGGCGCAGCCGAGCAATATAGGACATGAGCAGACGCGCCTCCGATGATCTGGAGGCCGATCCTGAGAATTAATCTTGCTATTCCATATTTATCTGGGAGAGTTCTGATTGGTAGTTAAGGCAGGCAATCTTATCGTGAAACGGATTTCCTTATTGGCGGTAGTAGTCACGGCGGTCATCCTGGCATCTGGCATCGCATTGCCGGCGCAGGACCGTCAGGCTGGAGAAGCTCCGCAAGCCGCTGCCGGTAGCGCAGTGAAGAACGTGGGCGTTGTAAAGTCCATTCACGAAAAAAATCTGGTGCTCAAAACCGATTCCGGCCCTGAGATTTCCATCTCTGTGCCGGACAGCGCACGCATTGTCCGCCTTGCCGCCGGACAGACTGACCTGAAGAGCGCGCCGGCAATCACATTTGCTGAAATCCAGGTCGGCGACCGCATGCTATTGCGCGGGCGCGCTGGCACAAATGGCGACGTTGAAGCTACAACGATTGTGGTGATGAAGCAGGCCGACGTAGCCCAGAAACAGCAGCATGATCGCGAAGACTGGCAGAAGCGCGGTACAGGCGGAATCGTGAGCGCGATCGATTCAGCGGCCGGGACCTTCACGGTTTCCGTTACGCCGACCTTGAGCGTGCTGGTGAAGACGTCAAAAGACACCAACTTTCTGCGCTATTCACCCAACTCCGTGAAGTTTGCCGACGCGCAAAAAGGAACCATTGACCAGATCAAGACTGGCGACCAGTTGCGCGCGCGCGGCACGCGCAGCGCCGATGGCAAGGAAATCGCGGCGGAAGAAGTTATTTCCGGAACATTCCGCAACATTGCCGGGACTATCAGCTCCATTGACGCGGGCAACAACAGCATCACGGTGAAAGATATCCTGGCGAAAAAATCCGTTGTCATCAAGTTCAATTCTGATTCGCAGTTGCGCAAGCTTGCACCGCAAATGGCGCAGCGGCTGGCGTTTTTCCTGAAAGGCGGAGCCGCGCAAGGAGCTCCCGCGGGCGGACAAACACCGGCAAGCGCAGCACCCGGCCCTGGAGCGGGACCCGGCAGCGGTCCAGGCGGGCGCCCCGCAGGCGGACCGGATTTTCAACAAATGTTAAACAGGATACCCAGCGTTACCCTGGCTGATTTGCAGAAAGAAGATGCCGTGATGGTTGTGGCGACGCAGGGAACCACCGGCAATGAAGTAACGGCGATTACACTGCTTGGCGGCGTTGAGCCGATTCTTACCGCGTCGCCAAACGGCACCAGCGCGGCTGCATTGTTTTCCGGATGGAACCTGGGAGCGCCGGGTGGCGAAGGCGGCGGCCCGCAGTGAATCGCAGCAATGATGGCATCGAGGAGAAGCTGATGAAATTCTGGCCTTCGGGGAGCCGCTTTCGGATCTCCGTATTTCTTTTTTTCTTTACGCTGATTTGCTCCGTTGGGCTGGCAGCGCAGACCCAGGCCGGCAGGCTCCGTGGAGAGATTGTGGACGCAACTGGCGCAGTGATTCCCGGAGCCAGCATTACCGTCAAGAATTCCAGCGGACTTGCGATAACGGCCACGTCAGACGGCGCAGGCGCGTATGACATCAAAAGCCTGGCCCCCGGCAAGTACACCGTTGCGGTTACGGCTAAAGGCTTTGCTCCCACAACCAAGGAAGTCGAAATCGCTGCCGGGCAATTGAAGGACTTTGACATCCCTCTCGCAATCGTGGTGAAGGAAGAAGATATTGAGGTGCAAAGCGACGCGGCCCGGGTAAGCACCAATTCGGACAATAATGGCAACAGCGTTGTGCTCACCGGCAAAGACCTTGACGCGCTTTCAGACGATCCTGATGAGTTGCAGTCAGAACTTCAGGCGCTGGCCGGACCTTCTGCGGGACCCAACGGCGGCCAGATTTATATTGATGGGTTTACCGGCGGACAGCTTCCGCCAAAATCTTCGATTCGCGAAATCCGCATCAACCAGAACCCATTTTCCGCGCAATATGACCGCATGGGCTTTGGCCGCATTGAAATCCTTACCAAGCCCGGCACGGACAAACTGCACGGCCAGTTCTTTTTTAACGACAACCATTCCTTCATGGATGCGCTGAATCCATTCGCCTCCACCGAACCTGATTTCAGCACGCAGATGTACAGCGGAAACATTGGCGGGCCGCTGGGAAAGAAGCTCTCCTACCAGATCAACGCGGAGCGCCGCAATATCAATGAAGCTGCGGTAATTTTCCCTGGGGCCTTTGAGGCGGCCAACCAGCCGGTTATTGGCGTGCTCAACCCGCGCGTGCGCACCAACGTGAGCGCCCGCTTTGACTATCAAGTTTCCGCTTCCAATACCCTCATGGCGCGCTACCAGTTCACCCACAATCATGAAGAGAATAACGGCATAGCCCAGTTGTCTCTGCCGTCGCAAGGCTACAACCAGACCGGCAATGAGAATGAAATACAGATCAGCGATACGCAGATCTTGAGTCCGCACGCCATCAATGAAACGCGTTTTGAGTGGGAGCGCGGCGCCACTGACCAGAATTCACTGTTTCTAACCCCCACCATCAACGTGCTGGGACAATTCATTGACGGCGGCAATCCGCTCGGCATCAACTCTGTCATCACCAATCACTACGAGCTGCAAAACTATACGTCGATCAATAAGGGCAATCATTTTTTCCGCCTGGGAGGCAGGCTGCGCGTTACCGGCAACTCCAGCACCTCCACACAGAACTTCAATGGGACGTTTACGTTCGGCGCCACAAAAGATCCGGTCACGCAACAGACCATCACTCCATTGACGAACTTCAACAACAGCCAGCCGACACAATTCACGGTGCTTACCGGCAATCCGCTCACGGAAAACACTTTTGTTGATGGCGGACTCTACGCTGAAGACGACTGGAAGATTCGCCCCAACATGACCGTGAGCTATGGCCTGCGTTTTGAAACGCAAAACGGCATCAGCGATCATGGAGATTGGGCCCCGCGTATTGGATTTGCCTGGGGTTTGGGCGGCAAGAAAAATGCCGCGCCTAAGACGGTCATCCGCACCGGCTTTGGCCTCTTTTATGATCGCTTTCAGCAAAACCTGATCATGAACGCGGAGCGGCTTAACGGCGTTAACCAGAGACAGGTCACTATCACCATCGATCCCACTGCTTCTGCCGCCGCGAACGCCGCTACAAGCGCGTTACTGGCATCGCTGTTCGCGGGATATCCCAACATCCCCGCTTTGCCCGGAACGGGAACAACTACATACAGGATTGATCCCGATTTGCGTGCGCCTTACACCGTACAGTTTGCGGGCTCAATTGAAAGGCAACTTACAAAGACTGCCACGCTCACGGGAACATATATCCATTCGCATGGCGTCCATCAACTATTTTCCAGCGTGCTTGCGCCCACCCCGCTGCCGCAATATCAGTATGAATCGGGCGGAGTCTTCAACCAGAACCAGCTCATTCTAAACTTCAACATGCGCGCCGGAACCAAGCTGACCATCTTTAGCTTTTATATGTTCGGGCACGCCAACAGTGATACCGCTGGCGCAGGCAGTTTTCCGTCTGATCCCGCAAGAGGCATTGCCGCCGATTATGGCCGCGCGGCTTTCGATGTCCGCCAACGGCTTTTCCTGGGCGGCACAGTCGCATTGCCGCGGGGGTTCAGGTTAAGCCCATTCATGGTGGCGAATGCGGGCGCGCCCTTTAACATCACCACGGGCACTGACCTGAATGGCGACTCGATCTTTAACGATCGTCCGGCCTTTGCCGGCGGCACCACGGGGCCAACCATCATGGATACAAGTTTTGGATCATTCAATACTTCTCCCGCGCCGGGACAAGCAACGATTCCATCGAATTTCGGTACCAGTTCGGCGCAGTTCACCATGAACCTGCGCTTGAGCAAGACCATTGGACTTGGCCCGAGGCTTGAAGCTTCCAATCCCAACCCACAGCAGGGAAAAGGCGGCCAACACACCCCCGCTGCTCATGGCGGCGAGGTCCGAGGTCCCGGTGGTCCAGTAGGCATGGGCGGTCCGCGCGGTGCCGGAGGTGCTTTTGGCGGGGCTGAAAGATCGAACCAGCGCTATAGCCTTACCTTCAGCGCTAACGCGCGCAATCTCTTCAATAACGTGAATCCGGCGCCGCCCGTTGGAAACCTCAGCTCTGGCCTCTTCGGCCAATCCATTGCGCTGGCCGGAGGCGTATTCAATACGCAGTCAGCCAACCGGCGTGTTGATTTGCAAGTGATGTTTGCATTCTAGGAAACCGGACCAACCGCGTCGACGTGCTCGTCCTGTAAAGGAGTGCTGATGTTGCCGATGGGATACCGTGGCAGCACTTCACGCAGCGCCCATTCAATGCGGTCCACGGAATCGTTAATGAGCTGAAGCTGCACGTCATCGAGCCCGGTCCGGCTTTTTCCGCCAAGAAATTTAATTACCTGCAGCGCGTTGCGGATGTGATGATTCAGTTCAGCAATCGTTTTCATCCGCTCAGCCACCAGGTCACGATGGGCTTTAGCTTCGCGCGACATTTGCCAAAACAATCCACCGGCAAATAGTCCAGTAAGGCTATTGCTGAAGATCATCATGTCCAGCCGGGGCAACCCTTCTTTTATCAGCAGCCGGTCAAGAATGAGACCGGTCAAAGAGACAATCACGACGACCAGCAATGAAAGCAGGCCGCTACGGCGAGTCCAAAACGATTCAACCGGAAGTTTATCTTCAGTCACAATAGCTTTATTTTAGAACAGAGTTCTTAAGCAGGACGTTACAGAACTGGTCTTTACCAAACTTGATTTCAAATCCCTGAAGCGCCATGATCGCGCGTAATCCTCGGAATCAGAAAATCCCAAAACCTTACCGCTGATGAACGCTGAAAACGCTGAAACCAAGGCCCTTTTGATCAGTGTAATCAGCGTTTATCAGCGGTGAGGTTTGTCTTTTTTCGAATACGTGCGATCACGGCGATCTCTTGGTTATTCCACTGTCACTGACTTGGCCAGATTGCGTGGCTGGTCAACGTCGCATCCGCGGCGCACGGCAATGTGATAGGCCAGCAGTTGCAGCGGCACCACTTCCAGGATCGGTAAGAGCAATTCAGGCGCATGCGGCACGTATAAAACGTGATCGACAGATTCCTTGATCTCTTCATCGCCCTCCGTCGCTACGGCAATCACAATGCCGGAACGCGCTTTTACTTCTTTCACGTTCGACATGGTTTTTTCATAGCGCAGAACGGAGTTCGGATCGTTGGAATCTTTTGTCGCCACCATCACCACGGGAAGATTTTCATCGATCAACGCGTTAGGCCCATGCTTCATCTCGCCCGCCGGATAGCCCTCAGCGTGGATGTAGGAAATTTCCTTCAGCTTGAGCGCGCCTTCCAGCGCAATGGGATAGTGAATGCCACGGCCCAGGAACAGGAAATCCTGCACGCGGTAATACTGTTTGGCCAGCGCTTCGCATTCTTCGTCGCGCGCCAGGATCGATTCCAGCTTGGAAGGCAGCTTGAGCAGTTCGTCAATGTAGCGCCGGCCATCATCGGTCGATGTGGCGCCGCGAAGTTCGCCGAGATAAAGCGCCAGCAGAAACAGCGCAGTCAACTGCGCCGTGAAAGCCTTGGTGGACGCCACGCCAATCTCCGGGCCGGCATGCGTGTACACCGTGCCGGAAGCTTCGCGGGCAATCATTGCTCCCACCACGTTGCAGATGGCCAGTGTCTTAGAGCCTTTAGCTTTGGCTTCGCGCTGCGCGGCAATCGTGTCCGCGGTCTCGCCGGACTGGGTAATCAGCAGCGTGATTTCCTGGCTGGAAGTAATAGGATCGCGATAGCGCCACTCGCTGGCATAATCCACTTCAACGGGAATGCGCGCCAGGCGCTCGATCATGAATTTGCCGGCGAGCGCCGCGTGCCAACTGGTGCCGCACGCGGCAATGTTGATCTTCTGCACGTTGCGCAGCTCGTCTTCAGTCACGTCCATCTCTTCCAGAAAAACGCGGCCGGAATCAAGCGATACGCGGCCCAGCGTGGTATCACGGACGGCGCGGGGCTGCTCATAAATTTCCTTGAGCATAAAGTGCTTGAAGCCGCCTTTTTCGGCCATGATGGGGTCCCAGGTTACATGCTGGATTTCCCGCTTCACGGGCTTGCCGTCAAAATCCGTAATTTGAACGCCGGACGTGGTGATCACCGCCAGATCGCCATCCTGAAGAAAGAAAATGTTGCGCGTGTGCGGCAAAAGCGCTGGGATATCCGAGGCCACAAAATATTCATTGTCGCCTATTCCGATGACCACCGGAGGCCCGTTGCGCGCCGCGACAATCTTGTTGGGCTCGTCTTCAGAAATCACGCCCAGGGCAAACACGCCGGTCAACTGCTTCACAGTTTTGCGGACAGCTTCTTCAAGACTGGGACGATGCCCGTTGCCCTTTGCATCAAGCGCTTTTTCAATCAGGTGCGCAATGACTTCTGTATCAGTCTCAGTGGAAAATTTGTGGCCTTCTTCAATCAACTTCTTCTTGAGCGAGAGATAATTTTCAACAATGCCGTTGTGCACCACCACGATCTTGCCGGTGCAGTCGCGATGCGGATGGGCATTCTCTTCCGTGGGGCGGCCATGCGTGGCCCAGCGCGTGTGCCCGATGCCCCAGCTGCCTTCCAGCGGCTTCAGGCGGATCACCTCTTCCAGGTTGCGCAGCTTGCCTTCCGCGCGGCGCACCTGCAAGGCTCCGCCGTTGCCATTGCCGCAAACGGCAATGCCGGCGGAATCATATCCGCGATATTCCAGGCTCCGGAGACCCTCAATAATGACGGGCACAACCCGCTTTTTGCCTACGTAACCAACGATTCCGCACATAAATTAAAACATCCTGTCGACTGATGATGCGTAAAGGGAGAACACCAATCGCCAACCTTCAGCATTGGACTCAGGGCTTTACGCGGGGGATTCTGATTTAATTCTACTCTGGAACGCCATGGCCGCGCGGTTACCAGAGTATATTCACCGCAAAGGGTCGCTCTCTGAAACCCCGAGCATAGCGAGCGGACACTATGGCCATCAATTTCGTAAAGGTGCTATCGACGATTTCCTCAAGATACTCGTAGCTGTAGCGATCTCTCGCTACGCTCGAGATTTCAGAAAAGACTACTCCTCAATTCGATACGAAAATTCCTCAATCACGGGATTGGTGAGCACATCTTTGGCGATCCGCTCCACTTCGGCCTTGGCGGCATTTTTGTCCAGCCCGCCATCCAGGTTGAGTTCAAAAAACTTGCCTTGGCGGACGGCGTCCACACCTTTATAACCCATTTTTTTCAGCGCGCCGTGAATGGTTTTGCCTTGAGGATCAAGGACGGTGGTCTTGAGCATGACTGTGACATAAGCCTTCATGGATAACTCATTTTAAACCTACTTCCCACTAGTGACGCGGCGTTTTCCTCTTCCAAAGGGCTCAGCGTCAATGCCGAGTCACTAGTCTTTTCGTGAAACGCTCATGCTTGCGCGGTCACTAAGAACACGAGCTGCTCATCCCACGCCAGGTGAAGCCTATGATGATCGCCAAACGGCTGCTGTATTGGGTCTTCGTGCTTGGACTTGTTTCAGCGTCGGCCCAGACACGCGGTCCGGCCGGCATTCCGCCAATAATCCGTCCCGGCTCAGGAGCGTGCGAGCCGGTAGTACTTGCGAATCCTGGAACGGCCCGTAAAGCGCCAGCGCCTGCGGTGGTTCTGCCCGATTTGACCGGCACTTACAGCGGTGACGATGGCGGCCTGTATTACATGCAGCAATCCGGCAGCAGATTGTGGTGGGCGGGGCTGAGCATTGATCCTAAAAAAGCGCTCGAGACGCAATGGCACCGAGGCCTGGACTTTACGCATGTGTTCAGCGGGACGATTTTCTGCGACGGCCACATCGACGGACTATGGGCGGACGTGCCGCGCGGCGCGGCCCTAAGCAGCGGCACGCTGAATCTGGTCATCGATAGCCCGGCCGGAGCGCTTGCACATCTGAAGCAGACTTTTTCGACCGGGGAAATTACCGCAAAGTCCTGGCAAAAAAGGCAGAACGGCATTAATGATGTCTTTATCGATGGTAGTGGCACCGGCGCAGGGATCGAATCCAGGTTTGCTACCGTCTTGAAAAATCCAAGTTCGCAGGACACGCTTCCTCCGCGCAGTTCGCTGCTCGACAACCTGAAGCCTTATCGCGACCAGACGGTAGTGTTCGGCCACATCATTACTGTAAAAGCTGACCCCTTCGGATTTGCTTTCGGATTTGATTATGAGGCGCCACACGTGAACTTCGCGACCGACGACTTCGGCCACAAAGACCGGGGCATGAATTCATTTTGCGGCCAGGACTCGGGTGATGGCGACTTTGATTTCCGTCTCAAAGCGGAAAAGTTCGAGAGGGCCTTTGCCAGGACAGGGTGGGGTGATCGCGATCAAGGCCCCCTGATTTTCAAGACGAAGTTCGATGAAGTGGCGAGAATCTTGGGGCTGACCGGATTCGGGCCATCCGATACCTACCTGGGACTGGAAGCGATCATGTACGGCAGGCAGGGAACATGTCATGACGGCTTGGGCGCAGCTTTTCTTCCTGGCTGGGCCGACAGCGAGGCTAACAGCGTCCTCATCAACGGACGTCCCACCAACGGCGCTACCCGTCTCCCCAATCCTTTACCCGATCAGCCTTGCAACTTCATTCAGCCGCCAGTTCGCGGGCGCCGGGAGCAAACTCAACAGCGGCATACAACTGGGAAAGCTGGTGCTCTCCGCCAAGGGCCAGGGAACATTCGTGAGAATTACCGGCACTCTGGTGCTCGACTGCGGCCACGGACTCACCTCTCCCTGTGACGACGATCCGGGCGACTTGGACGACGTGCGAGGCCACCTGAACCAGGAGATCCATCCCATTTACTCGATCGACGTCATCAATTCTCCGTTTCGCCCGGAAGACGCGAACCTAACAGCGCGGCAGAACCTGACCGGCGCCTGGGCGGGCGAAGACGGAAGCACCTATTACATCCGCCAGATCGGAAACACAGTATGGTGGCTGGGCCAGATGCGTGACCGCCAGCCGATGCAAGGGAGAACCCATTTTCCGATCATTGGCGCGGAGCAACTGGCGCCCGCGTTTTCCGCCGGCGATCCGCCGTGTTCGAACGTGACTCGCCAGTGCTGGGCCTTTGCCACGGTCTTTGCAGGCACTGTCACTGGGACGACGGATGGTGGAGAAACGATTCAGGGCGTCTGGGCGGGCGTGCCCCAGAGCGTCTCTGCGGGAAGTTCCGGCAGCCGCGCAAACTTCATAGTCAATCCTCAGCACAAGATGATCATCCCACAGGTCGAGGGAACCATATTCCCCGTGCTCACCAAAATGTACGAACCCGATGACACTACGCCGCCGAAAAGCGCGATAACAGCGACTCCGGTGAAATCTTCCGGCATGGGTGGGCCGCGAGGAGCGGTCGGCGGGGTGGGAGTCAGTGGGCCAAATCAGGTCACGATCACAGCCACGGACCAGGGCGGTTCAGGCGTACAGAACATTTGGTACCGCTTCTACGCTCAGGGAGCGGTTCCCGCGTTCAGCGTCGCGCAGGGCGCGACCGTAAGCTTCACCCTGCCGGGCGGAAGCTTTCGCGTGGAGTTCTTCGCGACAGATAATGCCGGAAATGATGAAGCGCTGCACTCCGTAGTTGTTGGCGTGCCGCTGGCCAAGCCGTAAGCAGGCTGCGACCGGCAAACCGGGCCTGCATAACGCATGGCTCGGCGCTGTTCCGTCGCGCCACGTCGAAATCTTTCCCTCTATTAATCGTGGAGCGGAATGTCTGGCATGAGAAAATAGAAGTGCCCCATGCCCACGACACAAGCTTCCGCCATTACGCCAGAAGTGATCAAAGACCACGGCATCACGCCGGACGAATACGAACGGATCAAAGCTTCGCTGGGCCGCGAGCCGTCGCTGACCGAGCTTGGCATTTTCAGCGTGATGTGGAGCGAGCATTGCTCGTACAAGTCGTCGCGCGTGCACCTGAAGCGGCTGCCCACCCGCAGCAAGCTGGTGGTGCAGGGCCCGGGAGAGAACGCAGGCATTATCGACATTGGCGACGGCTGGGCTTGCGCCTTCAAGATTGAGTCGCATAATCATCCTTCTTTCATTGAGCCGTTTCAGGGCGCCGCGACCGGCGTAGGCGGAATCCTGCGCGACATCTTCACCATGGGTGCGCGGCCGTTTGCGGTGATGGATTCGCTGAGATTTGGGCCGATCCAGACCACTTCTGATTTTTCCGGGCCGTCCGGCACGGGTAAGAACAAAGGCCCAGATCAGGCGACGGTGCACAAGAATCATTCCGTGCTGGAAGGCGTGGTCAGCGGGATTGCGTCGTACGGAAATTGTTTTGGCGTGCCGAACCTGGGCGGCGAGACGAAGTTTGAGCCTTGTTACTCAGGAAATCCTCTGGTTAATGCGTTTGCGCTGGGGCTGGTGCGGCGCGACCAGATCTTTTACGCCAAGGCCGCGGGCGAAGGCAACCCGGTGATTTACGTGGGCGCAAAGACCGGGCGCGACGGAATCCACGGCGCGACGATGGCGAGCGAAGAGTTCAGTGAAGGCTCCGAGCAGAAGCGGCCGAACGTGCAGGTGGGCGATCCGTTTCTGGAAAAGCTGTTGCTGGAAGCGTGCGTGGAAGCCATGCATACGGGAGCGGTGGTCGGAATACAAGACATGGGCGCGGCCGGCCTGACGTGCTCCACGTGCGAGATGGGGGCGCGCGGCGGCGTGGGTATTGAAATCAAACTGGATCTCGTTCCACAGCGCGAAACCGGTATGAACGCCTACGAGATCATGCTGAGCGAATCGCAGGAGCGCATGCTGCTGGTGGCGGAGCGGGGCCGCGAACGCGAAGTACTGGAGGTCTTCAAGAAGTGGGGACTTGATGCGGTTGTGATCGGCGAAGTGAAGGAGGGAGAACTCGCCGTC
>Ga0105245_10003816_pt1 | contig 13393 bp, 13 predicted proteins | sample KBSM54metaG_FD_81523 | JGI IMG/M metagenome (GOLD analysis project Ga0105245, IMG submission 81523) | Miscanthus rhizosphere microbial communities from Kellogg Biological Station, Michigan, USA - KBS M5-4 metaG | ecosystem: Host-associated > Plants > Roots > Rhizosphere > Soil | place... | reverse complement strand
TGATCGCGATCAGCATCGGAAAATAGGTAATCAACACCGAGCGCATGCGCGGGTCGCCCTTGGCAGCGGCCACCGGTCGCACGGGAACCGGCGCCGGCGCAGCCGGCTCTGTGGGAGGCGGCGGTGGTGGCGGCGCCACACGCGGGGGTTCGGGAGGCATCACTGCAACGACCGGCGGCGCCTCGGGCACAGCAACAGCGGGCGCAGGTTGTGGCGGGGCCGGTTCGGGCGCAGGAGGAGCCATCGCCGGGACTGGCTGGACGGCATGCAGGCGCGTCACGTGCGCTCCGACGCCGCCGCCGAGGACCGAGTCGAGCCGCGCGGCGATCTCGTTGAGTTGCTCGTGTGCGGCGGGCTTGCGAGTGTCTTCGGCCGTCATCGGTCTGATCCCGTGCCGCGCGCGCGGCGTTGCGTTAAATGACGAGACCGACCGGGTTCTCGATGAAACTCTTGAACGCGCCGAGGAACTCTGCACCGAGTGCGCCGTCGACCGCACGATGGTCCGTCGACAACGTGACGGTCATCTGCGTGGCGATATTGATCTTGCCATCGTGCACGACTGGACGCGCTTCGCCCGCGCCCACCGCCAGGATTGTCGCGTGCGGCGGATTGATCACCGCGGCGAACTCCTGAATACCGAACATTCCGAGATTGGAGATCGACGTACTGCCGCCCTGATACTCCTCCGGTTTGAGCCGGCGCACCCGCGCGCGGGCCGCGAGGTCCTTCATCTCGGTGGCGATGTCGGTGAGCCGCTTACTCTCCGCGTCGCGCACGATCGGCGTGATCAGTCCGCCTGGGATTGCAACCGCGACGCCGACGTCGGCCTGCTTGTGCTTGAGCATGCCGCCTTCGGTCCAACTCACATTGGCGTCGGGCACTTTCATCAGCGCGAGCGCCAGCGCTTTGATGCAGAAGTCGTTGACCGAGACCTTCCACACCGGCTTTCCGTCCGCGCCCTTCGGTGCGACCATGTTGATGTCTTCGCGCGCCGCCAGCAGCCGGTCGAGGTTGCAGGTGAGCGTCAGGTAGAAGTGCGGAATTGTTAGCTTCGCTTCGACCAGCCGGCGCGCGATGATCCTGCGAATGTTGTCGTGTGGGACGATTTCGTAGGTGCCGGGCTTGTAGAGCGCGAGAATCTTGTCGTCGGACTGCGGCTGGAACGGCAGCGCCATGCCGCCACCGGCCGGGGCGCGCAATCCGCCGCCGCGCTTCGCTTGCTCGACGTCGTGGGCGACGACGCGGCCGTGCGGGCCGCTGCCAGTGATGCGGCCGATGTCGATGCCGGCATCGCGCGCCAGGCGTCGCGCCAGCGGCGAAGCGAAGATGCGGGCGTGCCCATTGGTCGCGGGAGCCGGCGTAGCCGCGCGCGGCGCGGACATGGCTGTCGGCGGTGGCGCGACGACGGGCTTTGCAGCTGAAGGAGCGGGAGCCGCGGCTGGAGCAGCAGGATTCGGCGCAGCCGCGGGAGCGCCCTTCCCTGCGGCGGCAGCTGCCGACTTCACGTCCTCGCCCTCGCTCGCGAGCACGGCGATCAGCTGATTGACAGGAATGTCAGCTGAACCTTCCGGCACAATGATCTTGGCGAGCGTGCCTTCGTCGACCGCCTCGTACTCCATCGTCGCCTTGTCGGTCTCGATCTCGGCGATGACGTCGCCGGGCTTGACCCTGTCGCCTTCCTTCTTGAGCCACTTGGCAAGGTTGCCCTTCTCCATCGTGGGCGACAGCGCGGGCATGAGGATGTTGATCGGCATGGCTGGCGCCTAGCGTTTCTTGCGCTTGGCGGGTTTCGGCGGCGCCTTCTTTGCCGGCTTCGGCTTGGCGGCAGCCTTTGGTTTCGCCGACTTGGAAGACTTGGCAGCTTTGGGTTTGGCCGGAGTCGCGACGCGCGGCGCGCCGAGGTCGGCGGCAAAAGCCTGCTCGATCTCCGTGAGGATTTCCTGTTCGGTGAGGCCGGTGTCTTCAGCGGATTGGAATAACGCCAGCTCGCGGGCGATATCGGCGAGCACCTCGCCCCAGCGCGCCGGCTCCTTGAACGCGCGGCGCGCCATCACATAAAGCTCGTCGTTGATGATGCCGGCGCGCAAGATTTCAACGCCGCCGTCGTTCAGCGCCTCGGCCGGAAGGGCGAGCGCGTCGTAGATGCGGGTTTCGTCAGCGTTCGACATGGGTCACCGGTAACAGACGGCCTTGGCCGCCGCGACGACTTCGGCGACCGAGGGCAATGCAAGCTTCTCGAGATTGGCGGCGTAGGGCATCGGCACGTCCTTCTGCGACACGCGCGCCACCGGCGCATCGAGATAGTCGAAGGCGTTCTCCATCAGCCGCGCCGACACTTCCGACCCGACGCCTGATTGCTGCCAGCCCTCCTCCACCACGACGCAGCGGCCGGTCTTCATGATCGACTGCACGATGGTCTCGGTGTCCATCGGCCGCAGCGTACGCAGGTCGATGACTTCGGCGGAGATGTCTTCCTTGGCAAGTTCGTCGGCGGCCTTGAGCGCATAGCTCATGCCCATGGACCACGAGACGATGGTGACCTGGCTGCCTCTGCGCACGACTTTTGCTTTGCCAATCGGCACGAGATAGTCGTCAAGCTTCGGCACCGGGAACGAATGCCCGTAGAGAATTTCGTTCTCGAGGAACACGACCGGGTTCGGATTGCGGATCGCCGACTTGAGCAAGCCCTTGGCATCGGCGGCGGTATAGGGCGCGATCACCGTGAGGCCCGGGATGTGCGAATACCAGGACGAGTAGTCCTGGCTGTGCTGGGCCGCGACGCGCGCCGCGGCGCCATTCGGACCGCGGAACACCACCGACGAGCCCATCTGTCCGCCGGACATATACAGCGTCTTGGCCGCCGAGTTGATCAACTGATCCATCGCCTGCATGGCGAAGTTGAACGTCATGAACTCGATGATCGGCTTCAGGCCGGACATTGCTGCGCCGACACCCAGCCCGGCAAAACCGTGCTCGGTGATCGGCGTGTCGATGACGCGGTCAGCGCCGAACTCCTGCAGGAGACCTTGGGTCACCTTATAGGCGCCTTGATACTCCGCGACCTCCTCGCCCATGACGAAGACGGTCTTGTCGCGACGCATCTCTTCCGCCATGGCGTCACGGAGCGCTTCGCGCACGGTCATGGTCACCATCTCGGTGCCTTCCGGCACGTCGGGCTCGGGCGCCAGCACCGATTGCGATTGCGGCTTGGCGGAGGCAGTTGTCGCGCGCGCTTCCTGCGCCGCGGGCGGCGCTGCCTCGGCGCTCTTTTGCGGCGGCGCGTTCGTTTTCACATTAGCAATAGCGGAGGCGTCTTCGCCTTCCGACAGGATCACGGCGATCGGCGTGTTGACGGCGACGTCGGCTGTCCCTTCCGGAATCAGAATTTTGCCGAGCGTACCTTCATCGGTCGCCTCGACTTCCATCGTGGCCTTGTCAGTCTCGATCTCAGCAATGATGTCGCCCGACTTGACCTTGTCGCCCTCGCTCTTCACCCATTTGGCAAGATTGCCCTTCTCCATCGTGGGCGACAGCGCGGGCATGAGGACTTGAACGGGCATAACTCTCTCGACGCTCAGAGTGCAGCTTCTTTGAGCACGTCAGTCCACAGTTCCGACGGATCCGGTTCTGGGTCGTGCGTAGCGAATTCAGCCGCTTCATTGACGATCGCGCGCACCTGCGCATCGACCTTTTTCAGTTCATCTTCGCCGGCGCGCTTGGTTTCGATCAGGCGCAGTCGCACTTGCTCGATCGGGTCGTGCTCCATACGCACCTTCTCGACCTCCTCGCGCGTACGATATTTCGCCGGATCCGACATCGAATGGCCGCGATAGCGGTAGGTCATCATCTCGAGGATGTAGGGACCTTTGCCGGCACGGCACCAGGCGACCGCCTTTTCGCCCGCCGCTTTGACCGCACGCACGTCCATGCCGTCGACCTGCTCGCCGGGAATGTTGAACGAAACGCCGCGCCTGGAGAAATCCGTCTGCGCGGACGCGCGTGTGACCGCAGTGCCCATGGCGTAACGGTTGTTCTCGATAATGTAGATGACCGGAAGCTTCCACAGCTCGGCCATGTTGAAGCTTTCGTAGACCTGCCCCTGATTGGCGGCGCCGTCGCCGAAGTAGGTCAGGCAGACGCGGTCGTTCTTGCGATAGCGATTGGCGAAGGCAAGACCAGTGCCAAGCGAGACCTGCGCGCCGACGATTCCGTGGCCGCCGAAGAAGCCCTTCTCGACACTGAACATGTGCATCGAGCCGCCCTTGCCTTTCGAATAGCCGTGCTGACGTCCGGTGAGTTCGGCCATCACGCCCTTCGGGTCCATTCCGCACGCCAGCATGTGGCCGTGGTCGCGATAGCCTGTGATGACCTGGTCGCCCGCCTTGATCGCGAGCTGCATCCCGACCACGACCGCTTCCTGACCGATGTAGAGATGGCAGAAGCCGCCGATCAGGCCCATGCCATACATCTGGCCGGCCTTTTCCTCGAAGCGGCGGATTAGCAGCATCTGGCGGTAGGCGTCGATCTCGACGTCTTTCGGCAGAGGCGGCGCCTCCGGCGGCTTGCCGTTGCCGGTTTTCGCCGCCGGTTTTACGGCCGCTGCTGCGGCTTTGGCTGCGGATGGCTTGGATGCGGGCTTGGCCTTGGCAGCGGCGCTACGCGCGGCGGACGCCGCTTGTTTCTTCTTGGCCACGGCCATGGGCTCCTTGGACGGACGAGTCGCGCCGGTGCCAGCCCGGCGGTCGTTGTCCATAACCTAATCCGCCAGCCTGCGGAAGCAAGGCCGCGCGTGCCTGTGGGCATACCCAAAACACTGTCGGATCAGGAATTTAACACCGCGGCGCGCTGGCACATGCGCGCCCTGTCGTCAGGGCTTGCGCGGGATGAGGACGAGGTCGCGCGGATCGACATATTCGAGCAGCGTCCGTGCCCGTTCGTCGAGCATGTCGGGATCGAGCCCGTCCGACTTGAGCAAGGCCACGCGCTGCTCCCAGCGCTGCCGCTCGATTCGCAGCCGATCGCGCTCCGAGATCAAGGCCGATACCTGCGCGTCGAGCTCGTGGCGCGCTTTCAGGCCATGATTGCCCGTGAAGGCATTGACTCCGAAATAGCCAAGCAGCATCGCCGCCATGAAATACAGGCCGACCGAGGTGAGAATCGAACGCAGGCGGGGACGTTTGACCATCGGCCCAAGGTGGGACGATCTCGTAAAGGCAGCGTTAACGAACCGCGATCAGGAGCGCAGCGCGACCCGCTCCCAGAATGCTTCCCGCCGCCGCTCGATATTGGCGGCGTGCGCCCGAGCGAGCCGCGGTGAGGATGCGGCCATGGTGCGGTATTCCATGTCCCGCACGTCGATCGAGGTCTTGCCGCGCCAGCGCTCCCAGAATGATGGCGCCATCTGACGCGCGAGCGTGACTGCGACATTGGGCGAATGACCGAACGCCAAAACCTCGCCCGAGGTGCCACGCCGCACTTCAAACACGCCGGGTCCGAGCGGCGCGTCAACATGTTCGCCCCGCTGCGGCTCCGGAAATTTCTTCCAGGACGTCCACTGATCAACCATTTCCAAAAATCCCGATGACAGGCCCGTGGCGCAATAACCGTGGGCTGCGCCTTTCGTTCCCTTTTGTGCGTTCGGTAGGCGTCGGGTATGGCAAGTTGGCGGCGCGGCCGCGGCCCCGAGAAGGCAATATCGTGCGCTGCGACCGGCTTAAGATACCGCTGATTTTCGTCGAAATTTCACGGCTTGCGTCGCGCCTTCACCGCGCTCGCGCCGGCGTACTGCGCCTGGGCGCCGAGCTCTTCCTCGATGCGCAGCAGCTGATTGTATTTCGCGGTGCGATCCGAGCGTGCGAGCGATCCCGTCTTGATCTGCCCGCAGTTGGTCGCGACTGCGAGGTCGGCGATCGTGGCGTCTTCGGTCTCGCCAGAGCGATGCGACATGACGGCCGTGTAGCCGGCCTTGTGTGCCATTTCGACGGCTGCGAGCGTCTCGGTCAGCGTGCCGATCTGGTTGACCTTGATCAGGATCGAGTTGGCGAGGCCACGCTTGATACCCTCGCCGAGGCGTTTGACATTGGTGACGAACAGGTCATCGCCAACAAGCTGGCACTTGCTGCCGATCGCATCGGTGAGCGCTTTCCAACCGTCGAAGTCGTCTTCGGCCATGCCGTCTTCGATCGAGATGATGGGATAGCGGCTTACGAGATCGGCGAGATAGCGGACCTGCTCGTCCTTGGGGCGTTTTTTTCCTTCGCCTTCATAGTCATAGACGCCATTCTTGAAGAACTCGGTTGAGGCCGTATCGAGTGCCAGCGCAACCTCATCGCCAGGCTTGTAGCCAGCCTTCTCGATCGCCTTCATAACGAAGGCGAGCGCCGCATCGGCCGACGCCAGATTGGGCGCAAACCCGCCCTCGTCACCGACATTGGTGTTGTACCCGGCGTCCTTGAGTGCGCTCTTGAGCGTCTGAAAGACCTCGACTCCTATGCGCAGCCCTTCAGCGAAGTTCGGCGCGCCCACCGGCATGATCATGAATTCCTGGAAGTCGATTGGATTATCGGCGTGCACCCCGCCGTTGATGATGTTCATCATTGGCACCGGCAGGAGCCGCGCCGACGCTCCGCCCACATAGCGATAGAGCGGCAATCCATTGGCTTGCGCCGCCGCCTTCGCCACCGCGAGCGACACGCCGAGCAAAGCATTGGCGCCGAGCCGGCCTTTATTCGGCGTGCCGTCGAGCGCGATCATGGTCTCATCGATTTTGGCTTGCGCTTGGGCTTCCATCCCGCCGACGGCGTCGAAAATCTCGCCGTTGACCGCCGCGACGGCTTTGGTGACGCCCTTGCCGCCGTAGCGCTTCTTGTCTCCGTCGCGCAGTTCGACCGCCTCATGCGCCCCCGTTGAGGCGCCCGAGGGAACCGCGGCGCGTCCGCGCGTCCCGTCCTCGAGGATTACGTCGACCTCCACGGTCGGGTTGCCACGGCTGTCGAGGATTTCGCGCCCGATGATGTCGACGATGGCGGTCATGGAATCTCCGAAGTAACGGGGCTTTGGCGGGCTTCTACAGGGGCAAAAGGCCCTTGTCATGCCCTCCGCGACCGGGCATCGAATGGCCCCAAGGGAAGCAATATGGTCAAGCGAGCACTACAACTCGGACGCCCCACGCGGGTCCCGGCATCGCCCGACAAGGCGGTGCTTGACCGCGTGCCCAATCCGCATCCGGAGACGAACTACGTAGCGCGGTTCACCATGCCCGAGTTCACGACCATCTGCCCGGTCACCGGTCAGCCTGACTTCGCCATCATGGTGATCGACTACGTTCCTCGCCGCTGGCTCATCGAATCGAAGTCGCTCAAGCTTTACCTCAACAGCTTTCGCAACGAGGGCACCTTTCACGAAGGTTGCACCGTCGACATCGGGCAGCGCTTGGTGAAGCTCCTTGCCCCGAAATGGCTGCGTATCGGCGGCTATTTCTATCCGCGCGGGGGGATGCCCATCGACGTGTTCTGGCAGGACGGAAAGCTGCCGGCCGGCGTGTGGGCGCCCGATCAGGGCGTCGGGCTGTATCGTGGCCGCTGAGGCAGACGCATTCCGATCGCACAGGTTACTCCGGTCGCGATCAATACGCAGCCGCTGATGATCAGCGTCGTTTGTTGACCGATCCCGCCGAAGGCGAGCGAATAGTAGATCGGCCCCAGCGACTGCCCCAGAAAGAAGAACGTGGAGTGGATTGCGGTCGCCGAGCTGCGCGCCGCCGGCACGAGCTCCGTCACCACGATTTGGATGACGCCGTGCAGCAAATAGAACGACATGCCGAACAGCATGAAGATCGCGATCTGGAGCTGCCAGCGCGGCATTATTGCCATCGCCATCAGCCCGAGGCCCATCAGCGAGCCGCCGAGGAACATCAGCCGCCGTTGACCGAGCCGCGGCAGCAGGAATGCAATGATCAGCGAATAGGCCATGCCGCCGATGCCGAAGCCGCCGATGACGAGGCCTGAGACAGTGGCGCGGTTCTCGCCCGCGGCGTGCAGTAGTGGGGCGACATAAGGAAAAAATCCGAACAGGAAGATTCCTTCCATCAGCACGCCGCCGAAACAGAACTTCGCCATCGGATGCGACAGGATTGCGCGGTAGCTCGCGGGCACGGACCGAAGATTGATGGTCTGCGGTGGCGGCCGCCCCGGCCCGCCAAAACCGATGAAAGCCGCAATAAGCGCGGCCAGCGCGAAGCAGCCGTTGACGATGAACACCCCGCGCCAGCCCATGGTGTCGGCAATGATGCCAGACAAGGCGGAGCCCAACAGATTGCCGAGCATGGCGCCCGCCAATACCCGGCTCACCGCCACCTGGCGTTGCTCGACCGGAACGACCTGCGCAATCAGCGCAAGCGCGATCGGGAACGTTCCGCCGGCGACGACGCCGGACACGATGCGCGAGATCATCAGGATGGTGAGATCGGGCGCGAAGGCGCCGGCGAAGGTCGAAAAGGTCACGATCACCAGGCAGGCGAACATCATGCGCGTCTTGCCGAGCATGTCGGCGAGCGCGCCCAGTACCGGCTGCATCAACGCGTAAGGCAGCGCGAAAGCTGTCGCTAGCAGCGCGACCGCCGTGATTGTTTCCTTCAGGTCAGCTGCGATCTGCGGAATGATCGGATCGACCGCGCGAAAGAACAGGCTCGTCGCGAACACGGCCAGCCAGACGGTAACAAGGATGCGCTTTGGGGTAAGACGCGGTGGCGCAGGCGCCTGCTCGCTCATCAGCGCGGGCTACTGCTTGGCTATGCGATCGAACGCGATCAGCCGGCGCAGCATCGGCTCCATATCCTTGAGTGGCACCATGTTGGGTCCGTCGGAGGGAGCCTTGTCGGGATCCTGATGCGTCTCGACGAACAAGCCCGCCACGCCCACGGCGATCGCGGCGCGGCTGAGCACGGGAACGTACTGGCGCTCGCCGCCGGAAGCCGTGCCCTGCCCGCCCGGCTGCTGCACGGAATGCGTCGCGTCGAAGATCACCGGCGCGCCGATGGTTTCCTTGAGGATCGGCAGCGCGCGCATGTCGGAGACGAGGGTGTTATAGCCGAAAGAGGCACCGCGCTCGGTGACAAGGACGTTCGCGTTGCCCGCGCTGGTAATCTTCGTGACGACGTTCGCCATATCCCAGGGCGCGAGGAACTGGCCTTTCTTCACATTGACGGCGCGACCCGTCTGCGCCGCGGCGACCAACAAATCTGTCTGTCGGCACAGGAAGGCCGGGATCTGCAGGACGTCGACCGCAGACGCCACCCGAGCGCACTGCGCGGCGTCGTGCACATCGGTCAGCACCGGGAGCCCGAGGCTGTCGCGAATCTCCGCAAAGATCGGCAAGGCCGCATCGAGCCCGATCCCGCGCTCGCTCTTCGAACTGGTGCGGTTGGCCTTGTCGAACGATGTCTTGTAGACGAGCCCGATGCCAAGCTTGCCCGTGATCTCCTTGAGTGCAGAAGCCATCTCCAGCGCATGCGCACGGCTCTCGAGTGCGCAAGGTCCGGCGATCAGGGCGAACGGCAGATCATTGCCGAAGCGAACCTTGCCGACGGCGACAGTGGCGCTGGGTTTCGGGTCGACTCGAATGGTCACAACGGCTCCTTGTGCGGCACACCATGGCGAGCCGGTCCATGCGGGTCAATGCGTTGGGGCGGGCCAAATACCCGCGACTTCCGATAGGCTTAAGGGAATGCGCCGAATCTTCAAACTGCTTTTTGCGGGTTCAACAGCGGCCCTGCTGACGACCGCCGCCTATGCGGACTCCCTCGGTGTCGTGTTCGTCCATGGCAAGCAGGGCCGCCCGATGCAGTTCGAGCGCATCGCGGAAGCCTTCAGCGAACTTGGCTGGCAGACCGAGCGGCCGGAGATGTGCTGGTCGCGCACACGCATCTACGACCAACCCTATCTCGATTGCCTTGGCGACATCGACACCGCGATCGGCCGTTTGCGCGACCGCGGCGCGACGAACGTTGTCATCGTCGGCATGAGCCTCGGCGGCAACGGCGTGCTCGGCTATGGCGCGCGCCACTCGGGGCTGAAGGGCGTCATTGCGCTGGCGCCCGCGCATGCGCCGGAGTTCATCAGTTTGCGCCCGGACATCGCGCAGAGCCTGGTCAAGGCGCGCGCCATGATTGCGGAAGGTCGCGGAGACGCCACCGACGAGTTCGCCGATGTGAATACCGGCGAAGGCACGTCGTCGATCAACTTCGCCGTCAAGACGACCGCGAAAATCTACGTCAGCTTCTTTGCCCCGGAATCGGCGGCGGTGATGACCGCCAACGCGGGCAAACTGACCGCGCCGCTGCTGCTGGTGTCGGGCATCAACGATCCGACGCAGCGTGGCTCCCGCAACGTCTTTCAGAGCGCCCCGCCCGATCCGATGAATCGCTTCGTCTCCGTCGACGCCACGCACATGGGCACACCCGCCGCGGCGCGGCCCGCCATGGTCGAGTGGCTGAAGGAGATTGCGGCGCGCTAGACGAGGCGGCTGCGCTCGACTGCGGCGCCGATGAAGGACGCGAACAGCGGGTGCGGTTCGAACGGCCGCGATTTCAGTTCGGGATGGAACTGCACGCCGATGAACCACGGATGATCCTCGTACTCGACGATCTCGGGCAGCAATCCATCGGGTGACATGCCGGAGAAGCGCATACCATGTTGCTCGAGCCGGCCCTTGTAGCGGGTGTTGACCTCGTAGCGATGGCGATGCCGTTCTGAAATATCCGGCGCGCTGTAAATCGTTTCGACTCGGCTGCCGCGCATCAGATGTGCCGGATAAGCGCCGAGCCGCATGGTGCCGCCGAGGTCGCCTTCCATGCCCCGCTTCTGCAGCTCGTTGCCCTTCATCCACTCCGTCATCAGCCCGACGATCGGCTCGCGCGTCGCTCCGAATTCGGTGGAATTGGCTTCCTCGATGCCGCACAGATTGCGCGCCGCCTCGATTACCGCCATCTGCATGCCGAAGCAGATGCCGAAATACGGCACGTTGCGCTCCCGTGCGAACTGCGCCGCGCGGATCTTGCCTTCCGCGCCGCGCTGGCCGAAGCCGCCGGGCACCAGAATGCCGTTGACGTGTTCGAGCAAGGGCGCCGGATCTTCGCGCTCGAATACTTCGCTCTCGATCCAGTCGAGCGTGACCTTCACCTTGTTGGCAATGCCGCCGTGCGAGAGCGCCTCGATCAGCGATTTGTAGGCGTCCTTGAGGCCTGTGTACTTGCCGACGATGGCGATCGTGACGCCGCCTTCCGGATTGCGAACGCGCTCGTTGATCAGGCGCCAGCGTGCAAGATCTGGCGGCGCCGATGCGTCGAGGCCGAAGGCCGACAGCAGCTCGCGATCAAGGCCCGCGTGGTGATAGGCCTCCGGCACGGCGTAGATGTTGTCGACGTCGCGCGCTTCAATGACCGCGCTTTCCCGCACGTTGCAGAACAACCCGAGCTTGCGGCGTTCTTCGGTCGGGATGGGGCGGTCGCAGCGGCACAGCAGGATGTCCGGCTGGATGCCGATCGAGCGCAGTTCTTTCACCGAATGTTGCGTGGGCTTGGTCTTGAGCTCGCCCGCTGAAGGAATGAACGGCAGCAGCGTCAAGTGGATGTAGACGGCGTGATTGTGCGGCAGCTCGTTACCGAGTTGGCGGATCGCTTCGAAGAACGGCAGGCCTTCGATGTCTCCGACAGTGCCACCGATCTCGCAGAGGACGAAGTCGAAGCCGTCGTTGCCGTCGAGGATGAAGTCCTTGATGGCGTTGGTAACATGGGGAACGACTTGGATGGTCGCGCCAAGGTAGTCGCCGCGTCGCTCCTTGGTGAGGATCTCCTGGTAGATCCGGCCGGTGGTGATGTTGTCCTGGCGGGTCGCTGGGCGGCCGGTGAACCGCTCGTAGTGGCCTAGGTCGAGATCGGTTTCGGCACCGTCGTCGGTGACGAAGACTTCGCCGTGCTGATAGGGCGACATCGTGCCGGGATCGACATTGAGATAGGGGTCGAGTTTGCGCAGGCGAACCTTGTAGCCGCGCGCCTGCAAAAGCGCGCCCAGCGCGGCTGATGCGAGACCCTTTCCGAGCGAGGAGACCACGCCGCCGGTGATGAATACGTACCGCGCCATGGGGCCCAACTAATAACTCACCAAACTCGATTCGACGAGGCAGCCGACGCTCGAATCCACCACATATGAGCGATCGTCATAACTCGCCTTTTCTTCACCAATGCAAGCGCTTGCTGTTCGCGGCTGAGACGGTTTCGAGATACGCCATTCGCGAATTGCATGTTGCGGTTAACCGGCCCCGAACAACGAGGGCGGGCTAACGCGACGGAGGAACCTGCGGGCCGGACGGCTGGCTCTGGCCCTGGCCGCGCAGGGTGTCCAGCAGACCGCCGCCGCTGCCGCCCAGCGGAGCCTGGGGGGCGCCAGGCGCGTCCTGCGCCGGCTGAGAGGCAGGCGTCGAGCCACCCTGGAGGATTGAACGGGGCTTGCGGTCCATGCCGGCGAGCGCCGAGAGCAGCAGGCTGGTGGCGAAGAAAGCCATGGCCAGGAAGGCAGTTGTCCGGGTGAGAACGTTGGCAGTGCCGCGGCTCGATAAGAAGCCACTGCCGCCCGCTGATCCCGTGCCCAGTCCGCCGCCTTCAGAGCGCTGCAGCATCACAAAGCCGATCATGGCGAGCACGATCATCAGATGGACGACAATGATGACAGTCTGCATGAAAGCTCCGTACGACGCGCCGGAACGGCGTGCGCCGACCGTTCATATAGGGATTGGCGGGGGTCTGTACACGATCCCATAGGCATTTGCCACCGGGCCGTTTTCGCGCTGATTACCGGTCAACGGCGGTAGACTGCCGCAATACCCAGAAACTCGTCGGCCTTCAGGCTGGCGCCGCCGACGAGCGCGCCGTCGACGTTGGCGACCGCCATCAGCTCCTTGGCATTCGACGGCTTGACGGAGCCGCCGTACAGCAGGCGAACCGCGCTCTGCGCCCGCAGTTGCTTGCGAATGAAGCCATGCACCTCGGCCACGTCCACAATGGTCGGGGTCAATCCGGTACCAATCGCCCAAACCGGTTCGTAGGCGATGACGAGCGTCGCTGCGCTTGCGCCATCCGGCACCGAGCCCGCTACCTGACGTCCAACGACGTCGAGGGTTCGGCCGGCCACGCGCTCGTCCTTGGTTTCACCAACACAGATGATTGCGAGCAACCCCGCGCGCCATGCGGCCTGCGCCTTGGCGCGCACCTCTGCGTCCGTTTCCCGATGATAGATACGGCGTTCCGAATGCCCGACGATGACGGCCGTGGCGCCGGCGTCGCGCAGCATCTCTGCAGATATGTCGCCGGTGAAGGCGCCGCTGGCCTGGGCGTGGCAGT
>Ga0105245_10003815_pt1 | contig 13394 bp, 12 predicted proteins | sample KBSM54metaG_FD_81523 | JGI IMG/M metagenome (GOLD analysis project Ga0105245, IMG submission 81523) | Miscanthus rhizosphere microbial communities from Kellogg Biological Station, Michigan, USA - KBS M5-4 metaG | ecosystem: Host-associated > Plants > Roots > Rhizosphere > Soil | place... | reverse complement strand
CACCAGCGGCGGGGCGGAGTCGGGCTCCTCGGGTTCCAGCGGAGGTGGAGTCGGTGCAGAAACGGCGGTCGGTGGGGACGGGGCCGTTTCCAACGGCACCGTCGGGGTAATGACAGGCGGGGCCGGACTGGCGGTGGGGGCGGTGGCGGCCGGCGGCGCGACAATGGTTGTCGTCACCGGTGTGGTGACGGATGCGGGGCCGATGGTGCGCAGTTCGACGAAAGCGGTGCCAGTGCGCACGATGTCCAGGCGGGTGGCCGCCGAATAAGAAAGATCGACGATGCGGTTCCCCACAAACGGGCCGCGATCGTTGATGCGCACGACCACGCTGCGGCCGTTGCTCAAGTTTGTGATGCGCGCATAGCAGGGGATCGGCAGCGTCTTGTGAGCCGCCGTCATGCCGTACATGTCGTAGCGCTCGCCGCTCGAAGTGTTGTGGCCGTGGAAGTCCGGGCCGTACCAGGACGCCACCCCGCGCTCGACGTAGTTGTCGGCGCTGGCCAATACCACGTAGCGCTGTCCATTGACCTCATAGAAGGGTGGATTGCCGTGCGTACTGCGCGGCTCGGCGCGCGGCACGGCGTCGGCCATGTTGCCGGTCGGAGGCGGTGGCGGTGGCGGTGGCTGGGCGTGTGCGCTGGGATGTCGCGGCGCGCTGCCACAGCCGGCCAACCACAAGCCGGCCGATGCGACCGCCGCCAGTGACTTAAGGCGCATCAGGGCGCGTCCGCGGCCAGCACCCGCGCGGCAATCGCCTGCGCGAGGTCATTGACGGCCATCGCGTACAGCGGACTGCGGTTGTAACGGGTGATCACGTAGAAGTTGCGAAACCCCACCCGGTAGCCGACGCTTGAGTTCAGCGTGACGGGGATCGCAAGGCATGGCGATGTGTCATCCATGTCCGTGGTGACCTGCATGCCGCGCTCGCGCAGGGCACCCAAAGTGGTATCGAGCGTAATGGTCGCGGGCATGGTGGGCGCCGGCGCGCTGCCGAGCGCGGCCTCCGCCAGGACCGGCTGCCCGTATACCCAGCCGTGCTGCTGCAGGTAATTGGCGACGCTGGCGAATATGTCGGCCCAGTTGGTCCACAGGTTCGGGTGCCCGCCGCCGGCCTCATCGATCGCGAAGTTCTTGTAGCTGCTGGGCATGAACTGCGCGGCGCCCATGGCGCCCGCGTAGGAGCCGAGCGCCGTGAGCGGATCGAGCTCGGTGTCGCGGCCGAGCAGCAGGAACTGCTCGAGTTCGCGACGAAAATACTCGCCGCGTGCCGGATAGTCGAAGGCCAGCGTGCTCAAGGCATCGAGCACCCGGTAGCGGCCCATCAGGCGGCCGAAATAGGTCTCGACGCCGATGATGCCCAGCACGTATTCGGGCTGCACGTGCCGCTCCATGGCAATCGCGTCGAGGAGTTCCCGATGCTCCCGCCACAGCCGCGCGCCGGCGTCTATGCGCTCATCGCCCAGGAAGCGCGCGCGGTACTCCCACCAGGCCAGCGACTTTTCCGCCGGCTTGCTCATGGCATCGATGATCTTGGGTTGCGGCTCGGCCTGCGCCAGCACGGCAAAGACCTCATCTCGGGTCATGCCGACAGTGGCCATGTGATCGACAAACGCGACGATGTCGGGCCGGTCGAGATCAAAGCGGGTGCGACCCGGCTGGACGCGCTCGGGGACGGTGGTCGGTTCCGCCTGCGCGGCCATTGCAACCGGTGTGCCCGCGATCCCCACGGCCATCCACAGAACCCAGAATGTCGACGCGCCGCGCGACATCAGGAGTTGACCAGCTTGCGGTGCGAGTAAAGGCCCATCAGGATCCCAAAGCCTGCCAGCAACGTCACGACCGAGGTGCCTCCGTAGCTGATCAGTGGCAGCGGCACGCCCACCACGGGCAAAAGACCGCTGACCATGCCAGCGTTGATGAACACGTATACGAAGAAAGTCAGCGCCAGGCTCAAGCCTAAAAGCCGCGCAAACGTGCCGCTCGCCTGGGTGGCCAGGAACACCGCACGCGAGACGATGACCAGATACAGCAGCATCAGCACGATCAGCCCCAACAGTCCGAATTCCTCGCCGATCACGGCGAAGATGAAGTCCGTGGAGCGCTCCGGCAGGAAGTTCAGCTGCGCCTGACTGCCGTTCATCCAGCCCTTGCCGAACAGCCCGCCCGAGCCGATGGCAATCTGCGACTGAATAATGTGATAGCCCGAGCCCAGCGGATCGGACTGCGGATCAAGAAAGATGCGGATGCGCTGACGCTGATAGTCGTGGAGGAAATTCCAGCCCACTACAGCAGCTCCAGCGCCCGCTAGCGCAAGGCCTGCGATCACCTGCCACTGCAACCCGGCCATCAACACCACCAGCGAGCCGGCGGCGAAGATCAGCACCGCGGTGCCCAGGTCCGGTTGCATGGCAACCAGCGCCACCGGCAGCAGCACGATGCCAGCCAGCATCAGGAGGCTGCGCCAGTCCGGCGGCAATCGCCGCTCGTGCATGAGCGATGCGGCCAGCATGGGTACGGCGAGCTTCATGATCTCCGAGGGCTGGAAGCGGATCAGCCCGACATCGAGCCAGCGCTGCGCGCCCTTGCCGACATAGCCGATGGCGTCCACCACCAGCAGCAGCACGACGCCGATACCGTAGAGCCACGGCGCGAGGCTGCGCAGGAAATTTGGGCTGCTCTGCGCGAGCGCAATCATCGCCACTGTGCCGATGCCCACGCGCATCAGCGTCCGCAGGATCGTGTCCCAGCTCTGTCCTGAGGCGCTGTATTGCACCACCACCGCGTAAATGGCCAGGAGTCCCAGTCCCACCAGCAACGGCCCGTCGAGCTTGAGGGCCGAGAGGAGCCTTGCGGTGGCGGAAAAAGTCCGCTTGGCGGCCGAGTCGCGGTTGTCGTCCACCATCATGGGTGTTTCACCGCTTCCTTGGCCTCAGGCGCTGCCGCGGTGGGCGGTGCATCTTCGAGCAGATAGGCATCCATGACACTGCGCGCGATCGGCGCGGCTGCGCTGGCGCCAAATCCACCGTTTTCCACCAGCACGCACACCGCGATGCGGGGGGACTCGGCGGGAGCGAAGGCGATGAACCAGGCATGATCGCGCAAGCGCTCGGCGACGGTCTTCGCGTTGTACTTGGCGTTCTGGGCCACGGTAAACACCTGTGCGGTGCCGGTCTTGCCGGCGATGGTGTAGCGCGCGTCCTTGCTGATTGCCGCCGCCGTGCCGTAGGTGGTCGCCCCAATCATGCCGCGCAGCACCAGATCCCAGTTCACATCGCTAATGTTCCTAGCTCCCGGCATGGGCACCGGGTTGTTGCGGATGATGCGGCCGGCGGCATCGCGCACGCCCATCACCACGCGCGGCTGAAAGCTCTTGCCGCGCTCGGCCAGCATGGCGGCCATGTGCGCCAGCTGGAGCGGAGTGACCAGCAGGTAACCCTGGCCGACGCCGAAGTTGACCGTTTCGCCCGGAAACCAGATCTGGTCCTCGGGCCGCTTGAAGGCCTGCTTCTTCCATGCCGGCGTGGGCAGGAGCCCGGGCTTCTCACCACTGATGTCGATGCCGGTGAGCGAGCCGATCCCAAATTGCTTGGCGAAGGCCGCGATGCGATCGACACCCAGCTGTGCGGCCAGCCCGTAGAAGTACACATCGCAGGAACGCGCCACCGCATCAACCAGGTCTACCGCGCCGTGCTTGCCGCCCTTGCCCTCGCGGAACTGTCGGGTGCTCCCGGGCAGGTGAAAGCTGCCGTTGCAAAATTCCCGGTGCGCAGGATCAACGACGTTATAGCTCAGGCCCGCGAGTGCCATCATCGGCTTGATGGTCGATCCGGAGGGGTAGGCGCCACGCAGCGCCCGGTTGAGCAGCGGCTTGTCCGCGTTGTTGATCAGCACCGCGTACTCGGCGCGCGTCAGCCCGCGGCTGAACAGCGTCGGATCAAATCCCGGGTGACTCACGAGTGCCAGCACATCGCCGTTGTTGGGATCGATCGCCACCACCGCGCCGCGATGCTCGCCGAGGGCCGTTTCGGCTGCCTGCTGTGCCGACAGGTCGATGGACAGCAGCAAATCGGTTCCGGGCACGGGCGGTGAAGCCAGCAGGTCGGGCTGGTAGGCGCCCTGGAACTTGACCGAGCGTCCCTGCGCATTGACGAGGATCTGCTGATAGCCGTTGAGGCCATGAAGGCGGGTTTCGTAGGCGCTCTCCACGCCGAGCTTGCCGATCAGCGTGGTGCCCGCGTAACCGGGCTTATCGATGCGGTCCAGATCGTCTTCACTCACCGCCGCGACGTAACCCAGCGCGTGCACTCCCAGATCGCCGTAAGGGTAATGGCGCGTCTGCCGCGCCCGCAGCTCGACCCCCTGAAATTCGTAGCGATGCACCGCGAAACGGCCGATCTCTTCATCAGAGAGGCGCAGCTTGATGGGCACGCTGTCGAACACACGGCGCGAGCGAATGATGCGCCGGAGCGGCTCGATGTCGTCTGGATCGAGGAGCTTGAGCTGGGCCAGGCGATGCAGCGTGTCGCTAAGATCCGGGGTCTGCTCCGGAATCAGCTCCAGCTGGAAGGCCGGCTCGTTGTCCACCAGCACGCGGCCGCGGCGGTCCAGGATCAGCCCGCGGCTGGCCGGAATCGGATCCTGGCGCACGCGGTTGCCCTGCGAGAGCTCCAGGTAATAATCGTGACGAATGATCTGCAGAACGATCAGCTTGCCCAGCAGGCTCAAGCTCAGCAGGCCGATGATCAGTATGGCCGCGAAGGTGCGACTGGCGAAGATGCGCTGTTCGTTCCACTGATCCTTGATGCGCATGCGATCCCTGTACGCCCGTGATGCTCTAGCGCGCGGTGTGGAAGCGGCCCAGCACGCCGACCACCACCGGCCACAGCAGCGCGCCAACTAGGGTATGGACCCAGCGCAGCGGACTCGACAGCGAACGGCCCGTCCAGCCGTCGATCAGCCACAACACCAGCTCGTAGGCGAGCAAAGCCACCAGCACATACAGTGATTGCTCGAAGATCGGCTTCGCGCGCGTCAGCAGGTTCAATCGCAGCGCCAGGTAGGTCAGGAACGAAAGCGCCAGCGCGTGCTCGCCGAGGAGTGATCCCTGGAAGACATCCAGCGCCAGTCCCCCGAAGAAGCCGAGCGCCATGCCGGCGACAAATGGGGCCATCGTTGACCAGTACAGCACCGTCAGCACCAGGAAGGCCGGGCGGATCACCGGCAGCCAGCCGGGCAGGGGCAGGATGCTGAGCACCAGGGCGACGATCGAAGTAAGCAGTATGACGGGCAGAGTCTCGCGGCTGATCACGGCTTGCTCTTCCCCTTGTCCTTCTCCTTCGCTTTGGGCTTGGCGCGTGGTGCGCTGGCATCCTCATCAGCGTTCGCGTTGGCCGCCGCGTTGACGGGCGGTGGGGGCGCGCTGGCCTCGGCCAGGATTTCGGGGGCCGGCGGCGCCGCAGGGTTCGCCGGATCAAATTCGATCAGCATCACTTCGCGCGTTCGGTCTACCTTGGCCTGCGGGGCTGCGCGCACCTGCGCGAGTAGCTGATTGGCTTCACGACGCACGCCCGTGATGCGGCCGACCGGGTAGCCGGCGGGGAACACGCCGCCTAAGCCTGAACTGGTCAGCAGATCGCCGCTTTTGACGTCCGAGTTGGCGGCCAGGTAGGGCAGCAGCAGTTCATCCGTGTTGCCGGCGCCCACCGCGATGGTGCGCAAGCCCGTGCGCGCCACCTGCACCGGGATCGCATGCTCGGGATCGGTGATCAAGATGACCTCCGAACTCCAGGGCCCGATGTGCGCGACCTGGCCGAGTATTCCGGTGGCATCGATGACCGGCTCGTTCAATTCGACGCCGTGGTGCTTGCCCTTGTTGATGATCAGGCGCTGGCGCAGCATCCCGGAATCCACGCCGATGACCTCCGCCACCATCCATTTCTTGATGAGCGGCGGGAGGGCGGCGTGCAGCTCGCGCAGCTGCGAGTTCTCCTGCTCCAGCGCCTGCTGCCGCAGCACGGCGATCTGCAGCTGCTGGACCTGGTCGCGCAATTCGGTGTTCTGCTTGGTGAGCGTGCTGCGCGTCGAGAAGCTGTCGGTCATCCAGTGCCATGCGGCCAGCGGTGAGTTGACCGCCACCTGAACCGGATAGGCGGCGGCCTCGAGTCCGTAGCGGATGCGCTGGGACCATTGCGCGCGCTGATCCAGGTTCATCAGCGTGAGAGACAGGACGGCGTAGACGGTGAAGCGCAGGCCGGGCGAGGGGCCACGGCCGTAGATGGGCCGACCGATGCTTGTGCCGAAGCCGGCCACTTCACTCCAGTCCGAAGTGACCCGGGCCTAGTTGATCCATGAGTTCCAAGATTCGGCCGCCGCCGCGCGCGACGCAGGTGAGCGGATCATCTGCGATGACCACCGGCAAGCCGGTTTCCTCCATCAGCAGCTTGTCGATGTCGCGGAGCAGCGCGCCGCCACCGGTGAGTACGATGCCGCGCTCGGCCACGTCCGCACCGAGCTCCGGGGGCGTCTGCTCGAGCGCCTGCTTGACGGCGCTGACGATCCCCTGCAGTGGTTCCTGCAGCGCCTCGAGAATTTCGTTGCTGTTGAGCGTGAAGCTGCGAGGCACGCCCTCGGAAAGATTGCGGCCCTTGACCGACAGCTCGCGCACCTGCTGGCCGGGATAGGCCGAGCCAATCTCGATCTTGATGCGCTCGGCCGTGGCCTCGCCGATCAGGATGCCGTAGTTGCGGCGCACATAGTTCATGATGGCGTCGTCGAAGCGATCGCCGCCGATGCGGGCAGAGCTCGCGTACACGATGCCGTTCAACGACAGCACCGCCACCTCGCTGGTGCCGCCACCGATGTCCAGCACCATCGAGCCGCGGGCCTCCTGGACCGGAAGCCCTGAGCCCACCGCGGCCGCCATGGGCTCGCTGACGATGGCCACGTTGCGCGCGCCGGCGCCCTCGGCCGATTCGCGGATGGCGCGCCGCTCAACCTGCGTGGAACCGAAAGGTACGCAGACCAGCACGCGCGGCGAGGGCTTCAAGAAACGATTGCCGTGTACCTTGTTAATGAAGTACTGCAGCATCTTTTCCGTGTAGGTGAAATCGGCGATCACGCCGTCTTTCATGGGCCGAACCGCCGTGATGTGTCCCGGCGTGCGTCCGATCATCCCCTTGGCCTCAGTGCCGACCGCGACGATCACCTTGCCACCGCGCGAAGGCTCGTCCTGCACCGCGACCACCGAGGGTTCGTTGAGCACGATGCCGCGATCCCGGACGTAGATCAGGGTGTTGGCTGTGCCCAAGTCAATGGAGAGATCGCTCGAGAAATAGCCGCGCAGACGTTTGAACATGGGGCAGACGTGACCTTATGTGGCCGGGGCGGAAAATCGCCCGGTAATCTAGCAACCGACAGGACATTCCACAAGGCGAGGTGTATGATTTTGCGCCCATTTTTCCGAAACTTTTAGCACGACTGCATCATGAGTTTGACCCGCCGCGACATCGACAACATCGCCCACCTGGCCCGATTGGCGCTGACCGAGGCCGAGATCCCGGTCTACATCGACAGCCTTTCGCGAATCATCGAGCTGGTTGGTGAACTGGATCACGCTGCGACCGCCGGCGTGGTGCCCATGTCGCACCCGTTGCCGGGGCTGACGCAGCGCCAGCGTGCGGATGCCGTCACAGAATCGGACCGCCACGAGCTCTTCCAGCGCAATGCACCCCAGGCGATGGCAGGACTGTACCTGGTACCCAAGGTCATCGAGTAAGGCGCATGCACTCCGAGACAGTGACTCAGCTGAGTGCGAGTCTGCGCCAGCGCAAGTTTTCCGCGACCGAGCTCACCCAGAGCCTCCTGGCCCGGGTCGAGCGCGCGCAGCCGGAACTGAACGCGTTTATCAGTATCGAGGCCGAATCGGCGCTGGCGGCTGCGGCCGCGGCCGATCGCCGACTGGCTGCGGGCGATGCGCCCGCACTGACCGGCATACCCATCGCCCACAAGGACCTGTTCTGCACCGAGGGCGTGCGCACCACCTGCGGCTCCAGGATGCTGGCGAACTTCGTCTCGCCCTACGATGCCACGGTGGTCGCGCGCCTGCGCGCGGCCGGCTCGGTGCTGGTGGGCAAGACCAACATGGACGAGTTCGCCATGGGTTCGTCCAACGAAACCAGCTATTTTGGGCCGGTCCGCAATCCCTGGGACCTAAGCTGCGTGCCGGGGGGATCCTCGGGTGGCTCAGCCGCGGCGGTCGCCGCCCGGCTGTTGCCCGCGACGACCGGCACCGATACCGGCGGTTCGATCCGCCAGCCGGCCGCACTGTGCGGGGTCACTGGTCTCAAGCCCACCTACGGGCGGGTGTCGCGCTTTGGCATGGTGGCCTTCGCCTCGAGCCTCGATCAGGCCGGGGTGTTGGCCCGCAGCGCCGAGGATTGTGCGCTGCTGCTCGGCGTGATGGCCGGGTTCGACACACGCGACTCGACCAGCGTCGATGCGCCGGTGCCCGACTATCGGGCCTCGCTCGATCGACCCTTGCAGGGCCTGCGTGTCGGTTTGCTCCAGGAATTTTTCGATAAGGGGCTGGATCCGAAGGTCGAGGCCTGCATTCGCGCTGGGCTCGAGGTGTTGCGCGGCCAGGGCGCGCAGCTCAAGGAAGTGAGCCTGCCGAGTCTGCCGCACTCGGTGCCGACCTACTACGTGGTCGCACCCGCCGAGTGCTCTTCCAACCTGGCACGCTTTGACGGCGTGCGCTTCGGACATCGCTGCGAAAATCCCCGGGACCTGACGGACATGTACGAGCGTTCGCGCGGGGAGGGATTTGGCGCCGAGGTCAAGCGCCGCATCATGACCGGCACCTACGTGCTGTCCGCCGGCTACTACGATGCCTATTACCTGAAGGCACAGCGCGTGCGCGCGCTGATTGCCGAGGACTTCAAGCGGGCTTTCACCGAGGTGGACGTGCTGGTCAGCCCGACCACTCCGACCCCTGCCTTCGCGATCGGCGCCAAGATGAACGACCCGGTGACCATGTATCTGAACGACATCTACACGATCGGCGCCAACCTCGCGGGCTTACCCGGCATCTCGGTGCCCTGCGGTTTTGTCGGCGCTCTGCCGGTCGGCATGCAGATCATTGGCGGCCACTTCACCGAGGAGCGGATCCTGAATGTGGCGCATCGCTTCCAGCTCGAGACCGACTGGCACAAGCGCGCGCCGGAAGGGTATCGCTGATGACGGCCGCCACCGAAAACCATAGCGGCTGGGAGACGGTCATTGGGCTTGAGATCCACGCGCAGCTCGCCACGCGCTCGAAGATTTTCTCGGGCTCGCCCACCACCTTTGGTGCGCCCCCTAACGCGCAGGCGGATCTGATCGATCTTGGCTATCCGGGCGTCCTGCCGGTGCTCAACGGCGAGGCGGTGCGCATGGCGGTGCTCTTCGGGCTGGCGATCGGCGCCCGCATCGCGCCGCGTTCGGTATTCGCCCGCAAGAATTATTTCTATCCCGACCTGCCCAAGGGCTATCAGATCAGCCAGTACGAACTGCCGATCGTGGCCGGCGGGCACGTGGAGATCGTGCTCGATGACGGTAGCGCGCGGCGGGTCGGAATCACCCGCGCGCACCTCGAGGAGGATGCGGGCAAGTCGCTGCACGAGGGTCTGCCTGGGCTTACGGGCATCGATCTGAACCGTGCGGGTACGCCGCTGATCGAGATTGTCTCGGAGCCCGAGATGCGCTCGGCCCGCGAGGCCGTGGCCTACATGAAGAAAGTGCACACCTTGGTGCGCTACTTGGGGATTTGCGACGGCAACATGCAGGAAGGCTCGTTCCGGTGCGACGCCAACGTGTCCGTGAGGCCCACGGGGAGCGAGAAGTTCGGCACCCGCGCCGAGATCAAGAACATCAACTCCTTCCGCTACGTCGAGAAGGCCATCAACTTCGAGGTCGCGCGTCAGATCGAGCTGCTCGAGGGCGGGGGCAAGGTCGTGCAGGAAACGCGGCTGTTCGACCCGGACCGGGGCGAAACGCGCTCCATGCGCTCCAAGGAAGAGGCCAACGACTACCGTTATTTTCCGGATCCAGACCTGCTCCCGGTGGAGCTCGATGAGCAGTTCATCGCGGGCGTCAGGGCGAAGATGCCGGAGCTGCCCGACCAGAAGGCGCGCCGCTTTGCGAGCGAGTACCAGCTCTCGGGATATGACGCGCAGGTCCTGACCGCCAGCCGCGAGCTGGCGGACTACTACGAGACCGTGGTGCGGGAGTTTGGCGGCTCGGCGAAACTCGCGGCCAATTGGGTGGGGGGCGATCTGGCCGCCTGCCTCAATCGCGACGGCCTGGAAATCACCGCCAGCCGCGTGAGCGCGGCCGCGCTCGCCGTGCTGCTGCGCCGCATCGACGATCAGACCATCTCGGGCAAGATCGCCAAAGACGTGTTCGCGGCCATGTGGGATGAACAGCAGGGCGCCGATACCATCATCGCCGCGCGCGGACTGCGGCAGATCACCGATGATGGCTCCATCGAGCAGGCCATCGCCACGGTGCTGGCGGCGAATCCGGCGCAGCTGGCCGACTATCGCGCCGGCAAGGACAAGCTGTTCGGATTTTTCATCGGCCAGGTGATGAAGGCGACCCAGGGCAAGGCGAACCCCGAGCGCCTCAACCAGCTGCTGAAGAAAGCGCTCAGTGGCTAGCAGCGCGTCGGCTGGGCCCGCGGCCGAGCCTGGGACGCTGCGCCGCTTCCTGCTCGAATCGCAACCTCTGCGCGGAAATTGGGTACGGCTGGGTGCGGCATGGCACGAGCTGCGTGCGCATCGAAAGTATCCGGCACCGGTGGAAGCGCTGCTGGGCGAGGCGGCTACTGCTGCGGTGCTGCTCACCGCCACCCTGAAGTTTGCCGGCACGCTCACGCTGCAACTGGCGGGCAACGGACGCGTGCGGCTGCTGGTCGCACAGTGTACCGATGACTTCCGGCTGCGCGCCGTGGCCCATCACGATCTCGAAGAGGGCGAATCGGCCGACTTTGCCACGCTGGCGGGCAGCGGCAGGCTGGCGGTCACCGTGCAGCCCGATGCCCTGACTGCGCAATATCAGGGAATCGTGCCGCTCGAGGGCCGGGATCTGGGCCATTGCCTCGAGCGCTATTTCGAGAGTTCCGAACAGTTGCCCACGCGGTTGTTGCTGGCGGCGGATGCCACGCGCGCCGGCGGCATCCTGGTGCAGAAACTTCCCGGTGCGGCAGGCGGGGAGAGCGCGGGCGCACAGCTCCAAGCGGCCTGGGAGGATCTGCAGCGCGGTCTAGGCACGCTCACGCCCGAGTCGCTCCTCGAGGCGACGGTGGTGGACACGGTACGACAGGTGTCCGCCGGGAACGACAGCCGCCTGTTTGAGGCCACGCCGGTGCGGTTTGGCTGCCGGTGCAGCGATGCCCGCGTCGCGGGACTGGTGCGCGCCCTTGGGATTGATGAGGCGCGAGCGGCGCTCGCCGAACAGGGCGCGCTCACGGTGACCTGCGAATTCTGCGGCCGGGATTACCGTTACGACTCGGTGGACGTTGAGCAATTGTTCGCCGCGGACGGGCCGGCCCAACCAAGTCCCCAGCGCTACAACTAGAGGACCGTCCGCTGTTGGGCAAGACTGTCGTGATGACCGGTGCCACATCCGGCATTGGTGAAGTCGCGGCATTGCATCTGGCCGAACGCGGAGCGCGCATCGTGCTGGTGGCGCGCGACCATGCGCGGGCGCGCGCTACGCTCGAGCGGCTCGCGCGCGCCGGTCCTGGCATCGAACATGCCGTGCACCTGGCCGATCTTGGCCTCATGGCCGAGCAGCGGCGTGTCGCGGAACAGATCGCACGCGCCGAGCCTCGCATTGACGTGCTGATCAACAACGCCGGCGCTCTGTACATGGGGACTACGCGCACGGCCGAGGGGCTGGCGGCGACTTTCGCCACCAATCACCTGGCCTACTACGTCCTCACGCTGCTGCTGCTTCCTCGGTTGCGGGCTTCCTCGCAGGGCCGGATCGTGTGCACCGCTTCGCGCGCGCACCAGCAGGGCCGGATGGACTTTGATCATCTTCAGCGCGATGGCCTTTCAGGTTACGCACAATCGAAGCTGGCCAATCTGCTGTTTGTGCGGCAGTTGGTGCGGCGGCTGGGCCAAGGCCCGGTGACCGTCAATGCTCTGCATCCCGGGTTCGTGGCCACGCGCTTTGCCGACAACTGCGGAGCTGGCTGGCGCCTGATAGCGCGTGGCCTCAAGTCCGTGGTCGGGATCTCGCCCGAGGAGGGCGCTGAAACACTCATCAAGCTGGCCGAATCACCGCAGCTCGCAGGCTCGACGGGCGGATACTACGTGCGCGGCGCTTTGGCTAAGAGCAGTGCCCGGGCTCGCAGCGATGCCGATGCCGAGCATCTGTGGTCCGCATCGGCACAATTGACCGGCGTGGATCTCGCTACTACGTAAGGCGGATTTTCAGGCCTGGAGCGAAAAGGGCGTGAAATTGGTGTCGGTGTCGTAATAGTCCTCGTGCTCGGCGCGCTTGAGGAACGCCACCACCCGATAGGTGATCGGCGTGTTCACCACTTCCCAGGCCGTCTTCAGTACGTACTGCGTCGCCATGACCTTGATCAGCAGCGCCTGGTCCCAGGTGCCGTAGAAGGCCAGCGTATAAAAGAGTCCGGAATCCACCGCCTCGCCGCATATGGTCGAGCCGATGGTGCGGGTCCAGAGCCATCGACCCTTGGTCCAGATTTTCATCTTGGCGAGCACGTAACTGTTGACCAGCGATCCGCTCCAGAAGGCGATGATCGAGGCGCCGATGATCCGCCAGGTGCTGCCGAATATGGCCTGCACGTGCACCTGCTTGGTCCGCCACTCGGCCGCGGGCGGTAGGGCCACGATCACCGAGGCCATGAAGGCTGCAAACGCCAGCGCGCCAAAGCCCGCCCAGACACAGCGCCGGTCGCGGGCGTAGCCGTAGACCTCGGTGAGTATGTCGCCGAAGATGTACGAGAGCGGAAAGAACAGTACGCCGGCGACAAAGGTTACCTGGCCGATGACCGGCACGTGCACTGCGGCCACCTTGGCCGGTCCGATCAGGTTGGCGCACAGCAGGATGCACACGTACGCCGCCATGATGAGGTCGTAGTAGCGGTAGTGGCGTGGGTCTTTGGGCATGGTCCAAGCTTAGCCTAAGCACCCGAGACGATGGCGCAGGCGCGCGAATCAGGGCCTGCGATGGACATCCGTTTCAATGCGGTTGAGGTATGTCGTGCCACCGAGCCCGGCCATCTGCTGCGCGATCCAGTCGCGCCGCCAGAGCACGAAGCGCGAGGGTGCCTCGACGCGGTAGCGGCGTGGATTCGGGAGCACGGCGGCCAGCAGCGCGCT
>Ga0105245_10003814_pt1 | contig 13397 bp, 10 predicted proteins | sample KBSM54metaG_FD_81523 | JGI IMG/M metagenome (GOLD analysis project Ga0105245, IMG submission 81523) | Miscanthus rhizosphere microbial communities from Kellogg Biological Station, Michigan, USA - KBS M5-4 metaG | ecosystem: Host-associated > Plants > Roots > Rhizosphere > Soil | place... | reverse complement strand
TGCATGATTGTGTTCGTGGTACCGCTGGTGGTCACTGTGAGCGCGGGTGTGGTCTGCGTCACGATAACGTCAGGGGGGTACTGGGCCTGCGTGCCGTTCATCGGCCCGCTGTAGTCCCCAAATCGCGTGTTGATGCCTTGCGCTGTGGGTCCGGCCTCGTTGCCGGTTTGCGTCTGGATGGTATCCCCCTGGGTGGCGCAGCCCGCATACCCGCCGGCGAGATTGTCACGGACGATATTCGCACCCGGACCGCCGAGCTGGATGAGCTGGAAGTTTCCGGGACCCACCGGCGAGGAGCCACCCGGTGTCGACTTCTTGAGGACCGTGGGCGAATTGGGCGTATATCCCCAGAGATTCGCGGCGCCGGCGGCGGCGTCGCCGCAAACCATCATCGGGGCAATGTTGCAGGCGTTGTTGATTGTGGGACTTGGACCGGCGACCGCGGTTGCGCCGACGGTCATCTGCGGAATTCCGGCGAGCCCGGCGAGAAACGCGGGGCGGTTAAACCCGGTCACCTTGACACGCACATAAGGACCCGTGGCGGACCCGGGTGTAAAGGGCGGCAGTGTCGCCGAATACTGCACGGTGATCGTGATTTGCCCACCGCCATTCGCGTAGGAACTGGCAAGTTCCTGGTTGCCGGTGGTGCCTGAGTTGGCGCCGAAGGCAATCAGCGCCTCCGTTGTCGCAAGTGTGGTGTTGTGGGTGTTATCGAGCATTTTTGCAGCAGCCAGCGCCGCGGCGTCCGTGGCGTTTTGCAGTCGTGCTTTGTTTAGGGTCGCGTGGCCGACATCCAGCGCTAGCGCTCCCATGAGCAGCAGAGCCACCAGCGCGGCCATGATGAAGACGATTGCAACGCCGCGCTGGGATCGCAAAACTACCGGAGGATGTGAACTGCGCAGGTACATACGCTCAACACTCCGAGGTGATTATTTACCCGCCTCGAAGGCGACCGGGCGCGACACAGTCTGACCTTCCCGTGGCACATCCTTGTAGTAGTTGTCGACGGCGTTCTTGATCCGCTGACCGTCCGCGCCTTCCGGCGCCAGCAGGGCGGGCGAGGCCGCCACGCTCGGGTTCAGAGTCTGAGCCTGAACCATCTTTTCGGCTGACTTGCCGAGGTGTGAATCCAAATACGGGAAGTCGGTCTCACAGCCGCTCATCGTCGCCGCGGAGGTGAGGAGGATCGCGTAGCAGAGTTTGGTCATAAACGAGTCTCCTGGTGAATCAATGTGCCGGGGGCTCGGCGGGGGCAGGCGCCGCAGCTGGTGCGGGTCCTTCCATCTTGCCGCGCAGGTAGAAGTCGACGTTGGAAGGCTCGGTGATGTTATCGGTAGGCAGACTCACCGCTCCTGGTGCGACGGGCTTCGCCAGATGTGGCGTCACGAAAATTACCAGCTCCGTCTGGCCTTTCTGAAAAGCCTGGCTGCGGAAGAGTTGTCCCAGAATCGGAATGTCGCCCAGGCCCGGGAACTTGGTGACGGCATTGTTCATGTTCTCATTCATCAGGCCGGCGATACCCATGGTCTGGCCGTCAGAGAGTTCGACCGTGGACACGGCGCGCCGCTCACTGAGAGCCGGAACCGCGAACACCGTGGACGAAGTGATCGGTGTCACCACTAGGGAATTTGTAGGTACCAGCTGACTCACGCTGATATTGAGTTTCAAGTTGATACGACCGCCTTCGAGAATCAGCGGCTGAAAAATCAGTTTCACGCCGAAGTCTTTGTACTCGATACCGATCGTCCCGTTCTGTTCCGGAACCGGGATCGGAAAACTGCCGCCGGAGAGGAATTGCGCCTCCTGACCCGTGAGAGTGGTGACAGTGGGTTCCGCTAGGATTTTCGCAAGTCCGTTCTGCTGTGCGGCATCGAGCACCAGCTGTGCTGCAATGCTGCCACCTATGAAGCCCGAGAAGAGGCCCTGATTGGCGATGCTTGGAACGTTAGGCTGGAAAAGCGACAGGTTGGGACCGATCGGACTGCCGTTAGCAGGGTTCGAGCCGCCGAAAATGGGGACGTTGTGGTTGCCCGGGAGGAAAGTTGCAGGGGGAAAGGTGGCGCCACCATTTACTCCGCCTGTGACCCAGCGGCCCTTGTTGCTGAGAGCGTAGAATTGGGCATCGAGGTTTTTCATCGCGCTGCGCTGGACCTCGGCAACCCTGACCTGCAGCATCACTTCCTGCGCGCCGGCGACGGTCATGAGGTTGATGACTTCGCCCACTGCTTTTTGCGGGTTGGAGCCTGCTCCGGACTCCTCTTTGAACATGATTTTTTCCTTCGCAGTGGCCGCTTGCTGCAGATAACCCTTGGCTATCTGCATCGCCGCATCCATCTTCAGCGCGCTGGTGACCTGTCCGGAGAGAACCAAGTTGCGCTGTGCACTCGTGACCTCGATCTTTTCGCCCGGAACCGCCGTCGCGAGCACTCTGCGCAGACCGTCGCTATCGTGAGTGACGGAGATTGCAATGGAACTGATCAGCGTCGCATTGTGGTCCCAGAGAAGGACGTTGGTGCTGCCGAGATCCTTGCCGAGGATGTAGAGCTCGTTGGAGCCCAGAATGAGCACGTCGGCGATGTCAGGGTTGCCAATCGAGACGCGCTTGGGCGCAGTTGGCAGGGTAACCACACGGCTTTTGTAGAGCGGCACCGAGATGCTGGTAAAGCGCTCCGCGTGGATCACCTCATCAGAGGTCTGGGCCTGAACCGTTAGTGGTCCCCCCAGGCAGACAAGGAGCAGAACCATCCACCCAGTGCGTTGCGCGGTTCGGTCGTGCATGTGTAAATCTCTTATTTCTGGAGTCAAGTCCCTGACCGCGGGCGTCACGTGGCAGACTCGGAGTTATGAACGTTCGTACCGCGGATGATGGTGACGCCGGTGCCTGGGTCGGCAGGTCGGACTTTTGCCGGTTGTGCATGATGCACCGTTGGCTGCTTGGACGGCGGAGCCGGCGCGGCTGCTACCAGTTCGGACTCATCGGCCGTGTGGCTCTGGTCCAGCGGATTGCGCAGGGTGAGCTGAATCTTCCCTTCCTCGCGCGCCTTTACAAGAACTTCCGCTTGCTTGGGCGTCACTTCGAGCGTGACGGCACGCACCACGACAGGCTGGTCCTTGTCCTGCGAGGCGGTCTGATCGACGGCCAGGACGTTGAGGTCGCGCAGCACGGTATGGGTGTCGGCGCGCGTGTTCTCCATGTGCGCGGCCACAACGTCCACGTGATTGCCCGGCATGAGGAAGCCGGCTACGCCGACGACGTCGTCCACCCTCACCGTGACCGCACGCATATCAGGCTTGACGATCGCCGCCAGAGTGCTGCCGGCTGAGCGATCCGCGAATCGCTCCCGCAAGAGGATTTCGTCCGTGACGATCTTCTGTAGAGCGATGAGACCCACAACGTCGTCGGTCTTCTGGTAGTGGTTACCGATCCGGGCACTGCGGGGCAGGGTGATGGTCTTAAGGTGCCGCGGTTCAACCTTCGATCCGAACGGGATCTCCATGGCTGCAACTACGATCTGTTCTGCCGGATCGGCGTTGGCGCTAGCATTGAGCCGCGCCTGCACCCAGCTTCTGGCCGCCCAGGCCGCGCCCATCGCGAGTGCGAGGGAGAGGAGGATTAAGAGAAGCCCACGTCGTTTCATGTGACATACCGCCGTTGGTTTAATGCCCTGAATTCAGAAAGTAGTTTTGCCAGGCCCAGCGCAGTGACTCGGAGGACAACGCGTCCGCCGCACCGAGGTAGGCGGCATGATCGAGCGCCATATCAATCAGGTCGCGCGGATGGCAGGGAAGCAATGGCACACCTGAGGGGCGATGCAACTGATCGATGACCGTTTGACAAATGGCCGGATCGTAGTCGACCGCGTGCAGCGCACAGGTCTGCTTCCAGATATCGTGATACTCATCCGCAGTGAGCGGCGGAAAGTTAATCTTGTAGCCGATGCGGCGCAGAAAGGCGTCATCCGCCAACTCGCTGGGATCAAGATTGGTCGAGAAAACCAGTATGACGTCGAACAGCACAGAGAAATGCTGTCCGGTCGGCAAGCGAAGATGGTCGTGCCCCTCTTCCATCGGCACGATCCAGCGGTTTAGCACGACTCGCGGGGGCACACGCTGCCTGCCGAGGTCATCAAGTATGAACATGCCGTTAGTGGCTTTGAGCTGCAGCGGCGCGATGTACTGGCGCGTCGCCGGATCGAACTGCACCTCAAGCATTTCCGCGGTGAGCTCGCCACCAGTAATTACCACGGGACGGCGGCACAAAACGAATCGAGGATCGTGCCCGTCGTCGAGCAGAACTCCGGGTTCTGCGGTCTGCAGCGGGCTGTGCACGGCTGGATCAAGTATCTGGATCGTGGACTCGCCAACGGCGATCGCGTGCGGCACAAGCGCGGCGTCGTCCAACAGGCGCGCCAGGCGCTGAGTGATGAACGTTTTCCCCGTGCCAGCAGGGCCGTACACAAACAGCGCCTTGCCGGAGTTGAGCGCTGGACCCAGACGGTCAAGGATCGCCGGGTTGAGTACCGTGTCGTCGAACGCCGCGTGCATGCGCTCGCGCGTCACGAGCCGATCGGGTACGGATTGCGTGCGGACGACGTCCGTGTACACACCCAGCGGCACGGGGGCTGGTCCTACGTAACCACCGCGCGCAAAGGCCGCCTCCGCGCTCGCGCGGCCGCGCTCAGTGAGTCCGAAGCGCAGACCGTGTTCATCAGTGGTACGGGCACGGATCTCGACCCGGCCCTCGCGGCGCAGAAAGTGCAGAATCTCTTCGAGGACTGCGCCGGCCAGCGCCGCGCGCTTCCCCATCGCGCCCAGCGTCATCACGCCGGCCATGTGCAGATGCTTCTCGAGCAGGTCACCGAGAAAAGTGACTCCGAGTCCGGTTTCCGCGACAGTCTTCGGACGCGGGGCAATGCAAGCTGCGCGTAGCGCGATCGCATCATGCTCATTGGGCCTGAGGTCGACCACGCTGTTCATGGCGTTCTCCAAGCCATCGAAACCAACGTGCCGCTCGCAATCGCCAGTCCATAAGGAAAGCGGCGGCGTGTTGGATCGTTCGGACCCCCGGCAAGGGGGTGCGCTTGTCCGGCGGCGTACAGGGCGTAGCCACGCAACAGCCACCGCGTCACGAGTGACCGCAGCGCGAGGTATTCGCGGCGCACGATCAATATCAGCAACGCGCCGATCGCTCCGGCGACCAGAGTCCATGCCGCAGCGAGTAACGCGCCCTGAGGACCCAGGAACGCGCCGACGGCACCCATGGCTTTCACGTCCCCGGCGCCGAACCCTCTTGCGAGGTAGAAAGGTAGGAAGGCTGCCAGCCCGGTCAGCAGGCCGGCGCTGCTAGTTAGGGCACCATCACTGCCGGTCTTTGAGAAATTCAGTACCAGAGCCACGATCGCGGCAGAAAGCGTCAGCCAATTCGGGATGCGCCGTTTGGTCACATCCACGATCGCAACCGCGACCAGGAAGGTGATCAGATACGTACTTCGACTCAAGAGACTAGCGTCCATCACCCCGCCTAAACTGCCGCAAGTTGAAAATCCCGAGAGGGTGTGTGCACACCCCCTCGGGGCCCGAATCAATCTCAGGCTGCGGGTGAGTTGGCGACCAACGTAGTGTTGATGTAGGCGATGATGGCGCCCACGGTTCCGCCGAGGTTGAAGAAAGCAACGATTACGGCGGCCCCGATGAGGCCACCGGCAATCGCGTACTCAACAACTGTCAGCCCTTCCTCTTCTTTCCATAACCTGATCAGCCCGCTCTTTAACGTCTTCATTCATGTTCTCCTTACTGCATGGTTCGGCCAGTCCTTTTGGACCGGTCTTGTTTTAGCCAGGCCGATGAACCGATCTGGCTTTCGCGTACGGTGTTGTACCCAGGTGCAGTAGGGTTAGGATGGAGTTGTTCTCGAATTGGACGTTCTTGCACGGCGCCTCCGAACCGTGACGCGCTTCACGTCGCGACGCACACCGCCGCGACATTTAGTCACATCGCTGAGCGCTTGCCGCTAGAAACCAACGCACTGCTGAACATCGGCTGGCAGCGGCGGCGCGCGGATCTGCCGCATTTGCGACCTGGAGCCGTGGTCGGGTGGAATGGGGCTGATAGGCTATTTCCTGTACTCAGAAGACCGTCTCACGCATGGCACAGCTAAAGATGCTATGGGTGAACGTTGGCGAGGGAGGCCCGAATGGAATTTCGCGAATTCCATTCGAGCGCTTTTTTGACCTCGCATACGTAGCACCCGCCGAGCTAGAAGATCCGGGGCTGGAAAGGGCCTGGGACGCGATGTGCTTTGACTTCGATTACCCGGACTTGTCGGGACTGAGTCTCATTCCGGCAGCCAAAGCTCGCTGGCCGTCGACCCCGATACTGATGCTTACCCTGCAGAGTTCCTCGGAGTTGGCGGTGTGGGCGCTGCGCTCGCGCGTGTTTGACTTGCTTGTGAAGCCGGCAGTCGTGAATGAGGTAGAGCACATGTTAGAGCGTGTCGTGGCCGCGCTACGGTCGCGACGCTCGCAAGCAGGGCGCAAACCGCAGACGATAGCGACGCAACCTCCAATCGAAACCCGTTACCACCCACTATCCCGGGCGGGCCCGAGACTGCAAGCCGCGCTGGCGCACGTCGCCAAGAACTTTCCACGTCCGATTCCAGAGTCGGAGGTGGCGCTGCTGTGTAACATGTCGCCGTCACGCTTCTGCCGCGAATTCAAGGCAGCCTTCGCCGTGACGTTCGTCGAGTATCTGGCGACCTACCGCGTCACGCAGGCAAAGCGTCTGTTAGCGAATCCCAACATGGCGGTAGCCGACGTTGCGGTGGCCGTGGGCTTCAACGATCCCTCCTATTTCACGCGCGTATTCCGCAAGCAGGAGAGCGTCTCGCCCTCTGCATACCGCGTGGACGTGCTAGGAAAAAGCGCGAAAGCTGACACGAGCCGAGGGAAAGTCCGGGCTCCGGAACTAGCTTAAGAACGCGATTCGCAAGTGCCTTAGACTGCGCCAGCATAAACAGCCCGCCTCGCGAAACCCGTTAGTTAGGATCGGCGAATCTGCATAGTAGAGGCTGGACCCTGTGGGCCGATCCTGATTCCAGGCACTCAGGGGCCGGCGCGGCCTTGAAACGTAAGCTCACCGCAGACGCTCTACTGCTAAGCGCAAGTTTGGAAGCGAGTTTGAGCGATCGTGTGCATCTGCACGCACGCCATACGCCGGACGCGCCACGACGCGGCCGATAAGATGGCCGAACTCTCGCGTTGTCGGCAGTAGCGGCCGCTCCCGTCTTCGGGTGCGCCAGGCGCCGATGGAGGGAGTGGCGGTAGGGAAAGGGGCAGGGAGTATCTATTGGTGGCAAATCGTCTTCACGACAAGCGTCGCAGGTTGTCGCAGCGAATTACGTTGGACTATCCGGATCGAAAAGCCCGATCGTGCCGAAGATGCCCACCGACGTCCGGCCGGGTGCCGGGCACCGTTGACCGCTAAACCGCCGGCGACCCCCGCGGCACGTCTCTTTAGGGCGTTCGGCTCAAAGCGGACGACGCGTAGGCAATTCAAGTTTGTTCGCTCGCCGCGTTGCCAGCCGTTGCTAGTCTTGGACGCGAATCCACCGGCAAGGAGTCCGGTGTCAGGTCAAAAATGTCCTAGCGCTAAGAGGTCTTGAGCCGCTAGGGTGTCGTCCAGAGTCTGCAATCCCGATACAAAATGAACAGAATAGGGATCGCCGTTTACTGCATCGTCATTGCGATAGGCGCGGCTGCAGCGCCAGCGGCGCATGCGGTCGGCGTCACAACTTATGGAGCTGGGCTCAAGTCCTGCGGCGCGTATCTGGAGGCTAGGGACAGGAATACTGCAGACGAGGTTGCCTTTGTAGATTGGTTGAGCGGATATGTCTCTGCGGTCAATAAGACGTCCCGTCACAGAAACAACTTTCTGGGGCTTTCGGACCTAGGTGTGGCGATGTCGCGCATTGATGCCTACTGCCAGGCGCGTCCACTAGCAGACTTCGCGCAGGCTGTATGGACGTCGATATTCGGCTCGCAGCCGGGGCCAGCGACACACTCAATCAAGGTAGCTGACTATGGCTCAGTAGATAGGTCCTGCCTGATTTACCACGAGGCCAAAGAACAGCGAGACTCCATCTATTGGGAGGAGTTCGCGGGGTTCACAAATTGGCTGGGTGGATATCTGTCTGGCGTGAACGCAACATCCTTTGCCACGGACAACGTTCTAGGAAATGGCAAGCTGACAGAAGCGCTCTCTTGGCTCGATACGTATTGCACCGCGCATCCCGTTACACCGTTCGGGGCGGCGGTGGACGCGCTTGTCACTGAGAATCAGCGATAAACAGCTAGTCGTTCGCGAAGCGACGGGTGGCTGAGGTACTCGTGAAGGCCGACGGGTTATCGATCGGCCGGGCCCGCAGGGTAGCGAGGCTATCGCGGACGGCCTGGTATCTGAGACCCGATCGTGCAAAAGGCGTGAGGGACTGTCAATCCTATCGACAAAGGCAATCACCGGGTGCTTGGGATAGAAGTCGCACGCTCGATCCCTAGTCCGCGTGAGCCGACGTGATGGAGCAGCTGAGCGAGCTGCATGCCAAGCCCCGAGCACGGCGTCTGGACAACGGCCCGGTGCTCAGCTCAGTCGCCTTCACCGAGTGTTGCAGAGACGCGGCATCGAAGCCCGGTTCATCTAACCGGGGAAACCCGATTAGAACATGTTCATCGAAGACCTCTCGGGACGAGGTGCTTACGTTCATGCCGAGGCCGTTAACTACCGGGGCCTGGTTCTAAGCTGTGTCCTTGCGTGTGGAGTCTACGGGTGCACGCCATCGGGACCGATGTTGATGTTTAGGGATTCCACTTCCAGTCCTGGCTCGCGGCACGGCAACCGCCCTGAGGCGCGCCGGTCCAGGCGCGGCCGCGGACAGCGCGGCCGCTCCAGGCACGAGTGGCGTCGCCATCCTTCAGCGCGAGCACGCCATTCACCCACACGTCCCGTACGCCGGTGGCGAGCTGCTGGGGCTTCTCGTAGGTGGAGTTATCCTGCACGGTGGCGGGATCAAAGACGACTACGTCCGCGAAGTAGCCCTTGCGCAAGCGGCCGCGATCGCTGATCGAGAGGGTCTCGGTAGGAAAGGAGGTGAGCTTGCGGATCGCCTCCTGCAGCGTGAGCACTTTATCGTCGCGCACGTATTTGGCGAGCACGCGCGCGAAGTTGCCGTAGGCGCGTGGATGCTCGGACGAGAGCAGGAACACCCCCTCGGGGGCCGGCGCGGCAGCATCCGAGCCGAAGCTGACCCACGGCAGTGCCACCTGGCGGCGGATGTTGTCCTCGGACATGAGAAAGTACGCGACCCCGACGCGGGTGCCGTCCTCGACCACCAGCTGCATGGCGGTCTCCTCGGGGGTGAGATTGCGCATCTTGGCGACCGCGGCGAGCGTCTTGCCCGTGTAGGGCTTGAGCGCCGGGTTCTTGAAGGCCAACAGCAGCATTCCATCCGGACCCGCGGCGCGATAGAGGTTCTCCCAGGTCTTGGACGGCTCGCGCATCTCGGCGGCGACCTTGGCGCGGATGGCCGGATCTTTCAGCCGGGCGATCCACTTGTCCAGACCGCCCTCTTGCACCCAGGTCGGCATCGAGGCGTCGAGCCCGGTCGCACCGGCGGTGTACACATACATGTCCGCGGTGATGCGCGTGCCAGAGGCGCGCGCTGTCTCGATCACGCGGACGACCTCATCGAGCTTGCCCCAGTTGTCCTTGCCGGCGACCTTGAGGTGATAGATCTCGGCGGGCGCACCGGAGTCCTTGGCGATGGAGATCGTCTCCTGGATTGCCTCCAACAGCCGGTCGCCCTCGCTGCGCATGTGGGCGATGTACATGCCGCCGCAGCGCCCGGACTCCTGGGCGAGCGCAGTCAGCTCGGGCGTCCTGGCGTAGGTAAAGGGATTATAGATAAGCGCGGTGGTCACACCGAGCGCCCCTTGCTCCATGGCTTCGTGCACCAGACGGCGCATCTGCTCCAATTGCGCCGCGGTTGGCTGCACGTCGTCCTCGCCGAGCACGTACTGGCGCACGATGCCGGCGCTGACGAACGAGGCCACATTCGGTGCAATGCCCTTGCGTTCGAGCTTGGTCAGGTACTCCCCGAGCGTCGCCCAGTCGATGTCATAGTGGATGTCGGTCTCCATCTTCTTGAACAGTGACTTCAGGTTGTCATTGAGCGGTCCCATGGACAGCTCCCCCATGACCTCGAGCGTCACACCCTGGCGTAAGTCGCTCAGCGCCCGGCCGTCGACGAGCAGCGACTCCTCGGGGTGCGCGAGCATGTTGACGAACCCCGGCGCGACCGCCAGGCGCTGCGCGTCGATCTCGGAACGCCCGTGCCCGGGCGCGTGCGGGCCAACGTAGCTGATGCGGTCCTTGTCGATGCTCACGTCGCCCACGTAGGGCGGCCCACCCCCACCGTCATAGATCATGCCGTGGCGGATGATCGTGTCGTGCTCGGCGGCGTGCGCCGGATACAGGGCGGCGAGCGCGGTGACTGCGCCCAGAGCGCTCAACGCGTGATGCACCCACAGGCGGGCGGGTTGCAGGGTTGGTTTCATGGCAGCACTCCAGCGGGAACTCGCCCGGGCCGCGAGCGCCCGGGCGTGCCTCGACGCGAACGCGCTCAGTAGCGCGTCATGAAGGACATCAGATGATATGTCCAAGCGATGTACAGCAGCACCAGCGCGGAGAGTGCAAGTACGCTGGTCCACAGGCGCGCCGTCCACGGCCGCGGCGTGACCCAGACGACGTATGCGCACCAGAGCATGACGATGGCACCGCCGATGTAGATGATCACGGACAGGAAATAAAGCAGCCACAGCCAAGGATCGAGCGCGGCGGTAAATACACCGAGGTGACTGAGGCCAAGCACGACCACGATGACCCACGCCACGCTGATCACCGCCAGCGCGACCGCGCTTACGCGCGAGTAGCGGTGCGCGGTGGCCGCGCGTCCGGCGAGGGCCAGCGGCGCCCGGTAACGGCGACGCACGATCGCCGCGACCGGCCAGAGCAGCGCGGTGAGCAGCACCGCGCCGAACGCCACCAGCGCCGCGGGGCGCAGCCACGTCGGCGAGGTCGACCAGGGCACCGGCTCGAACACCATGAAGGGTGACAGTTCGTCCATGCTGATGCGCACCACGCGCCCGTCGACGACCTTCGCTGCCATGCGCCAGTTGCTGTTGGTGTCGCGCCAGACGAAGGGTTCGATCTCGCGGTAGTTACGCAGCTGCCCGTTGCGTTCCTTGATCAGGGAGGCGGTGAGTTCGTTGTCCTTGCCGATCTGAATGCGTACCGGTGCGATCAGCGACAGGATGCTGAGGAAGGAACGGTCGGGGCGGCGCGAGTCATCGTAGTAGCCGGCCATCAGGCGCGCGTGCGCCGCCGCGGTTTCCGGCGGCACGCTGGCTGCGGCGGCCTTGCCCGGGAAATAGCGGTCCGTGAATTCATCGAACAACGCCTGACGGATCGCACCCGCCGCGCCTTCGCGGCCGAGGCTGTTGAAGGACATGAAGATGCCGACGTTGTCGTCCGGGTACAGATGCAGGTAGCTGTGCATGTACTGCGTGTCACCGCCGTGGCTGATGACGCGGTGGCCGTTGTAGTTCTGCTCGTAGAACCCGAGCATCATGCGGTTCAGCGGCGGAATCATGTCGGTCGGCGTTTCGTGCATCATCTTGGCCGTCTCGGCCTTGAGGATGCGATTGCCCTTGTACTCGCCGTTCTGCAGATGCGCGATCATGAACCTCGCCATGTCCTCACCGCTGGCAGCGAGGCTGCCGGCCGGAGCCGCGATCACGATCTCGTAGGGCTTGGCGGGTTCGGAGGCGAGCTGGTAGCCCTTGGACATGTCTGGGGCGAGCGCCTCGGGCAGCGGCTGGCGAAACGTCGCATGCGTCATGCCGAGGGGCTTGAAGATGTTAGCGTCCAGGTAGTCATCGAACGTCTGCCCCGAGACATGCTCGACCAGGTAGCCGGCGAGGGCGGTCGCATAGTTGGAGTAGGCGGGGGTGGAGCCCGCCTTGAAGATGCGTGTCGGGGTTGAGGTCTTGACGTACTGCTGCAACGGCACCAGCGCCTTCGGATCCTCCGTGATCAGGGATTTGACCTGCTCCTCGAAACCGGCCGTGTGGGTCATGATGTTGCGCAGCGTGATCGGTCCGTCGCTGCGATCAGGGAGCTTGAAGTCGAGGTAGTCGTTGACGTTGCGGTCCAGGTCGAGCTTGCCTTGCTCGACGAGCTGCATCACCGCAGTCCACGTGAACAGCTTCGAGATGGAACCGGGACGGAACATCGTCGTCTTCGGATCGACCGGCTTGCGCGCGTCGACGTCCGAGTAGCCGTAGCCCTCTGCAAAGAGCAGCTCGCCGTCCTTGACCACCGCCACCACCGCGCCACCGATATCGCCGTTCTCGAGCGCGTACGGCATGAAGCCATCGAGCCAGACCTCGAGATCGGCCCGCTGCAGCGCGTGCGGACCGGCCGCCGGATTGGCGGAGATCGGCGCACCGCTGTCGTGGGGTGCGGCTGGGGGGCTCGCCGGTGCCACCGCGGGAGCGGGACCGACCGGGGGCGGCGCACTGGCGCGCGAGGTTGGCGCGGCGTCGGCAGAGGAGGCCATCAAGGTAAGAGTGAGTGTGATTATGCTGGCAGCGAGGCGCATAACGGCCTTTCTTTGCGTTGGTGTAAGGGGAAAGAGCTGGGCACAGCGTAAGGGCGCGAGCACGGTCGAATAGGGTGTGCACGGCAACTGCTATCAGGCCACCGGCGTCGAATCGAATCGAGTTGTGTTGGGTTCTTCAATGCGCAACGCGCCCCTAGCCGGAATGTCGCGATATCTGCGCCCCCTGCGGTACATCGCGGTCGGGTTGACAGTTCCGCTTCCGCAACTATACTGCATTTAAGCAACATATGTACCTATTATGAAAACAAGAGGTCCATGTGTAGTGCAATCCTGCGCCGGTGTCGCGGGCGACTCCTGCCCCTGCGGGGCGAGACCGGGCGCGCGCCGCCGGCAGGTCCGCGCAAGTCGCGGACAGGGTAGCCATGGTTTGTGACGCACATGCGCTGTCTCGCGCGAGACGACATCCGTGCGGCGACATGATTCGCGCGGGCAGGTTGCGATGCGAATGCCACGGATCAAGGTTTCGCGGATCTGGGTAGAGAATTCAACGGCCCGGCCGGGTTGAAAGAGGGTGCTGGATGAGCTCGAAACGAATGCTGGTCGCGGCCGGCGTGCTGTTGCTGCACCTGGTGGCTGCAGAGGCGGCGGCGCGCGACGAAGCACGGGCAGCCGACGTCGATGCCGCGGCGACGCGTGCCATGAAGGCCTTCGCAGTTCCGGGTAT
>Ga0105245_10003812_pt1 | contig 13402 bp, 11 predicted proteins | sample KBSM54metaG_FD_81523 | JGI IMG/M metagenome (GOLD analysis project Ga0105245, IMG submission 81523) | Miscanthus rhizosphere microbial communities from Kellogg Biological Station, Michigan, USA - KBS M5-4 metaG | ecosystem: Host-associated > Plants > Roots > Rhizosphere > Soil | place... | reverse complement strand
CCGAGGCGAGCTCGGAGCGGACGTTCGACGACACGAGACCTGCATCGAGTGTCGAGGCGTCCGTCGAATCGAGACTGGTGATCATGCCGGCGCTGAAGCACGGCACGGGATTGCCGTTGACGTCAATTGCCTGAATGCGCTGGTTGCCCTGCTCGAGCACGAGAATGCGGCCGTCCGTGGTGGTCGCCGCCGCCACTGGCTGCGAGAAGAGGCCCGGACGCGTTCCGAGTCCGCCCACCGGCACGGCCGGCATCGCATCGGCGTCGGGCGACGGCGCATTCGGCAGCTGGAGGATTTCGAGCATGTTGACCGCCGTGTGCGTCGCGATCACATAGCCCTGCGGATGCACGACGACGTCGCTCACGCCCGGAAACTGGAACAGCCCCCAGCTCGTCGTCTGCGACATGTCGAACGGGGTGACGTCGTCGAGCACGACCTGGCGGAGCTGGTACTGATAGCTCGGCGGCGTCGTGATCGTCGGCTCGAGATAGAAGTTGTTCTGGCCGATCGTGATCGCCGGGTACGCATAGACGTTGATCTGTCCCGGCGCGCTCACGAGCGAATATGTCGGCGTGGAGCTCACGCTGATCGTCCACTGCTCGTTCGCCACCGCGGTCGAGACCGTGACCCCGCTCGAGGGCAGCGGATACGAGAACTGCGCGAACAGCGTCACGAGACCGGCAGGGACGGTTCCGCTCTCGAGCGAGCTCGCATAGCTGGACGGCACGTCGAATAGCGGAACGGGCCCGTACTGCTGGTACGCGATGAGCGGCTGGATGGCGAAGCCGACGCCCGAGAACTTCAGCGAGTCTTCCGGCGACGCGAGGACATTGATGTTCTGGAAAGTCGTCGTCTGCGTCGTCAGCAGCGGCGTCGTCGTCCCGACGGCGGGCACGTTCTGTCCCGACGCCATCCAGCAGTAGCCGAGCATGTACGCGGGATCATTCATGGTCATTCCCACGAGACCACCGAGGTTGTTGCCGGTGTCGCTCTGATTGAGCGGCAGGACCTCCGTCGGCGCATTCGAAGTGTCCACGAGCACTTCCGGCGTGTTTTGCGTGTTGTACGTGAGGAGATAGGTCGTGGAGCCGTCGATGATTTTCCAGGTCACGCTCTGCGTCACCACGGTAACGGTCGCCGCGGAGCTGAGCGAACAGCCGTTCGCATTGAACGCGTCCTGAACGGTCGAGCTGATCGTTCCCGCATTCAGCGACGCGACGACGCTCGTATCCATCGTGAATTGATTCGGCTGCCACATATGAGCGCCTTGGTCGTACACGAGCTTCTGCTGGTAGCTGTAGAAGGTTTCGGACGTCAGCGGCACGAGCGTTTCCTGAATCGCACCGCTGAGCTGCAGCGTGGCACCCGAGGTGGGCCGAACCGCGGCGACCGGACCGCTCGTCCATCGTCCGAGCAGCGCATCGTCCGAGGAGTACACGGAGAACTGCGCCTGCATCGTTCCGCCCTCGGGAAGGGACGCAAAATTGACCGTGATCGGCGTCGACGAATTGGCGCCGCCCATCGGCGCGGTCATCGTGTAGGGCGTCGCTCCCTGGTATTGCACGACCGCCTCGTAGAAGCTGCTGTCGAGCGGCCAGATGGCGGGATTGGACGGCGTTCCGTGCGTCGGATCGGGACTCACGACCAGCGTGAGCGGCATCGAGCGCTGGATGCTGACCTCGTAGACGGCCGGCGACAGGAGCACTGCCACGGTCGTCTCGCCGATCTCGACGAGGTCGATTGCGCGGTTCGCGACCTGGAAGAGCATGTTGACGTAGGGAATCGCCTCCTCCATGTCCTCCTCGCCGAGTGTGGTGATGACGTACTGCTGGAGCGCTTCGAGTCCTTTGTGAGCGAGGATTCCGGCGATGCCGTCCGCGAACGCCGTGAAATACGACTTCAGGTTCGGGAAGCAAACAGAGCTCGAGGCGACCGATCCGAGAATGCTCGTGCCGTACTTGATGACCGCGACCTGAATCGGCGCCTCTTCTTCACACGCCTTGAGCCACGCGTTACTGCTGATTTCCGCGCCGGCAACGAGAAAGAGAACCGGAATCGCGTAATTGAAGACGCCCGTGAGCAGGGCACCGCTCCAGACGAGCTCATTGTTCCAGTTGCTCGTACCGAGGCCGCCATGCGCGAGTACCGCGCTCGAGGCCGTCGCCGGCCAGTCGAATGACAGCGGCGTCGGGTCGGTCGGCATCGGAATGCCGAGGACGACGTTGACCGGAGAAACGAGACCGACGCTCTGCCAGTCGCCGAGCGAATTGCCGCCGGCATCGTAGAACTGTACCCACGCCCACAAGGAGCGCAGGTATGTATTGAGAACGTTGATGCTGGCCGTGCCGGCGCCCGGCGTCGTATCGCTGGCGATGAATACGAACGACGAGGCATCGACAGTCAGTCCGTAGCCCGGCGACAGGTTGTTGAGCGTGAAGTCGGCCGACTCGTTCGCGCCGGCGGCCGCGGCGATGGGCTTGCTGCGGCGAAGGAGGGTGGCGACCGTCTGTGATGCCGAACCATCCACGCCGACGCTGCTGAGTCCCTGCGTCGACGCCCAGCTCGAGTTCTGCAGCAACGGATCGTTCTGCGTCGTCGTCAGCGGCGGACCGAGCGGCGTTGCCAGCGCGGTCGTGGTCGTCGAGGACAACTGATAGCACTGGACCGGCTGCCCGGCGTTCGTGAAGTTCGGTCCCCACACGAGCGTGTTCCCGCTCGAGTCGGTGGAATTGGTGATGGTGTTCCAGCCGGTTCCCTGGTTTTCGATCGTCCCTTGAAGGCGCGCGACATTGAGCGCATTCGACGCCGCCTGGATGTGGTCGTCGATCACGACCGTCGCGGTCGCGGGATCCACGGTCGCGAGTTGCGGGTGCTGGAAGATCAGGCTGACGGCGGAATCCGCGGTCGATAGCAGATCGTCGGCATCGATCGATACGTCGATGAGCCGTTTGCGCTCGATCTTCGGCTTCAAGTTGAGCCGGCGGAATAGTGGAACGTCTGCCGCGGTGAACGTCGCCTTCTTCTGCCGATGCTGTTTCCGGAACCGCCTCGGTGTCCGGATCGCGAGCAGCACGAGCTGCGGTAGATCGGGTTTCCGTTCTGCGGGACAGACGACGCGAAGCATGACCGCGCGATTGGCGGGTAATGCGACCGACGTCGCGTAATGCGTGAAGAGCGCCCTCTGCTTGTATGGCAGCAAAGCCAGCGCGCGATTGCGTTCGCCATGAACCTCGAGCGACCGGCGCGTGTGTTTCTTGAGCTGGTAGCGGCGGCCTCCGACCCGTACTTCGAGCTCGCCGATGTCGGGGAGATGTGCGAGTTGAAAATGCAGCGTGGCGATTTCCGAATCGTTGTGCGTCGCGCGCATGAACGCGCCTCCTCTCGTCGTTGCGCACTCCTGCCGGAGATGCGCGAATCTTTCTTGCCGTCAGTGTGGAATGCGGCCGAAGTCGACAAAGAAGACGTGCGCAGAACGCGCGATCGCCGAATTTCGATTTTCGGTATCAGGATCGCACTGCGTCGAATGACAGCGTTTGCTGAAGCGCAAGCAATGCGCCGGCGACTCCTGCAAGTGCGGCGCTCATCCAATATGCGTTCGCATTGCGTTGAAAAAGAAACATGCCGAATGATGGACCGATGAGCAATCCAACGGACCACATCAGTCCAACCATCCCCTGATAGCGTCCGCGGAATTGCTCCGGCGCAAGGTGCGTCACGTACGCGCCGGCGACCGGCGAGAAGATCATCTCGCCGCTTGTCCACGCGATGACGCACAGCATCAGCGCCGGGATCGAATGCGCGAGTCCGATCGTCGCAAAGCCGAGCGCGAACAGTGCGTAGCCGAGGGCGATGATGTGACGCGGGGTGTGGCGTTGTGTCCACGCGGTGAGCGCGAGCTCGAACGACACGACGAGCGCGCCGTTGAACGAGATCAGGAATCCGTACGTTTTCGTGGAGAAGCCCGACGCCTGCAAGTACAGCGGGAATGTCGACGTCACCTGCGATTCGATCCACGTGATGCACAACGTCGCGAGAAGGAACAACACGAACGGCCGATTCGTCAGCGCGTTGTGGATCGCGCCGTGTGCGCGCCTTTGCGACTCGGCGCGACCTCCGCGTGGCAGCGCGACGAGCGCGATCACGCCGAAGACAAGCGACGTCACTGCGTCGGCGACGAAGAGAGCGAAGAACGAGCGGTCGGCGACGAGTCCCGCGGTTGCCGGTCCGGTGGCGAAGCCGAGGTTGAGGGCGAGGCGGAACATGGCGAAGGCGGTGATGCGCTGCTCTTGCGGAACGAGATCGCCGATCAACGCGCCCGCGGCGGGTCGATACATTTCCGCGGCCGAGCCGATGACGAATGTGATCGCGAGAATCGCGAGATACGCGTGCGCGTGCGGCAGCGCGAACATCGCGGCCGCGGACACGAACATCGAAAGCACGATCGTGTTGCGGCGTCCGATGCGATCGGCGAGATGGCCGCCGAGCGTCGATGAGACGAGATGTCCCGCGCCGTAGGCGCTGACCGCGATGCCCGCCTGCGCGGCGCTGTAGCCGTGCCGCGTCAGATAGATGATGAGAAACGGCATCACGAACGTGCCGAATCGATTGATGAACGTGCCGCCGAAAAGAATCCACGTCGTGCGCGGCAACGCGCGAAGATTTGCGCGCAACGAGTAATCGGACATGCGCGCGAATGTAGAGCGCGCGTGAGTCGCGAGCGATTACCTCGAAGGTAATTGAATGCGTGCGCGCGAGGACCGATCGTGCACGCATGAGCAATGGTCCTTACGCACGCATCTCGGTCTTACGTCCGCACGACGGCGACACCGTCGATTTCGAAGCTGGCTACATCCGCCATCTCGAATGGCATCGTCAGGCGAAAGACACGTGGACATGGTTCGGTTGGACAGTGTGGGCGGGCGAGCGTCAGCGCTGGCTCGTTTACGCAACGTTCGGCCACACCGCCGCGGAGCTCGACAATCCAGTCGATCCCGCGGGCGATGAACGCGACAACATCTCCAACGTCACCCCGCACGGCTCCTTCCTCGGCCACTCCCTCTATGAATTTCTGCCGGCGCTCTCGCGCGGCGCGAGTGAGCCGTCGCCGACCGCGCGCGTTGAGCTCACGACCGTCGACGTGAACCCCGGCGCGCAAGAATCGTTCGAAGCGGCGTTGACTGCGCAGCAATCGACGCTGCAAGGCGAGACGCTCTGGTATCGGATGATCGCGGGAGGACCGGCGCCGCGCTACGTGCGGCTTCGACCGCGCGCGAATCTGACGTCGCTTCTCGACTCGATGAACGAGCAAGCGCTTCCAACAACGATCGCGAAAGCGACGATCGAGATTCTCAACCTGCGACCGGCGATGTGCTACGGCCTATGAGACGCCTCGTCATCGCGTTTCTGCTCGCCGGCACGCCTCTTCTTGCGCAGACCGGTCCGTACGCACGCATCGCGATCATGCGCGCGCTCGACGGTCAAACCGTCGACTTCGAGGCGGGCTACGTCCGTCATCTCGAATGGCATCGCCAGGCGAAGGACACGTTCGGCTGGTACAGCTATTCGGTCTGGGCGTCGACGGAACATCAACGCTGGATCATCTACGCGACGTTCGGACACACCGCCGCGGAGTTGAGCAATCCCGTTTCGCCCGCCGAAGATGAACGCGACAATCAGATGAATGTTCTGCCTCATGCCCAATTTTTGGGCAATGCGGTCTACGAGTTTCTGCCGGCGCTTTCGCGCGGGAGCGGCGTGCCGACGCCGACACTTCGCGCCGAGTACACGACCGTGCAACTCAATCAAGGTGCGAGCAAAGCGTTCGAAGCGGCGCTCGCCGCGGAACAACCGAAACTGCAAAACGAGACGCTGTGGTATCGGATGGTTGTGGGTGGCGATGGTCCGCGCTACGTTCGACTGCGTCCGCGCGCGAGCCTCGCCGCGATTCTCGACGAGCGCGCCGATCAGGCTTTGCCGGACAAAGTGAACGGTTTGATCGCGAAGATCAGCATCGAGACGTTGAACCTTCGCCCCAACATGCTCGTCAACGTCACGCCGGTGCAGTGAGCCGGCGCGATGCTTCTTCGGTCGCGACATCGGCGGGGAAGAACGCTTCGACGCGCAGCTCCTGCAGTGTGATGTCGTGCGGGGTGCCGAGGCTGGTGAGAGTGGAGAAGTAGCGAAGATTGAGGCCGTCTTTTTCGAATTCGATCGCGAGAAACGGCGCGGTCGAGACGTCGAGGTCGAGCGTGCGCCAGCGCGGCGGCACACCGGGATACGACAGCAATTCTTCGAGCAGACGTCGCGTGTCGGCGCCGCCGAGTCCACTCAACACGTCGCGATGCAGCCACTGAATCAGTGCCGCGGCCATCGCTTCCCAATTGACGATGTGCGGACGAAAACCGCGCGGGTGAAACATCAGCCGCATCGCGTTGCCGCCCCACTCGTTCGCCGCATCGGCATCGGCGAACGCTTCGACGAGTTTCACCGCGCCGTTGTTCGCCTTCAGCAGATTCCATGACCGATCGACGACGATCGCGGGATACGGCTCCTGCTGCCGCAGCATGAAATCGAGCGCACGGCGCGCCTGCTCGAGCGCGGGCGCGTCGAGATCGGTGGCGCGATAAATCGCCGCGAATCCCGCCGCCACCAGCAGATCGTTGCGATCGCGCAGCGGGACGTCGAGCACGCGCGCGAGCACGAGAATCATCTCGCGACTCGGTTGCGCGCGTCCCGTCTCGATGAAGCTCACGTGACGCGACGACACGCCTGCTTCGAGCGCGAGATCGAGCTGGCTGACGCGGCGCCGGCTGCGCCACTCGCGAAGCAGTCGTCCGAATGGGCTTTCGAGTTCTGCGGCCATGAACGCAATCTACACTCGACGCCAACCACGCAGCCATTACCTGCGAGGTAATTGAATGACCGCGCCGCTCGACTATCCTGCTGCGTCATGAAACGTCTCGCGATCGCTCTCGTTCTTTTCGCCGCGTCGCTGCACGCGCAGACCAACGCCGTCAACGTGCGCATCGATCGCATCCTCCGCGACGTGCCGCTGATCGATGGCCACAACGACCTTCCGTGGCAATACGAAGAGCGCGTGAAGAATCATCTCGCGCAGATCGATCTGCGGCAGGATCAGAGCAAGCTCACGCCGTCGCTGCATACCGACATCGCGCGCCTTCGCCAGGGACGACTTGGCGCGCAGTTCTGGTCCGTCTACGTTCCGACGACGCTCAAAGGCGCGGACGCCGTGCGCGCCGTGCTCGAGCAGATCGACGTCGTGCATCGCATCGACGAGACGTATCCCGACACGTTCGAGCTCGCGCGCACCGCCGATGACGTGATGCGCATTCATCGCAGCGGCAAGATCGCGTCGCTGATCGGAATCGAAGGCGGTCACTCGATCGGCAACTCACTCGCGGTACTGCGCCAGCTCTACGCGATCGGCGCGCGCTACATGACGATCACGCACAGCGACAACAACGACTTCGCCGATTCGGCGACGGCCGATCCGATTCACAACGGCCTCACACCTTTCGGCAAGCTCGTCATCGCCGAGATGAACCGCCTCGGCATGCTCGTCGATCTCTCACACGTCGCGCCGAAGACGATGAACGACGTGCTCGACGTCGCCGCCGCGCCGGTGATCTTTTCGCATTCGTCGACGCGCGCGCTCACCGATCACGCGCGCAACGTTCCCGATGACGTGCTGCGGCGCTTGAAAGACAACGACGGCGTGGTGATGGTGTCGTTCGTTCCCGGATTCAGCTCCGAGAAAGTGCGCGCGCGCGACGCCGCGAAAGATGCGGAGGAAGCGCGGCTCAAGGCGCTCTATCGCGGACAGCCGGACAAGGTGAAGGCGATGCTCGCGCAGTGGGAGACCGCGAATCCGACGCCGCACGCGACGGTGCAGGACGTCGCCGACAACATCGATCACGTCGTGCAGATCGCCGGCGCAACGCACGTCGGCCTCGGCTCCGATTTCGACGGCATCACGTCGACGCCCGAGGGTCTGGACAGCGTCGCGACCTATCCCGTTCTATTCGCCGAGCTCATTCGCCGCGGTTACACCGACGAGCAGCTCGAAGGCATCGCCGGATTGAACGTCCTGCGCGTGATGCGGAAGGCCGAGGCGGTTGCGGCGCGATTGCAGAAGGAGAGAGCGGCGTCGGATGTCCGCATCGACGAAGCGGACAAACACTGATCACTCGATGTTTGGCGCTTCGGGCGGCGCAACCTTGCGAATCAATGGCGATGCCGCTTTGATCGCGTCGCCGAGGTTCTTCGAGTAAGGTTCCGGCGAAACGACGGTCACGGTGTAGGAAGCCGGCCGTTGGAACGCCGGCTCGTCGTCAATCTCGCGAGCGAGGTTTGGATATCGCGCGAGGCGCGATTCCTTGAAGTCGAGCGGGAAGACGACGCTCGCGCCCATTTCGTACTCGAGCTCCGTCTTGCCGAATTGCACCATCTTTTGCGCCGGCGGTTCGAGCACGTGTGCGTTCTCGTTCGCGGACAATTTCGCAATCACCGCTTCGAGTTTCTTGCGCGCCTGGTTCGCGACCGCTTTCTCGACATCGTCCGTGTACTCCTCCGGCATCGGGACCTTCACCGATTGCCGGATCTGCAGCCGCGGCAAGCGCACATCCGGATTGATGAGAAAGAACACATGACGTCCGTCGCGTTCGAGTAGGCGCGCCATCGCGTCGGGATCGGCCGAGGGATCGAGCTCCACTTCGATCAGGAAATGAGTCGGACGCGTTCGCACGCGCTCGAAATACTTTTGCAGACGCGCTTTGATCTCGTCGGCGTTGTAGCGATAGATCTCGCAATCGTTGTTGTGCAGATGCTCGAGCGCGCGGTGCGCGTCATCTTCGAAAACGACAGCCCAGTGAAATCCGCAAAGGTGTCCGACGCGCTCATTTCTCGCCAGCAGATCGAACATCGCCGCAACCTGATGCGGCTCGTCGATCAGCAACGCTTCCGGTCCGTGGTCCCAGAAGGCATGCATGATCAACATCCGGCGCGGCATGAATCCGCGCGCGTCCTCGGCCGAGATCTGCGTCGGAACCCAGGCGTCGTCGGGAACGTGCCGTTCGTCGCAGTTCTGCGCGGCGAGGGACTGACAGAGGAGCGTGAGCGCGGCGAGGAAGACCCACAGGGATCGCGTCATGGGAATTTCGCACATCTTCGCAGGTTTGGCGCGCGAGATGGACGAACAACAACCGCCACCGCAAACACTTCGTATCACCCTCGACGACTCCGTCGCGCAGGGCGAGTACGTGAACTTCGCCAACATCATTCATTCGCCCAGCGAATTCGTGATCGACCTCGGGCGCATCATGCCCGGCCGCACCGACGTGAAGGTCTACAGCCGCGTGATCATGACGCCGCTCCACGCGAAACAGCTCCTCGAGGCGATCGCGCAGAACATCGCGCTCTTCGAACAAAAGTACGGCGAGATCCGGCTCGAAGGCGCGCCGCAGTACTCGCTCGATGAACCGTCGAACTAAGGTTCGCATCGTCGGCGCCGGCCTGGCCGGTTCCGAGTGCGCGTTCGCGCTCGCGAAACGCGGACACGACGTCGAACTGATCGAGATGCGGCCGGTGAAGACGACCGCGGCGCATCAGACGTCGAACCTCGCGGAGCTCGTCTGCTCCAACTCCTTCCGCTCGTCGGCGGTCACGAATGCCGTCGGACTCCTGAAGCACGAGATGAAGCTGATGGACTCGCTCGTCATTCGCTGCGCGGAAGTCGCGCGCGTTCCGGCCGGCGACGCCTTCGCCGTCGATCGCGACGTCTTCTCGCGCGAGGTGACGAACGCGATCGCGTCGATCCTCGACGTGAAGCGCGACGAAGTCACATCACTCGATCGCGGCGACGCCGATTTTCTCGTCATCGCCACCGGTCCGCTCACATCGCATCCGCTCTTCGAGTCGATCAACGACTTCCTCGGCCGCGACGGTCTGTATTTCTACGACGCCATCGCGCCGATTCTCGCCGCCGACTCGCTCGACATGTCGAAGCTGTACTGGAAATCGCGCTACGGCAAAGGCGACGGAAGCGACTACCTCAACGCCGCGATGACGCGCGAAGAGTACGAAGCGTTCATCGCCGCGCTTCTCGGCGCGGAGCTCTACCCGCTGCATGACTTCGAAAAAGCCGCGCACTTCGAAGGTTGTCTGCCGATCGAAGAGATCGCATCGCGCGGCATCGACACGCTGCGCTTCGGTCCGATGAAGCCGGTCGGACTCGAGCATCCGGTGACGGGCGAACGTCCGCACGCGGTGGTGCAGTTGCGCAAGGAAGACTTGTCGGACGAGTACTTCAACCTCGTCGGCTTTCAGACGAAGATGAAAGTGCCGGAGCAGAAGCGCGTGCTGCAGACGATTCCGGGACTCGAGAACGCGTCGTTCGCGCGCTTCGGGTCGATGCACCGCAACACGTTCATCAACGGACCGAAGCATCTGCGCCCGACGTTCCAGACGAAGAAGGACGATCACATTTTCTTCGCCGGACAGATCACAGGCGTGGAAGGCTACGTGGAGTCGAGCGCGGTCGGTCTGCTTGTCGCGCGCTACATCGACGAGCTCTCGCGCACCAGCACCGCCACGCCGCTTCCGTACCACACCGCCCTCGGCGCCCTCGGTCGTCACGTCGCCGAGTCGTCGCCCGATCGCTATCAACCGTCGAACATCACCTGGGCGGTGATCGAGGATGTGATCGGTCGCGCGAAGAAGATCGAGAAGCGCGAGCGGCAGGTCGCGAAGGCGATTGAGACGATCGAGAGAATTGCGCGCGCGGCCTAAGCCGGCAGCAGATCCGCGAACACAAACCCGTCCCGCTCCACGATCTCGCCGGACTTGATCGCAATCGGGTGCGAGAACATCGGTCCGTCGTACGCGAACGTGTGGAACTCGCCGCGCTCGCCACAAGGGTCGACACCCTCGGGAAGCGATAGATCGAAGTCGCGGCCGGCGAATTCGCGCGGCATGACGCGCGGATCGATGCAGGTGATGCGCGCGCGGAGGCCGGCGGCGATCATCTCGCTCGCGAGCGCGCGTGTGTCACGGCCCCAGATCGGGAAGATCGGCTCGATCGCGAACGGCGCGAGTTTCTCGACGCGATACGCGCGGATGTCTTCGAGAAAAAGATCGCCGAACGCGAAACAGTCGACGCGTTCGCGCACGGCTTCCGCGACGCACGCACCCATCGCTGATTCGTATTCGTCGTTCGAGCACGGACTCGGGATCTCGATCACGCGCAGCGGCACGCCCGCGGCTTCGGCCTGCTGCCGCAGAAGCTCGCTGCGAACGGCGTGCATCGCCACGCGATCGGCGGCGCGATTCACCGTCGTCACGAGTCCTACGACTTCGTATCGCGGATCGCTGCGCAGCGTGTGAAGCGCCCACGCCGAGTCTTTGCCGCTGCTCCACGACAGCAGCGTTTTCAGGCGTGCCATCGATCGAAGATCTCTTTGAGGATGTCGAGCGACTCGACGAGGCGCGGTCCCGGGCGGTTGAAGTACTGATTGCCGTCGACGACGTGAACCTGATTCGCGCGAACTGCGCGCAGTGATGACCAGGCCGGATTCGACGTCAGATAGTGAAAGTCGCGTTCCGAATCGGCGATCCGAAATCCGCACGGCGCGATGACGATGATGTCGGGATCCGCAGCGGCGAGTTCGTCCCACGTCATCCACGGCGAATGCTTTCCTGCTTCCGCTAGAAGGCTCGTGCCACCGGCCATCTCGATGAGCGTCGGCATCCAGTTGCCGCCGGCCATCAGCGGCTCGATCCACTCGATGAAGACGACGGTCGGTCTCAGTGGGGCGGCGACGCCCTCGTCGCCGCAATCGCGGGGCTGCGGCACTTGTCCGAAAGAGCGGCGGCGAGGGCGCCGCCGCCCCACTGAGTTGTTCATGCGCGACTTCATCGACGCGATGAGCAGCTCCGCGTCGGCGCCGAGCGCCGTGCCGGCGCGGCGGATGTCTTCGAACACATCGTCGAGCGACTGCGGGTTCAACGCGACGATTCGCGGCGCGGACGTTCCGCTCCAATCGGCGAGCGCTGCTTCGACGTCGCGCAGACTCACTGCGCAGACGTCGCACTGAATCTGCGTGATCACGTGCGTCGGCGCGAGCTCGCGGAGCAACTCCGCGTCGACGCGGTAGACGCTGATGTCGTGCTGCAGGATCGCCGTGACGCTGTCATGAATCTCGCGCGTGTCGCGGCCGCCGACCTTCGGCGCCGTGCACACCGGCAGCCGCTCGACGCCGTGCGGGAAGTCGCATTCATGCGACCTCCCGACGAGCGCCGATTCGAGGCCGAGCGCGCAGACGATCTCAGTAGCGCTTGGCAGCAGCGAGACGATTCGCAGAGACGGCATAAGCGCTGAAGAAAATCGCCGTGAACAGAAGATCGGATGCGATGGTGTTGCCGAAGAACGGAATCGCCGCGACGTAGCACTGCGCTAATCCCGCGCTCGTGTGCGCGTACGTCGTTCCCATTTTCCACGTCGCGAAGTTCGTCGTAACGTAGAAGATCGTCGACGACAGCAGCGACGCGCCGCCGACGTACGCGATCGACGTCCGGCGATCGCGCAACAGCATTCCGATCACCGCGATCAGCGCGTACGTCGCATAGATCACCGGCATCAGCGAATGAAATCCGATGAATGCGTCGCCGGCGAACATCGTGACGAGCGGCACGACCACCGCGAGCCACCGTCGCTCGAAGTGCGCGCCCGCGAAGAGCGCGATCGCGCCGACCGGCGCAAAGTTCCACGGATGCGGTGCGACGTGAAGGACGACGCCGGCGATGACGAATGCGAATGCGAGCCAGTTCATCGCGTCACCCGGATGCCGACGATCGCGCGCCGCGTCGGCGACGGATAGCCGAACACTTCCTGATACTTCGTGTTCGCGAGGTTCTCGACTTTCGCGTACGGCGCGAACGAGCCCGCGTTCCAACGCACGGTGAGATCGGCGACCGTGTACGCGCGATTCGTGACGTTGCCGAACGGGAAGAGATCGGTCACGTCCGGACGGCTGCCGACGCGGGCGATCACCAGCTGCGTCGTATACGCGGCGTAGTCGTATCCGAACGCGATGGAGCCGGAGTGCTTCGGCCGCCGCACGAGCTGCAAGCCCGACGGCTCTTCGGTCGCGTCGAGATACGTGTAGCTGAGCGCGGTGGTGAATGATCCGCGCCGATCCGCCGCCGAGATCTCGATGCCCTTCGAGCGCGCCTCGCCGATGTTCGCGAAGTGGTTCGCGGCGAGGTCGTACACGATCAGATCGCGGAAGTTGTTGTGGAACGCGGTGATGGAGATGTTCGCCTCGCTGCCGAAGAAGTGGTCGTATCCGATCTCCGCGCTGCGGCTGCGCTCCGCGTGCAGATCGGG
>Ga0105245_10003811_pt1 | contig 13403 bp, 12 predicted proteins | sample KBSM54metaG_FD_81523 | JGI IMG/M metagenome (GOLD analysis project Ga0105245, IMG submission 81523) | Miscanthus rhizosphere microbial communities from Kellogg Biological Station, Michigan, USA - KBS M5-4 metaG | ecosystem: Host-associated > Plants > Roots > Rhizosphere > Soil | place... | reverse complement strand
GCCGCCTACCAGAAGGCGGTTCTTGAATATCAAAAGTTAAAAATCGATGAGTTAAACATTGAGAAAAAATATGACGACCAGATTGCTGGATTGCAGCTAAAGCTCACCAATACATCCACTGCTCAGCTCAGAAAGCAGATGTTGCAGTGGCAGAACGTCCATCAGGAAATGGTGAATCAGTTCATGGCTTCTCTTAACAGCATGAACCAAAGTCTTGCGTCCTTTGTTGTTACAGGAAAGAGCAACTGGAAGAACCTGGCAAGCAGTGCTATAGAGAGCATGGTAAGCATGGTGCTTCAGTATGAAGAATCCAAAGCAATCATGGAGATTTTAGACGCACTGGGACTGTCAAAAAAGAAAATCTCAAACGCTGCTGAAGCTCATTCATCTGCAAGCACAGCGTCGGCCAATACTTTGGCCGACGTTCCTTATCCCGCAAATATTCCAGCTGCCGCACAGGTTTTCGCTATCGGAGAAGGGCTTGCGATAGAAGCTAAGGCATCCGCCGGCGGCGATTGGCGCGTAGATAGCGACCGTCTCAACTTTGTTCACAAGAACGAAACCATTCTGCCCGCGGGAATTGCGGGAAAACTCCGCGACATGGTGGAAAGTGGCGGCCAAAGCGGCGGTGTCACCGTGGTTGTAAACCACTCTGTCAGCGCCGTGGATGCAGCGTCATTCCAGGGGCACATCCGCCGGCACAGCAACATGATTGCCAATGAAGTAACGCGGGCGCTCAAGCGGAAAGGAGTCAGATGAGCAACCTTCTCTTTCCCAAAGTTCGGGGGCTGGGCTGGACGATTACCAAGAACCCCACGTTCTCAACAGAAATTCAGTCCTCACTTGCCGGCCGCGAAGTGAGGGTACAGAACTTCCAGAATCCCATTTGGGAGTTCACCCTGGCCTATGAGTATCTGTTGAACGATCCGCGATCGAGGGATGAAAACGAGCAGACGCCGCTGGAAACGCTGGTGGGTTTCTTTCTGGCTCGCGGTGGACAGTTTGACGACTTCCTGCTGAATGAAAGCGACCTGACACAGCGGCTGGAGGATTCAGTATTCAGCGGGCAGCCCATTGGCACCGGCGATGGAGTGACGAAGAACTTTCAGTTAGTGCGCAACTTCGGCGGATTTCTGGAAGCCTGCCAGAACCCGGCGAACCAGACGGCAATCATTTACGACAACGGCGCCGTGCAACCTACGAATACATACACCATCAGCAATGGGTTGGTGCAGTTTACAAATGCGCCCGCAGCAGGGCATTCCATCACTGCCGACTTTACTTTCCTGCATCGCGTCCGGTTTGACGCCGGAACATCGCGCGGCAGTTCAGCCAGCGGCACTCGCGAAGGAATTGAGTTCAGCAACTTCTATTTCAATCTCTATGAATGCAAAGAAGTGCAGTTGATTTCAGTGCGCAAGTAAAAGGTTTTTTACCCCAGAGGACACAAAGGAACACAAAGGTTTTGAATCGCGCCGAGCGAAGCCGCTTTGTGTCTCTTTGTGTCCTTTGTGGTTCAAGGGTTGATATGAAAACACCTACAAATATCGGCGGCAACAACCTGATCACGTGGCTCCAGAGCGCAACAGAAATCCGCATGGCCGATCTTTACACCATTACTCTCAAGAACGGCACAGCGCTACGTTACACAAGCTGGGACACAAATCTGACGGTGCTCGGGAACCCATTCCTTACAGGCCCGCCGAATATTGCGCGGTCGGCGATAGAAGAAAAGCTTGGTATGGACGTGGCGACGCTGGAGGTAACAATCGAAGCCAGCGTTACCGACACGATCAATGGCGTGCCAATGCTGCAAGCGATTGGGCAGGGACTGTTCGATGGCGCAACATTTCGTATTGACCGCTTGTTCATGGATTCTGCTTCAAACCAGATCGGCACGGTTGTGAGATTTTCCGGCTTTATTGGGGCCTTGGACGAACTGACGCGATCTTCTGCAAAGCTTTCTGTGAACGCCGGTACCGCCTACTTGAGCATGCAGCTTCCGGCGTTGATTCTGCAGCCCGGCTGCACAAATACTCTTTTTGATGCGCGCTGCGGATTGAACAAAGCCAGCTTTGCCGAGGCGAACGTGGTACAGGCAGGGAGCACTGTAAATAAACTGCTTTCGCTTTCCACTAAAACAGACGGTTATTACGACAACGGGCAGATTGCTTTTACATCGGGAGCGAACGCCGGATTAGTAAAAGCAGTAAAGACGTATTTCTCTACAGGCGGCCCATTTTTTATTTTCAATTCTCCGCTGCCATTTCTACCTAACGCGGGAGACGCGTTTGTCGCTTATCCGGGCTGCGACAAAACACAGGCGACATGCGCCAGCAGTAAGTTTTCCAACCTCGTGAACTTTGAAGGCTTTCCTTACGTGCCTGCTCCGGAAACCGCTATTTAAGAGGAACAGAAAAATGCAGCGACTGACAACAGAGCAGCGTACCAACATTGTCCGCGCAGCCAAAGAGTGGCTGGGTACGCCATATCACCACCACGCTCGCGTGAAACGCGCCGGCGCGGATTGCGCCATGTTTCCGCTGGCTGTGTACCAGGAGTGCGGCGTGCTGCCGCAGGAATATACGCCTCCGCAGTACTCGGTCCAGTGGCATCTGCACCGGTCGGAAGAACTCTATCTGAACGAAATTGAAAAGTTTGTGGTGGAAATAAACGCTCCGCCGCGTCCCGCCGACTTTGTTGTTTTTCGATTTGGGCGAACATACTCCCATGGAGCCATCGTTGTGGATTGGCCGATCGTGATCCACGCCTACATTCCTCATGGTGTGCTTTTGAGCGATGCTTTGCGCGATGGCGAACTGCTGGGAAGGGAACACAAATGTTTTGAAGTGCGGCCAGCAGCAACGATGGAATCGGCGCATCGGCTCAACGACAATTCACCGATGACAGTCACGCTATAAAACATCAGAAATGAAGAGGGTCTGCATATGGCTTTGATGGGCGGCAAAGGCAGCGGAAAAAATGCGCTCGCGGCAAAACCGAATCTACTTTCCGCTTTGCGCGTGCAAACCAGCTCTTATGGGCAGGTGATTCCGATCGTGTATGGACAGAACCGGATCGCAGCGCGGCTGATCTGGGCAGGTGACTTTCAAGCTATTCCACACACGTCCACAACCAAAGTCGGCGGCAAAGGGCTGGGCTCCGGCGGTGGCAATGCAATCAGCAACACCACTTACACGTATCAAACGGCGGTGGCGATGGCTTTATGTCAGGGGCCAATCCTGAACATTCACGGCGTTTGGGACACAAAAGGAAAATTGACGCTGATCACCGCAACCGTCCCGTTTACGGTTCCGGGCGGCGGCGGGGGAATCACCGTCACGCCTCCCGGAACGAGTGTCTTTCACTCACACCGCGGCGTAGGCAGAGCGGACGCTTTCAGCTTCAGTCAAACCGATTTTGGCTCTGATGGTTCAGTACCGTTTTCTGGAACGCAGCAAACACCCATGACACAGGTAGTCAGTTCGCCAGGTGCAGGGCAGTTCACGCAATCTGGCGCAGTGTTTACCTTCTCCGCCGCTGATGCCGGCAAGGTGATGACGATCACCTATGTCTATTCCGTCCCGGATTCCAACTCGAACGGCCAGCCGCAACAAAAGCTGAGCCTCACGCTTTTTCTCGGTTCGCGACCGCAGACGCCGTGGAGTTATCTGACCTCAGCGCATCCGGGGCAGGATCTTGGCTACAACGGTATCGCTTACGTCGCGGCGTCCGCCATGGATCTTGGCGAAAGCGGCACGCTGCCGAATCTAAGCTTTGAAGTGCTGAGCGCTGTGACTTTCGGCGCGGGCATTGCTGACGCAGAGCCTTCAGCGATCATCGCCGATCTGCTGGCCAATCAGTTTTACGGGCTGGCCGGGGCGGTCACACCCGGCGATCTCACGCAGTACCGAAATTTCTGCACTGCCAACGGGCTTTTTCTTTCGCCCGTGCTCGATGCGCAAAAAGACGTAAGCGCCTGGATACAGGAAATCCTTGACGTGACCAATGCGGCGGCGGTTTGGAGTGAAGGCGTTCTGAAGATTATTCCATACGGTGATACAACTCAGGTAGGCAACGGGGCAACATTCATTCCGAATACCGCGCCGATTTACGATCTCACCACCAGCGACCTTTTGACTTCAGTAGTGATCAAGCGGCCATCGGTGGCGGATGTGATGAATTCTGTCTCGATTGAATTTGCCAATCGCGCCAACGATTACAACCCTGACGTTGCGGAAGACAAAGACGACGCCATGATTGCCCTCTACGGATTGCGCAAAGCGTCGCCCGTACAGGCGCATTCCATCACCACCACCACAGTGGCCAAGTTTGCCGCCAATCTTTTGCGCAAGCGATCAGTGGAGATCCGCGCCACGTACACGTTTTCTCTGGGCTGGCAATTCAACCTGCTCGAGCCCATGGACCTGGTAACGCTCACCATTCCTGAGTTGGGATACAACAAAAAACCCGTACGGATCACGGCCATGCGGGAAGACGATTCCGGCAAGCTGGAAGTGGATTGTGAGGACTTTCCCTGGGGAACGGCAGCGCCAACGCTTTATCCGCATCAGGCGGGCTCGGGGTTCATCACGCAAGCCAATTCTGATCCCGGAGCGGTGAGTACGCCGATTATTTTTGAAGCCAATGATCGCCTGAGTCTGACAGGGAACTATGAAGTATGGCTTGGAGTGTGCGGGCCTACGGTTGCAATCACGGGAGTGACCTACCCTACACCGCCGCCGCTGCCGCCTTCTCCAATCCAGATCACGGCCAACAATCACGGCTACAAGACAGGACAGAAAATCATCATCACAGGTGTTGGTGGAATAATCGCGGCCAACGGTAATTGGACTGTTACCGTGATTGATCCAAACACATTCACGCTGAATGGTTCTGTTGGCTCTGGTACTTATACATCGGGCGGCGTAGCCGTGAATCAGGATTGGGGTGGCTGCCACGTATGGATCTCCCCGGACAATCAGAATTACGTTCAGGTGGGCGCCATGTATGGGCCATCGCGCATGGGCGTGCTCACGGCGCAGCTTGTAAGCTCAGCCGATCCCGACACAGCGCACACTCTCGCGGTCGATCTTACGCAATCCACCGGGATTCTGAACTCCGGCACGCAATCAGACTGTGATAATTTCCGCACGCTTTGTTACGTTGATGGCGAGCTCATCAGCTATGAAGACGCCACGCTTACCGGATCGTTTAAGTATGACCTGGGCGCACACGGCACAGCGCAGACCATCACCGGAGCCACCAACGCCAGCCCGATTCAGATCACCATAGCCAATCACGGCCTCGGCACCGGAGAAACTGTGGTTGTGGCCTCTGTCGGCGGAAATACTGCAGCCAATGGAACATGGGTGATCACGGTCACCGGAGTCAACACTTTCACCTTGAATGGATCGACCGGCAACGGCGCTTATACGTCGGGTGGAACAGCGACTGTGGCGGCGCGGTTGCGGCGCGGCGTGTTCGGTTCACCTATCGGAACGCACAACGCAGGCTCTGTATTTCTTCGGCTGGACAATGGCGTCTTTGTCTGGGAAGCCGACCCCACACTGGTGGGAACCACCATCTTTTTCAAGTTCACCAGTTTCAACCGCATGGGATTGATGGAGCAGTCGCTTGCGAATGCCACGGCGTACAGCTTCGCATTTAACGGCATTTTCGGAAACAACGATGAAACTCCGGCCAACAACGCCACGATTGATTCAGTCTTCGTTTCCGGCACGGCGGTCAACATCAGAGTCTATGGACCCGGAGGCACAACTTCGTCTTACACAGCATGGAAGATGAAAGACCAGGGCGCATTCAGAACGATTCCAGCACAAACCATCACTACTGTCGATGACGCAGGCGGCAGCAGCCCGCAGGTGACCACAAATTACTGGATCAGTTATGACTTCAGCGTCGCCCGGCATCGCGCGTGGGTGAACTACAACAATTACGTTCAGGCCGTTTATCGCGGACAAATGCGCGTGGGTTTGGTGGCTACGGTCAACAGCTCAAATACTGGCGGAACCACCGGTGGCCTGGGCGATTCCGGCTCGGGCGGTTCAGGTTCGGGTAACCGCAAATTACCTCAAATGTAAAAAATCGGCTCTTGGTTCTTGGCTTTTGGCCAAAACCTTTCGCCGCAGATTACGCAGATAAAACCTGATCTGAATTTGTTCTGATCTGCCTGGTCTGTGCAAATCTGCGGCAAAACACTCTCGTAAAAACCGCGAAACGGGATTCGTGTTCATTCGCGTAATTCGCGGCTTGCTTTTTTCTTATCTGCGCAAATCAGTGTGATCAGCGTCATCAGCGGTAAGGTTTTTCAGGAGCTTCCATGAAGAAATTTGTCTTATCCTTTGCGATCTTTGCGTCCTTTGCGGTGCAATCCCACGGTCAGAACCTAACGACTGTGAGCGCTTCGAACATTACCGATATCAACGGAACTAAGCTTGCCGCCGGCCAGCTCTGCTTTCTGATTACCGATCAGCAGGACAACCCGATTTCCGTTCAGATCGGCGGCGGCGGACAGGCCCTGAAGCGCGGGTATTGCGGGGCCATCGCGGCGGGTGCGGTCAGCCCAACTTTTACCGTGCCAAATCCGGCGGCCACTCTGCCTTCGGGAATTTACTATCGCGTCACGGTAAAAGACTCCAGCACCGGGCAGGAAGTGCTCAGGTACACGGGAGTTTCGTTCACCGGCGCCACGTTCAACTTTGACAACTACGCGCCGGTAAATCTGGGCAGCTTTGCGCCGCTTAGCGGCAACAGCGTTTCCGGCAATCTGGCGGTCAGCGGAAACATCGCGGCCACGGGGACGGTCACGGGGTCCAATATCCCCTCGAACATCCTTCAGCAGATTTTCAATGCCGGAGTGGGGCTTACGCAGCGCACGGCGTTCAACTGCATCGCGGGTATTGTTTGTTCCGACAATTTCGGAACCTCGCGCACCGATGTGCGCCTGGGCTCTCTCACCACGGTTGCCTTTTCAGCCACGCCAACATTTGATGCGTCCACGGCGGCCAGCTTCAAACTTACGCTGACCGGGAACGTCACCAGTTCAACTCTGACCAATCCCGTCGCGGGTGAGCCAATCAGCTTTGAAATCTGCCAGGACGCTACCGGCGGCCGCGCTTTTGTTCCGCCGACGAACGTCTTGAACATGGGAACCATCGTGAGCACGGCGAATGCGTGCAGCACGCAGGAGTTCTGGTTTGATGGATCGAACGCGGTCTCTTCCGGGCCAATGCAGAGTAGTGGCGGATCGATTATTCCCGGGACGCTGTCTGTGGCAGGGACCTCGACGCTGGGCAACTTGAATCTGGGCGCGGCAAACACGCTTGGAGTTTCGACAATCAAGCAAGGGTCATCAACCACGGCATTCAACATCGCAGACAACCTCGGTGTCACCCATTTTTTTATCTCAAACTCCTCGCCTTACACGAACACCTTTGTGCAGGGAAATGGCTTGGGGAGTGTGTTTCTCGGGAGTGCAAACAAAGCATTTGTGGCTGACACAACAGGTGCGATCGTCACCGCCGGCGGCGTCACGCTTCAAACCACTGCGCAAACGTTACCGGCTAGCATCATAAATGATACAGCAGGCGGGATCCTCTTCACGAACAACGCTGGCAGCTCAATGGAATTAGGCAACGGAGGCACCCTTTTTCTAAATAGTCCCCAAGGTATCCGGTGGACAGGTGCAACATCGGGCAATACGGTCGTTCAGGCGTCGGCAGTTGCGGGCACTGGTGTTCTAACTCTACCAGCCACGGTTACAGATACTTTAGTTGCCCGGACGACGACGGATACGCTGACGAATAAGACGCTAACAAGTCCTGCGATTTCTGATCCCACAATTACCGGTAACACGAATGTGAAGCGCATTAAGGCCAATCAGGGATCAGCTCTTGTAGTCGGAGACGTTGGCGGTTTGACCGCAGCATGGGGCTCGACCGCAAGCGTGTCATCTGTCGTGGGGAACGATATGGCCGGTCAGATCAGCATTCTTTCTAACGGAACAGGCCAAAATATTAATGCCGGTTTCACTCTGACCTTCCATGATGGCACCTGGACAACTCCGCCGGTCTGCCTCGCGGTTAGAGGAGATGGGTTTGCCCCGCAAGGCATCATGATTGCAAACGCGGCGACGGCAACCAACGTCTCATTTTTCTTCAATGCAGTTCCAGTTGCAGGAACAACTTATACGCTCACTTTTATATGCATGGGGCGTTAGGCGATCAGAACAGCTAGAAAAAGGGCAACCCACGCCCGGAATGATGATTGCCATGAAATTGTCTCTTTCCGGTTTTCTAGCGTCAGGTTAGTTCTTCAGGACCACATGGCAATCTAATGTCATTAAATCCTCTTCTCGCATTGCTCTGAAGGGCTGCGACATTTTCTCTCGCGCTGTAGGCAGTGACGGCCAGAAGTTCCGGTGCTTAATAGATACAGTGAAATGCTTTTCAAGCAATGCGTGCATCTTAACCCAGGGAATCCGGTTTGTATAAAAACCGGATTTAGCCATGAAGTCGCTTTCCCATATTCGTTCCGAGAATCGAAGGTTATTCAACGCGTATTGGAGATGGTCTCGGAAATCGATTTGATGAGAGCCTATTCCGTTTGGTTTAAGGACACGCCTCATCTCCACAACAAGAGGAAGAAATTCTTTCAATCGAATATGCTCAAGCACCGCATTTGAAAAAAGGAAATCGATAGAAGCGTCAGGGACTTCACGAAAAGACTTGAGACCTTCAGTCAAGTAAACAGTGTTAGGAAATGGCTCAATGTCGGCAATCGGCTCTGAATCGATCAGCCAGGTTTTTACTGCCCCGAGCTCATTAGCGTATTTACCGGTCAACAATCCATTGCCCGGACCAATTTCAAGGACCGTTTTGTTGTTGAGGTCGGAAAATCCGGTCACTCCAAAGTGTTTATCAAAAATCGAGCGAGCATACTGATCACTATCCATGCCCCCGGCGCGGAATAAGTGGAGCTTTTGCCATGCCTTACCGCTCACTGGCAGCCGAGATAGAACAACTTTGGCGGGAATCTTCACATACCACGGAATCATGTTTTGGCTATCCTCTGAACGACTTCCTTTATTGTCCGCTCGCCGTACGCTGAAAGACAGGAGAAGATCAAGCTTTGGTATTTAACGGTAAAAATATTTTACATTGAGATCGAAATATCCAGGCGTCGACAATGGCATTCAGTTTTAAAACCTCAAGAACTAAGGTACGGAGCGGATCAGTCGTCGCCGAATCCGATCAGGAGGAGGCGGAGGTGCGCTCGAACGCATACTCATTCATCCGGATGATCCGGCCAAATGGGCGCAGATTTTTCAAAGCGAAGCCCCGTTTCTCATAGAAAGCAATTACTTCTGCAGGCGCCGCAAACTCGAATGGGTATCCTCCAGCCCAATCCACGATGTCGTGCCAGGCGGACATGCCGCGTTTTACTTTCCAGTTCTTCCAATCCGAGATGACGCGGTGTGGAAACAGTAACAATTTGGGCAACCAAAGAGTGATCAACGACGCAAAGGTGACGGCGGGACGGGACCACGGATGAGCGACGTAAGATCGCTTAAGGAAACGCCAGAGCCGGCTGACCGAGCCTTGATCAGCATAAAGGCAGATCACCAGATGCTCTTTCGCCGGGATAGTGATGAGTTCCAGGCCCTTCCACATTGCGCCGGTGTGGTGGAGCACGCCCCAGGAATAAACAACGTCAAACTGTCCGAGCGAGCGCAGATATTGCTCATCCAGAGCTGATCCCGCTTCAATCTGCCAGTTGGCCATGGGTGCAAAGCGGCGTTTCATCTCAGCGGTGCAGGCCACGCTTTTCAGATCGTAATCGAAAGACAGCACGCGGGCCGCGCCGAGGCGCATAGCGGCAAGAGAATGAATTCCGCTGCCGGAGCCGACATCAAGGAAAGATTTTCCGCTGATGTCACCCACCATTTCAGCAAGACCGGCGCACGCTTGCGCTATACGGTCTTCATCGACCACAGAAAGAAACTGGGTCCAATTTTCGCCGAACTGGAACCTTTCGGTTGCCTGTCCTTCAGGGGCCGTCATGGCAAACATCCTATCACCGCCCTGGTTTGCCAAAGGGCGACAGGTCTTGTACGTGTGCACGATTTTCCAGGAGAGAAAACTCATGCAAATTCACTTTACAGACTTTGTTACCGCAGCGAACCTGCTGGTGCTGCTGGGGATTTATCGCAAGCTGTCAATCATCGTCTACCAGCATAAGCTGATGTGGACAGACTTTGCCGACCGCAAAGGAATCAGCGCGAACGGCAAGCACGCGGCCAGTGTTTAGGATTGGCCGCCCATGATCGCGGAATACGCGAATACAAACCATTTTTTAGGTTTTGACTCGCGTTGATTCACATCACCTCGGCACGCTTTATCTCTCTTTCGGCGCTGTAACAGCGCTTTGTCAGGTGAACCCAATGAAACTTACTCCAAGAGAAAGATTTCTGGCCAAGGTGTGTCCCGAGCCGGGCAGCGGTTGCTGGCTGTGGCGAGGGCAGTTGAACCAATCCGGGTATGGCGTTCTGTGGCTGGACGGCAAATCGCGCGTCGCGCACCGCGTGGCTTGGGTGTTCTTTCATGGCGAGATTCCGCCTGAATTATTGGTGTGCCACAAGTGCGATGTGCGGGCCTGCGTAAATCCTGCACACCTTTTCTTGGGGACCCATACGGAGAATGCGCGCGACAGGGAAGCAAAAGGCAGAAGTATGCGCGGTGAAAAAAGCCCTAGTTCCAGACTTTCAACGGAACAGGTGAGCAGAATCAAAGCCGTGCTGGCCGAAGACCGGATGTATGTGAGTGAGATTGCGCGTGAATACGGCGTGACACCTCCAACCATTGCCGCTATCGCAAAGGGAAAGACTTGGCGCCATGTGCAGGCAGCCGCCACTCCGAAGCCGGAACTCGAAGATGATCCTGCCGATCAGACAACGCAGGATCAATAATTCCCGACAACGATCTCTAATGACATTTCAATTTGGAGGTAGTGATGGCCGATTTTAAAACGGCATTTCTATTCACGCTGCAACATGAAGACTCAACCCGATCCGGCAAGGTGACTGTGGATGCCGGCGGACGCACGCGCTTTGGCATTGCGGAAAAGTTCCATCCTGATTTGCCCGAGAAGCTTTTTACTGGGCCGGCTGAAGACGCGCTGGCTGAAGCGGAAAAGATTGAGGAACGTGAATACTGGGACGCAATGCGTCTCGCCGAAGTGAAGGACCAGAAGGTGGCGAACAAGCTTTTTGATATGGCCGTGAACATGGGAGTGCGACAGGCAGCGGTCTATGCGCAGCGCGCCGTAAACTCCCAGGGCCAGCAGCTCACAGAAGACGGCAACATCGGGTCGAGGACTTTGGCGGCCATCAACCCCATTGATCCGCAGACCTTCTACGGGCTGCTCTGCCAATTCAGCGCGGCGCACTACCGCCACATAGCCACCAACAATCCGGCCCAGGCTGTGAATTTGGCGGGATGGCTGAAAAGGGCGGAGGCGTAAATCCCAAGGGGCAAGAGCCAAAAGCCAAAAGCCGCGGCTCTCAAGATCCGAACTCAAAAACAACTTCAAATTGAAAAGAGAGGACAACACCATGAACCTTGCAACCTGGTTCAAGGGGCTGGGCGTGTTTGCGCTGAGCTCAATGATTACCGCGCTGGCCACCATGCAACTGGATCCGGCGAGTTTTAACTTTTCCAAAGCTGGGCTGACGAAAGTTGGCGCGGCGGCGCTGGTGATTGGCGTGAAGTCAGTGCTGCTGTATCTGAAGCAGTCGCCATTGCCGGGAAACCAACCTCCGCGCATCACTGACTGGACGAAGATTGCCAGCGTGATGGCGTTGTGCGTGGCCATTCCTTCATGCGCGCTGCTGGCGGGATGCGTGAGCACGTGGGACCAGACGACTTACGAATCGCTGGCCGCGAGCAAAGCGCTGATTGATTGCGCCGTGGCGGGCTACAACCACTTTGACGCCGACATCCGGCACGCGTGCGCTGCGAATTCACAGGATGGCACGCAGGATGCCGCGTTTGATCCGCGCGTGTTTTATCTGCCGCAGACGCGCGAAGCGCAACAGGCCGTGGAGAAAGCGCGGCAGGCGCAGATTGCCGCGGTGGATGCCTTTGCCGCGTATGCCGTGGCCAAAGTGGCAAAAGACAAATCAGCAACATTGCAGCAAAAACAAGCGGCGGTTGTGGGTTTGCTGGACCAGATTCCGGCACTGTTGAACGCGGTGCGTGGGTTGCTGGGGAAGAAGCCGGTGGCGGCCGCGGGGCTGCTGGACCTTCGAGATCCTGTAACGGCGATTGCGGTGCTGAAGCCAACGATTTTAATGCTGGAGTCCCCGGACACAAACTAAGAGGCGGCTTTGCGCGGCCATCAGCAATCGCTCTTCCACCAATTACCAAATACCAAATACCGATATTCACGAGGTGCAATCTTGGCGACAAATTCTGTAAGCAGCATTTCCACCGCAGGCAAACTGAAACAGACGCTGAAGACGGTGACGGATGCGGCGCTGTTCATTGAACAAATCCTTGGCGAAGTCGCGCCGGCCAGCGGAGCAGGTAACTTTGATGTGGCCACAATGGAACGAGTAACAGCGGCGCTCGGCAATCTGGCAGCGATTGCGATTCAAGCTGCTCACGATGTTGCGGGCAAAGAGTTGACGCCAGAAAGCGTGATGGCGCTCATGCCGGTGAGCACGCCGTTGCAGGCGGCCATCGAAGAGTAAGAAGAGCGGAGGCACAAGGAATTGGCCGCAGGAGAGAGGGCGGAAAATCGGTTTGAACTACGAACTTAGACGTCCGCGCATGCAAAGATACTGTGTAAAAAGCTATATGTTGCGGCCAATACTACCTAACTGCGCAAGATTTTGTTGTAGCGAATAAAGAACGAATCACATAGAATCACCGTGAACCCAAGTAAGCGGACTCCCGGCTACTTTCCTACGGCCTGAGCCCGCAAAGTAGGCCTGATCCTATGAGAGTGATGACGCCAAAACAGTTTCGTACACTTCCTTTTGAGGAGGCAGCCAGGCACTGGCTGGAGATCAAGAAATTGCACAGCAAAAAGCCCCGGACGATCGAAATGTATGAATGGTACGTTCGAAATCTGAGCAAGAGTTTTGCCGGCTTGCTGCTGTCGCAAATTCATATTGGACATTTTCTGGAATACCAGCGGCATCGGCGAATGGAAGCAGGAGCGTCCTGTGTGAATCATGAGTTGAATACGCTGGCGCAGATTTTGAAAGCAGCCGAGTTGTGGGACTTGATCGCAAAACACTACAAGCCTCTGCCGCTGCCAAATTGGACGCCACCGAAAGTCCTGACTGCGGAAGAAGAAGAAAGATTCTTTCGCGT
>Ga0105245_10003810_pt1 | contig 13408 bp, 8 predicted proteins | sample KBSM54metaG_FD_81523 | JGI IMG/M metagenome (GOLD analysis project Ga0105245, IMG submission 81523) | Miscanthus rhizosphere microbial communities from Kellogg Biological Station, Michigan, USA - KBS M5-4 metaG | ecosystem: Host-associated > Plants > Roots > Rhizosphere > Soil | place: Michigan... | reverse complement strand
GACACGATTTTCAGAACAGGAGGGACGTTACGGAGAGCAGTAAGGCGCTCCCTCCAGCTACTCCAAAAACTCTCCTGAGGCTTGGCTAACATGGGTCCTAGGTCGTGAACCGAATGAGTGCTGGTGGTGCGCGAGTAAAAGATGCACGAAGGGGCCGGTAAGGTTTGTTAACTGCCTATTCTATCTATTAATTAGGATAAAAATGCCGCTTTACGCACACTCCCGAGTAAACGCAAAGTCCCTCGCTTGGCTCGGGATGACCGAGTTCGTTTTATTACGTACTAAGATGATTTTACTTGATTTCGATCACTACAAGCCCATTGGCCGGGATTTCCAGGGAAAGCTCGCCTTGCTTGATTTCGCGCTGTTCGGGAGCTTGCAGTTCCGTGGATTGGCGGATCTCTTTTAGCTGGGCCTCGGTGGGGTAACGGGGTGAGCCCATCCTTTCGTATAAGGGATGTGGGTCGCCGTGGTCGCGGTCGACGCGGTAGATGGTCGCACGGCGGGCTTTGATGGATTCGAATTTCAGTTGAATGGTTTTTGAGGAAGGGGTGGTGCCGGCGTAATTCCAGACGGCTACCACCAGGCGGCCATCGCCGCGGCGGGTGACCAGAGCGAAGTCGGAATTGACGTCGAGGCGCTCGTTGCCCAGCAGGTGGAGGATCTTGAAGACGTTGAAAGCGGGCTTGTGAATTCCTCCGGCGGCAACTAAACCGTATCCGCCATAGAAAGGCTGCTTCACGACACCTTGTTCTTCGAAGACGTCGGAGAATGACCAATAGGACATTTCATTCACCAAGCCGTCGCACTGGCGAATGGTATCGGCCATCCAGGGGCCCATGTAGGTGGAGTCGGTGATGGCAGGTTCGTTCATGTAGCTGGCGTTGAATTCGCTCCAGAACAAGGGAACGTCGGGCATGGATGAGGCTTTGATCTGGTCATGAACTTTCTTGACCGAGCGGCACACCATGTTTTCGCGCGGGATATTTTCCGTGGTGCCGAAGACGTCTTTCGCGGAGTCGTTACCGTAGACGTGGGAAGAGACGAAGTCGAGCGGGATGTGGTTATCCACGCAATGCTTGATCATGTCGTCGACCCAGGCGGCCTGGGCGGTTGCAGGTCCGCCTACGCGCAATTGCGAGTTGACTTTCTTAACGCTCTGGGCGGAGTGATCGTAGAGCTCGAAGTAGGTGGACTGTTGCGGTTTGCCTGCCCAGAAGTCGATGTTGGGTTCGTTCCAGACTTCGAAATACCACTTGGAAACTTCGTCGAGTCCGTAGCGATCGACTAAATGCTTGGTGAACTGGTAGATGAGGTCGTCCCATTTCGCCCAGTCTTTGGGCGGGGAAACGTTTTGCTTGTACCAGAAGGGATGAAGAGCTTCGGGTTGCGACGCCAGCTTTTTGGGCATGAAACTCAGCTCGACGAAGGGGCGGACTCCGTTTTCGAGAAGGCCGTCGTAGATCTGATCGACGTAGGAGAAGTTGTAAACGGGATTGCCCTGGGGATCTTCGTCGTAGACCCCTACATCGTCGAGAAAGATGGCGTGGAAGCGGACGTACTGGAAGTCGGTGGCTTGCTTCACATCGCGAAGGTCGCGGCGGTAGCTGTGGCGCAGGCTCAGATTGGCCCGTCCGGAGCCAAACATGTGCTCCCAGAAGTGGGGGAGCGGGCGGGCCGGGGCGGCGCCATTGATCACGATTTGGGCCGGGGCTAGCGGAGTGAGGAGTAGGAATAGGACCAGGGAACACACGGTCCCTCGGCTTCGCTCGGGATGACAGGGTTTGATAGAGATTGGCATGGCAGTTCAAGACATATTAACGCCAATAGCGGATTCCTTGCGCCAATAGCGGCGCTACGGGAGGACAAAGACTGGAAGGAGAATGGGTAAAGATTAGTCGGATTCGAAACCCGCTCGTTCCATGCCGCGCTGGGCTTCTTCACTCTTCATAAAGGTGTCCCAGACGAAGGAGGTGCGGGCGTTTTCTGCCATGATCATGCTGATGCCGGTGTCGATTCCAACTACGTCGGGATCGTACCAATTCTTTTGCGGGTTAAAGGCGTTGACGAAGCCGTAACTGCTCCAAGCCGAACCGTAGCGGTTGCGGATGGTGCGGAGAACGCGCATGACGGGCTGCGGCAAGAAGGGGAGCGATCCGGCGGCGGCGCTGGGGACTACGGTGCCGTCGATAGGACCCATGGATGGAGGACCGCCCCAGACTACGTATCCATTTTGTGAATCGGAGGCGGTGATCCCCCAGAGATCGTCGCTATAGGACGGGTATTGCTTTGCCAGTTCCAGGCAGAAGCGGCGATGCACGTCGGTGGCGATGATCGAGTTCTGGAAGTAGTCAGTGTGCTCGTCGCGCTTGCCGCGGAAGTCGAACCAGGCCTGCGAGTATTGATGAACGAATAGTGGGGCGAATGAGCCAATGTATCGAAGTCCGTCGTATTCGAAAACGGTGCGTTTCCAGGCATGCCAGGTGCGGGAAGACAGAGGATGGCGTGCGGATCCCATGCCCAGCAGATAGATCATCATAAGCTCGCTGTAGTAGTCCCAGCGGCTGGGGAGAAATCCAATTTCCGGGAGCCATCCGTGAGGCAGCAGGGCGGTGTCTTCCGAGAGCCAGGTCCAGTCCACGCGATTGAATATCTGATTGGCGAGCTGAGTGATTTCGGGCTCGCGGAAGTGTTCGCGGCACATGAGCAGGCCGCAGAGCAGGATGGCGGTGTCGACGGAGGAGATTTCTGAGTCCCAAATGCGTTCGCCGGTATTGATGTTGGCGAAGTGGTAGAAGAATCCGCGATGGTTGGGCAGTTTCTTCCACAGAGAGCGAAGGGTGAAGACCACGCGCTGCTGGGCTTCGGCGGTGGGAATGTAGCCGCGCTTTTCGCCGATGCAGATGGCGGTGAGTCCGAAGCCAGTGGCGGCGATGCTGGCGACGATCCCGGCGTCGGATGCCGGAGTGCGGGCGTTGCAGCGGTCTTTGATTAGTCCGGTCTGGGGGTTCCCTTGCTCCCAAAAAAAACAGAAATTCGCGGCCTGCATCTGGTCGAGAAAAGCGTCATCATCAGGCAGCAGCGTGGTCTTGGGCGGGAACGGCGCTGGCGAGTGTGGAACGTCAGGCGCCATGGCCAGGGCGTTGCCCACGAAAGGCAGACTGGCGCCGGCAGCCAATAGGGTGCGAAGGGCTGCCCGCCGGGACAGTTTTAGGGGAATGAAGTTCGACTGGTTCACTATCCTGAATTTTAGATGATAAGGGCGAAGAGCGAGGCTCTTGAGGCGAGCAGGGGGTAATCAACGGTAATCCCATGAACTTCGTAGGCGGGCCTGAAAAAACTGTTGCCCGTCGTAGAATGCTGAATTGAATCAGTGATGAGCCGCGGAAAGAAAATCGCCGTCTGGGTGGGCCTGGGTTGCGCGCTAGTGGTGGCTGGAATTCTTGTGGCGCGTTACCTGAAGGGGCGACGCATCTCGGTGACCGGAGCGGTGGTGCGAAAGGACACCGACTCCAATAAAGAGTTGCCGATCGCGGACGTGGAAGTTACCGCGAGCAACGGCGAGACCATGGCAACGACTAAATCGGACGCCACGGGGTATTTCCGTCTGAGGGTTGCGGCAAAGATTATTCGAAATCGTCCGTTCATCCTGCAGTTTCGCCATGCGGACTATCAGCCCCTGGACATGAAAGGGGTAGCAGGAGACAAACTCTACGTGGCGCAGATGGCGCCTGTGGCCCACGAGCCGCCCCGCCCCGACCACCCGGATGTTACGGTCGGAAACGTGGTGATTCGTTATTCCGTTAAGGCGACAACCGTGGTGAACGTGGGCACGGCGGTAAAGGCCTTTCAAGTCGTCAATAAGGGAAACATGCCCTGCGATACGCGCGAGGCCTGCTCGCCAGATGGAAAGTGGAAAGCGACTTTGGGAGGCGCCTCGCTCGATGCAGGCGACGGAAACGTCTTCCAGAATGCCCGTGCTTCCTGTATTTCGGGGCCGTGTCCTTTTACGCGAATCGAGAGTGACGACTTTTCGCAGGGCGGGCGTAACATCAGCGTAACCGTGCGCAACTGGTCCGACAGCACGACTTTCCTTCTGGAAGCGGACGTGGTTCATCCCATGGAGAGTGATACGGTGCGACGGTCTTATCCGGTGATCTTCGGGCAGGCGTTAAACTTCACTTTGCCGCCGAATGCCGAAGGGATCAGCATTGAAGCCGAAGTGAATGGTCAAGGCATTATTTTCCCGCTGGGACCGGAGCTGTATTTGAGCTGGGCCGACTGCAATGAAAGAGTGAACCGCGATAAGACACGGGTGTATCGCTGTGAGATGAGGCCAGGGTACAGGTTCAGATAAAGACAATGGGCGGATCCAATAATTTCGCAACTTATCCCAGCTTGCGAGACCGGGTGGTGATGATCACCGGAGGCGGCTCCGGCATTGGGGCCGCCATGGTGGAACTGTTTGCCTCACAAGGTTCTCGTGTCGCCTTTATAGACCTGGCAGACGAAGCGTCACAGAAGCTGGCTGACTCGGCGGCGAAGACGTGCGCGCATAAGCCCTACTTCAAACGCTGCGACCTGATGGACATCCCTGCACTGCAAGAGGCAGTGAGGGAGATAGAAGCCCGGGTAGGACCGGTACAAGTGCTGGTGAACAATGCCGCCAACGACGACCGCCATGCCTCGGAGCAGGTGACGCCGGAATATTGGGACAACCGCATGAATGTGAACCTGCGGCACCAATTTTTTGCCAGCCAGGCAGTGGCTCCAGGGATGAAGGCGGCAGGGAGCGGATCGATTATCAACATGAGCTCGATCGCGTGGATGATTCCTTCGACGGGGATCCCAGTTTATGTAACTGCCAAGGCTGGAGTGATCGGATTGACGCGGACATTGGCGCGCGAATTGGGCAGTTCCGGTATTCGAGTGAACGCTGTTTTGCCGGGAGCAATCAACACCGAGCGGCAGATACGGTTGTGGCGAACTCCAGAGTTTGACGCGGAGGTGCAAACCCGGCAGTGCCTGAAACGAAAATTAATGCCTGACGATGTGGCGCGGCTGGTGTTGTTTCTGGCCGCGGATGATAGTAGTGGCATTACAAGTCAGAGCCATATTGTCGATGGCGGATGGGTGTGATCAGCGTGCATAAGATTATTTGTGCCGCGGTGTGGGCACTATGTGCAGCTGCGGCTGTACCGGCGCAGACTCCGTCGCCACAATCGCGCGACGTAATCATGATAGAGGGGATGGTGCGTAATTCAGCCGGCGAGCCGATTGGGAATGCATCGGTGGTGCTTGAAGAAAAGGATCAGCCCAAACCGTCCGAGACCACCACAAACTCCGACGGCACGTTTGTTTTTACGCCCGATCACCCCGGGACATTCAGGATTACCGCCAAGAAGTCGGGGTTTCGCGACGCGGTGGTGGAAGGGTTGGCGCTATCCCCTGGCGAAAAGAAGAGGGTGAACCTTGTCCTCGAGAATCCCGGCGCGGCGCATACTTCGGCGATGGAGTTCGACGACAAGCCTAATTTTACAGTCGCCGGGGTGACGGACTACACCGCTGCCGGAGGGCATGGCGCCGATACCAGTTTGCGAACCAGTGAATCGCTGGCACGGGAAACTTCGGCGCTGACCGGGCGAGACAAAACTCCATCCGCCGGCGACCGCGCATTGGAAAGCAGGCTGCAAGGCACGCTCGCCCAATCGCCGAACAGTTTTGAAGCGTGCAGGAAGCTGGGAGAGTTTTATCTTTCCCAGGCACGATACCAGGAGGCGATACCGCTGCTGGAAACCGCGAATAAGATTCATCCTGACGACTTCGAAAACAGCTTCGATCTGGCGACTGCTTACAAGTCACGTGGAGATCTAGCTAAAGCGCGACAACTAGTTGAGAAGTTGCTGGCGACGACCAACCGGGCTGAATTGCACCGGTTGCTGGGGGATATTCAAGAACGCTCGGGCGATTCATTGCAGGCAGTACGGGAGTATGAAGCAGCGGTGAAACTCGATCCCAACGAGCAGAACTATTTTGAATGGGGAGCGGAGTTACTGCTGCACCGGGCAATCGTTCCGGCCATTGAAGTTTTTACCAAGGGGAATGCCTTGCATTCTAAATCGGCGCGGATGTTGGCCGGGCTGGGCGCAGCACTGTATGCGAGTGGGCGTTACGAAGAAGCAGCGTCCCGCCTTTGCGCGGCATCCGAGCTAAAGCCTTCCGACGAGCTGGCTTATTTATTTTTGGGGAAGATGGAGAAAGCCGCGCAGGCACCTTTGCCTTGCGGGGAAGAGAAGCTGGCGCGGTTCGCGGCCGAGCAACCGGGGAACGCACTGGCAAATTATTACTATGCGGTGGCGTTGTGGAAGCGGAATAAGACGTCGCCAAATTCTGCTCCAGTGCAACAGGCGGAGCAACTTCTAGCGAAGGCCGTAACGATTGATCCGAAGTGTGGCGACGCCTACGTGCAGCTGGGAACTCTGCATGCCGCGCGGGACGAGATGCCCGAGGCTATTCGCTCTTACCAGAAGGCGATTGAGGCGAGTCCACAGTTGGGCGAGGCACATTATCGGCTGGGGCAGGCGTACAAGCGCTCGGGTGATAACGTTCGGGCCCAGCAGGAATTGCAGGCTTACGAACAGTTCGAGAAAGTACAAACTGCGGAAGTGGAGCGGGAGCGGCGGGAGTTGCAACAGTTTTTGGTCGTGCTGAAGGAAGGGTCGCGTTGAGTTGGTGGCCGGCAAAGCTTAACCACAGAGAGCACAGATTTCACAGAGGCCACACACGGCACATATTGTCCAGCCCGACGGTTGGGTTGGTTCGGAATTGTTCGTTTTTTAGTTCCTAGTTCCTGGTTCCCGTTCTCAGTGGAACAAGATCTTGTAACGGAGGCTGGTGTGAGACCTGTCAGCAGACGCGCATTTATAGAAGGATCGTTGGCGGTGGTGGGTGCGGCTGGATTGCAACTCCCGCTGTGGGCGCAACCGCTTGGTCGGCCCGTGCTACCGCTGCTGTTTGGGGTTGACTACTATCCCGATCACACGCCGGAGTCGCTGTGGGAAGAAGATGCGCGCATGATCGCAGATGCGGGGCTGACCAACGTCCGCATTGCGGAATTTGCCTGGGGGTTGATGGAGCCTTCGGAGGGCAAGTTTGAATTTGGCTGGCTGAAAAAGTCCTGCGACATCCTCAATAAAAACAAAATCGCCATCATTCTCGGCACGCCTTCGGCTGCGCCGCCGCCGTGGTTGAGCAAGAAATATCCCGAGATCATGGAAGTAGATGAGAAGGGACAGAAACTACATACGGGAGGGCGGCGGTTTACTTGTCCTTCCAATAAGACCTATCGGCGGTTGTCGGTGGCTATCGCTACCGAGATGGCGAAGAACTTCTCGGATACACCGGGCGTGATCGGGTGGCAGATCGATAACGAGATGACGCTGGGTTCATCGCGGCGATGTTATTGCGATTATTGCCAGCAGGGATTTCAGGATTGGGTCCGAACGAAGTACGGATCGCTGGATAAAGTGAATCAAGCCTGGGGGACGGTTTTCTGGAGCCAGACTTACACCGACTTCTCGCAGATTCCGGTGCCGCTGCCGTCCGGCGGGGATCCCAATCCCGGGCTGGCGCTGGATTACGACCGCTACCAGTCTTATGCCAATGCTTCGTTTATCGAAGAGCAATTGGCGGTGTTGCGCAAGTTGTGTCCGAAACATTTTGTGACCACGAACAATGTCAGCCTGCTGGATGTCATTGATTTGCGGGAGCACTACGCCAAGCTCGACTTTGCTTCACTGGATAACTATCCCGGCTTCTTCGACATGCTGATGCGTGAGTCGAAGGTGGAAATGCCCCCGGATGCCATATCCGCGATGATTGCCATGTCTCACGACTTCGCACGCTGCATCAAGCGCAAGCCTTTCATGATCATGGAAGAACAGTCGGGGAAGGCGGGACAAAAGACATTTTCTCCGCAGCCCGCTCCCGGTCAGGTTCGGCTCTGGACCTATCAAGCGGTGGCACATGGGGCGATGGGCGTGAATTATTTTCGCTGGGACACCGCGACCTTTGGGGCTGAGGAATATTGGCACGGGATGCTGAACCACGATCGCTCGAAGAGCCCGGCGTTCGAGGAGATGAAGCAGACGGTGAGGGAGTTGAAGGGGCTGGGGCAGGAGTTGTTGTATTCGGAGTATCCGGCGGAGATGGCGCTGGTATTCGATTACAACAGCAGTTGGGCGGTGAGCATTCAGCCGCAGCATTTTGCGCTTAGCTATATGAACCAGGTGACGGCCTGGTATGGCTCGATTTCACCAAACCATTCAGGCGTTGATTTCGTGGCGCCGGATGGAGATTGGTCCGCGTACAAGATTGTTTACGCCCCGCTGGCGCACGTGATTACGGCAGCGCAGGCGGAGAAGATTAAGAGCTATGTGCAGAACGGTGGAGTGTTTGTGGCGGGATTCCGTTCCGGCGTGAAAAACGAGAGCAGCCAGATGGTGAAGACGCCGCTGCCCGGGTTGCTGGCGGAGCTAATGGGCACGACGGTGGAAGATTATGTGCCGATTTACGGGGCGAAGCAGAGCGTCAAGTTTGCGGGAATGCTGGCGGGTTGGGCGGCAGAGTGTGGCCTGTGGGCCGATGTGCTAAAGCCCAATGGCGCCGAGGTGTTGGGGACATATACGACCGGGTCGTATGCGGGCAAGCCGGCGATCACAACCAACAACGTTGGCAAGGGTAAGGCGGTTTACGTCGGTGCCGATGTGACCGGGGAGGGATTGGCCAACTTGTTAGGCAAGTTTGCGGGAATGGCGGGTGTGAAACAGTCGCTGCAAGCGCCGCGCGGGGTTGAGGTTACGGTGCGGCGGGCCGGGGGAAAGGAATGGATGTTCTTGCTGAACAATGGGGCAGAGGCAACTAGCGTGACGGTACCGGGTGGTTTTAGGGATGCGGTGAGTGGGAAAGCTTATTCTGAAAAGGTTGAGTTAAAGGGGTTCGACGCCCGTGTATTGCTGGCGGGGTAAGGTCGGTGTGGAGCGCGTAGGGGTCCTTCGACGGCGTAGGAGCAGCTCTGCGCTTGCTCATGCTTGCTCGGGATGACAAGTTGGCGGGGAACACAAGGTCCCTCGGCTTCGCTCGGGATGACAGGGTATTTTGTTTGGTTAGGTTTATTTTTGAATTCCTGCGCCTTCGCGGATGGTTAGGATTTGATTGGCCTTTATCAGGGTGAACTTTTCTGTCTTCTGCGTGGTCGGCCACTTCACTTCAATCACATCTGCAACTTTTGATTCGCCGAGGCCGAAGTGCAGGCGCAGATCGCATTGTGACATCACGCTTGAGCCGCTGTGTACTTCGTCCATCTGAATGTGTTTGCCGGTGATTACGCGGACGCGCGCGCCGATGGCGGTGCGATTGCACTGTGTGCCGATCAGTTTGATTTTGATCCAATTCTTGGCGTTGCCGCCATCGTTGCGCAGCAGGCTGGGCACGTCGCTCATGTTGAGCACGATGGCGTCGATGTCCCCGTCGTTGTCGTAGTCGCCGAAGGCGGCGCCGCGGCTGGAGTATTTCTCCGTCATGCCGGGACCCATCTCGGCGGAGACATCCTGGAAGCGGCCGTTTCCTAAATTTTTGTAGACGAGGCGCGGGTTTTTGAATGCCTGGCCGATGTCATGGCTGTCGATCTCGGGATAAACGTGGCCGTTGACCTGAATGATGTCGGGCCATCCATCGTTGTCGTAGTCGACGAAGCCGCATCCCCAGGCGACATAGCGGTTGTTAATGCCGACCCCGGCGGCGAACGTCACGTCGGTGAAAGTGCCGTCCCCGTTGTTGTGGTAGAGGTTGCAGGTATCGTCGGCAAAGTTGGTTTTGAAGATGTCTAAGTTGCCGTCACAGTCGTAGTCACCGACGCCGACGCCCATACCGGCTTGTTCGTGGCCGTTGTCGCTGTAGGCGCATCCGGCTATGACGGCGATGTCGGTGAAGGTGCCGTCATGATTGTTTTTCAGCAGCATGCTGGGCTGGGAGTCGACGGCCACGTAGATGTCGGGCCAGCCGTCGTTGTCGAAATCGTAGGAGACAGGGGTGATAGAGTAGCGCGGGCCGGGTTTCAATATTCCTGATTTTTCTGAAACGTCGGTAAAGGTTCCGTCGCCATTGTTGTGATAGAGAACGTTGGTGTCTCCGGGCAGGCCGCGCGGGCCGCACATGACCGGGATACCTTTCCACTGGCAGACGGCTGCGCCGTTTGGGTCAGGCGTCTTCGCGGGATCGAGTTTGATGTAGTTGCAGACGAAAAGATCGAGACGCCCGTCGCGGTCGTAGTCGAGAAAGCAGCAGCCCGCGCCCCACCGGATTTCTTCGTTGTAAACTCCCGCCTTCTTTGTGACGTCGGCAAAAGTGCCATCGCCATTATTATGGAAGAGGATGTTGTGTCCCCAGAAACAGCAGAAGAGGTCATCGAATCCGTCGTTGTCGTAGTCGCCGACGCAGACGCCGGTTTGCCAGCCAGTGCGGGGGAGGCCGGATTTTTCGGTGACGTCGGTGAAAGTTCCGTCGCGATTATTTTTGTAAAGGTGCGACGTTGGAGCCTGGCCAGCGGGCCATTCTTTTCCTAATTGCGTGCCGTTGGTGAGGTAGATGTCAAGCCAGCCGTCGTGGTCATAGTCGAAGAAGGCGAGGCCACTGCCTTTGGCTTCGATGATGTAGCTCTTGTGGTCGGTGGCGCCCCAGACGTTAGGGATGGTGAGGCCCGCTTCTTTGGCGACATTTACGAATTGGACTCCGGCTTTGGTGGCCACTTTTGCTTGCAGCGGGTGTTGCCAGCGCCATAGTGGGGTGGTTAGGGCGTCTAGCGCGGTGGCGCCCAGGAGGATTGTGGAGGAGCCCAGGAAGTGGCGGCGAGAGGTCATGCGATTAGCTTGTCATGCGATATCATTCCCCGCAACCGATGTTGCGAGCGATTAAGATCTTCGCGCTCCGTGCTTTGCTTGGCATCATGCATGCTCTACACGACGCACAGAGGGTTCGATCTCAAGGAAGGCTTGATAGTCTCTCCCATCTTTGCCACAGTAGCGACGTTCGCGTGGGTCCGCACCTTCCCAGAATAACTATTGAATCAGCTTCGGGAATCTGTGCGGGACAATTCCGTCCCCTTCTTTTATCGCGATGATTTGATCGATGGGCACGTTCGTCAGGCGCCCGACTTTTCCGCTGGGCCAGGTGATTTCGAGCGAGTCGATCTTGGTTCGTTTTCCTAGGCCAAACAGAATTCTGGGGTCGCTGGCGGACATGTAGCTGCCGCCACCTTTCATCTGTTCGAACTGGGTGACTCCTTGTGAAGTCAGCTTTAGCGATGCACCGATTCCGTCGCGATTGGACTTGGTGCCGATCAGTAAAATTTCCAGCCAGTGATTGGCGTTGCCGCCGTCGTTGCGCAGGAGTTCGGGATAGTCGCCGCGATTGTTGGTGACGATGTCGGTGTCGCCGTCGTTGTCGAAGTCGACGGTGGCAAGGCCGCGTCCGACAATGGGGTGGATGAAATCGGGACCCAGATTCTCGGAGACTTTTTTGAACATGCCCTTACCCTGGTTGCGGAACATCAACAGCGGCTGTTTGTAACTTACTTCGCTGTGGTAGAGCTGAACGTTGTCCAGCATGGAGCCGTTGAGTTGCAGGATGTCGTTCCAGCCATCGTTGTCGTAATCGAGAAACTTCATGGCTACGCCGCTCATCAACAGAGCGCGGTTGCCGATGCCGGTGCGGTAGGTGGCGTCTTCGAAGGTGCCGTCTTGGTTGTTGCGGTATAGGCGGTTCAGTTCGAAGTCGAGGTGCGTTACGTAGACGTCTTGCCAGCCGTCGCCATCGACGTCGGCGGCGTCGATGCCCATTCCCGCTTCGTATTTTCCGTCTTCGCTGGCGGCGAGGCCGGAGACCAGCGATACATCTTCGAAGGTGCCGTTGTGTTTATTGATGAATAGAAAATTCGGCCAGGAGTCATTGGCGATGGCAATGTCGCTCCAGCCGTCGTTGTTGAAGTCGGCCAGAACCACGCCCATACCTTTTGATTCCGGCTTGCCCACGCCGGAGGCGTCGCTCACATCGGTGAAGGTTCCGTCGTGGTTGTTGTGGTAGAGCTTGGTCTTCTGTCCTTTGTAGTTTCCTGGGTGGCAATAGGATCGGTAGCCGGGTTTCTTCTCTCCACACCAGACGTTGTTCTGCGGTGACCACTCAATGTAGTTGGTCACCAACAGATCGAGCCAGCCGTCTTTGTCGTAATCAAAGAACCCGGCGCTGGTGGACCATCCGCCTTCATCTTTGACACCAGCTTTTTCGGTGACGTCGGTGAAGGTGCGGTTGCCGTTGTTGTGATAGAGGATGGCGCTTTTGTAGCCGGTCACGTAGAGGTCGGGAAAGCCGTCGTTGTCAAAGTCGGCGACCGCGACGCCTTGTCCGTAGTGGCCCTCGCCGCCTACTCCGGCCTTTTCGGTAACGTCGGTAAAAGTGCCGTCGCCGTTATTGTGGTAGAGGCCGCTACGTAACGGGTGCGGAGGTTTGTAGATGTCGGTGGCGGCGGACTGGACGAAGTAGAGATCCATCAGGCCATCCTGGTCATAGTCGATGGCGGCTACTCCAGTGCCCATGGTTTCGAGGTAATACTTTTCGTCGGTTTGGGTGGAGTCTTGTTGGAAGGTTATGCCGGTGGTCGGGCGGATGTCGGTGAAGTGGACGGGGGGATTGGTCTGAGCGGGTACGGTTGCTGCCATCGCCAGGAGTAAGGCCGCTTTTGGGAGACGGGGCATTTAGCGGGGATCGATGGCCGCGGAAGTCCCCGCACTAGTCTCGCCAAAGGACGGCGGGCCTAGAACGGTGCACCCCTCAGTTATTTCTAGCCGCGAGCGAACGCAAGGTCCCTCGGCTTCGCTCGGGATGACAGAGTCATATAAATTCATAGGGTGCGGTCGGCCAGGGATAAGGCTAGTTGCAACAGCTGCCTTCTGGCGGCGTCGGGCAGGGGTTGATTGGCGGAGGCTGTCGTGGCCGGGGCTCGTGACAGGGCTTCTTCGATTCGATTGACGTCGAGGCCGCCAGCATGGCTACCTTTGAAGCGGTTTAGGACTTCGCGGGCTTTTTCTACTTGTCCGGTTTGATAGTAGAAGACGCCTAGTGTGGAATAGCTTCCGGCCCACTCCGGTAGTAACTCCACGGCTCGCTCTAGTCTCTCGGCGGCTTGCGGGGTGTTGCCGTTTAAGACGGAGACCAGTCCCATGCCCCACAGGAGTTTGCCGGAACTGGGGACTCGAGCGAGGCCTTTTTGCAGAGTGTCAGTTGCGCCTCCCACGTCATTTTGACGCAACTGGACCATCGCCAGCGAAAGGTAGTACTGGTCGTTGTCAGGATTGCG
>Ga0105245_10003808_pt1 | contig 13413 bp, 10 predicted proteins | sample KBSM54metaG_FD_81523 | JGI IMG/M metagenome (GOLD analysis project Ga0105245, IMG submission 81523) | Miscanthus rhizosphere microbial communities from Kellogg Biological Station, Michigan, USA - KBS M5-4 metaG | ecosystem: Host-associated > Plants > Roots > Rhizosphere > Soil | place... | reverse complement strand
ATCACCGCTGACGATATCGAGCGGCAACAGCCGCGTTCCTTGCTCGAATCGCTGAATGACGTGGCTGGCGTCCACGCGATTTCGACTGGCGGCCCCGGCGGCGGCAGCTTCGTCTCGATCCGCGGCGGCGAACCCAATTTCACTTTGGTGCTGGTCGACGGAATCCGACTCAACGATCCAACGAACAGCAAAGGCGGTGCGTTCGATTTCTCCGGAATCGATCCGGCGCTTGTCGGACGCGTGACAGTCAGTCGTGACGGCGGCTCTGCGGTGCATGGATCGGACGCGCTGTCCGGCGTGATCGGCATCGAATTGCGCGAGCCAAAGCCAGGCGAGACCGAAATCGACGGGCGGATCGAAACTGGCACAGACGAAGCTGCCCAGGCCGACCTTGGCGGATCGGTGGGTTGGCAGGGCGGCGGCGCGCTCCTGTCCGGATCATGGTTCGACAGTGGCGACAAACAGGCCGGCTCGAGCCTGCGCCGCGCGCAGGGCCTGGCACGGCTGCGGCAGAGCATCGGCGGTTTCGACGTGCGGGCGATCGGACTTTACGCCCATACCCGGCATACCAGCTTCCCGGAGGACAGCGGCGGGCCCGAGTTCGCCGTCAACCGCGATCTCGAACATGGCAGCGGCGATCTGCGCGCGGTCGGGCTGTCCGCGGGCCGATCGCGCGGCACGCTGCGACCGAACCTCACCATCAGCTATACCGAGCAGCGCGACGACACAGCTACGCCCGCCATCGCACCGGGGGTGCTCGACCCCGTGCCGGCGCTCAGCGCACAAACACGCTTTACCCGCTTCGAGGCGATCGCCGATGTGGCGGTCGTGCGCCGCCTCTTCACTGTCGCGGCAGGCGGCGGCGTGCGACGCGAGGCCGGAAGGAGCGACGGCACGATCGATTTCGGCTTCCTGCTGCCAGTCTCGTTCGCGCTCGACCGGACCATATGGAGCGGTTTCGCCGAAGCGTCGGTGCGGCCCGCAACCGGCGTGACGCTCAATCTCGCCGGCCATTACGACCAGGTGGCAAACGGGCCGCATCAATGGACCGGACGCGCCGGCATCGCCTGGCAGCCGGTGGCGAAAGGGCCTTCGCTTTATGCGCGGGTCGGCGATGGCTTCAAGCTGCCGAGCTTCTACGCACTCGGCCATCCGCTTGTCGGCAACCCGAATTTGCGCCCCGAAACCAGCCGCAATGTCGAGGCCGGTCTGGAATGGTCATGGGGCGCCCACACGGCGCTCCGCCTCTCCTGGTATGAGAACCGTTTTCGGGACCTGATCGACTTTGACCCGATCCTGTTCACCACCGTGAACCGGGCCCGGGTCGTCGCACGCGGGATCGAAGGCGAAGCGTCCGCGCGCATCACGCCAACGGTCATGCTGAGCGGCGCACTTGGTCATGTCGTACTGGACAGCGACGCGCCCTTGCGCGGCCGGCCTGAATGGCAAGGCTCCGCGCGCGCAGTCTGGACCGTCACGTCGCCGCTCGAACTCAACGCCGCGCTGCGCTTCAACAGCAGTTTCTTCGACAGTTCGGTTCCGACCGGCCTCGTTCGCGCCAAAGGACATGCCGAAGCTGATCTGGGCCTTCGCTATCGGCTATCGAAAGGAATCGGCCTGACGGTCGCGCTGCGCAATATCGGCGACAGCCGATATCAGGATGCGGTCGGTTGGCCCGCACTGGGGCGGACCCTCCACATGGGCCTCAGCGCCAGAATCTTCTGATGCGATTCAGCCGCGCCGGCTCGCGGCTATCGGCGGACGTCCCCAACCTCGACTTGGTCGAGGCCGGGCAACGTCTTTGCTACAGAATGGAAGAGAGCAGCGCGCCCTATTTCTTGTGGTGATGGCCCTTGTGATGATGTGACCCACCATGGTGCCCGTGCGTCCAGGCAGTCTCTTTGCACTGATCGGTGACCTGCGCGGAACATGGCGGATAGGTGGTGGTAGCCGTGCTTGCCGGCGCCGCGTCCTGGGCAAAGGCCGGCGTAGCAAGCGCGAGCGCGAACAACAGGGATAGTTTTTTCATCTCATGTCCTCCTCGAGCTCATGGGGAAGCTCGGCCGGACAACGATCATGATGCCTTCGGGTTTCCTCGTTCCGGAAATGAATCGACTTTTCGCGGAATTCGAACCTCAACCCAGATCAGCAAGGTGACGCCCCTCTGATCCCCCGCGCCGCTTTGTCCACAATATGGCACATCAGATGGTCGCGCGCAGGAATAGCCGGGCGCTCCTCGACCCGCTATGCGCACGCGATGCCTGACCAGACCAAGTCCGCAATCCTGTTCGTATGCCTCGGCAATATCTGCCGCTCGCCGCTGGCCGAAGCGGCCTTGCGCGCCGAGGCCGAAAAGGCCGGCCTGGCGATCGAGGTCGATTCGGCCGGCACCGGCGACTGGCATATCGGCCATCCGCCGGACCGGCGCGCCCAGGCTGTCGCGCGGCGCCATGGGACGGATATCGCGCATTATCAGGCGCGGCAGGTCGAGCCCGACGACTTCAGGCGTTTCACCCATATCTTCGCGCTCGACGCCGACAATCTGCGTAACCTTCGCGCGATCGCTCCCGCGGATGCCACAGCCCGAATCGGCCTGCTGATGGACATGGTTCCAGGACGTCAGGGCCAGGCGGTAAAGGACCCTTATTATGGCGACGATGAGGGGTTCGAGACGACCTGGTCCGATGTCGGCGCTGCGGCCCGCGCGCTGGTCGACCAGCTGAGAGAGATTGAGGATTCCCGGCGATTCCCGACGTCAGTCACAGATCGGTAGCCGCGCCGGATATCGGGCGTTACCGCATTGGAATCGCCGAATCACAGCAGGAACCTCCCAATGCCCGCAGACCGAATGGACATCGACCTTTCATCGATCCTCGACAATGTTGATGAGCAGCTCGTCGAATTCACCGCGGAGGTCGATGGCGACGAATATGAGTTCGCTGTCCAATATGCGGTTCTCGAGGCGCTCAGCGGCGATGCGCCCGAGGATGACGCGGTCGAGATGTTCAATATGTTCAGCGACACGATCGCCGATGCCGGCCTCGTCGCGCTCGCACGCAACAGCGACCAGGCACTGATCGTCATCAGCGAAAACGACCTGGAATAGGCCGGAGCCCGATCGCTCACACCGTCGGAATAGCCGTTCTGGTTGCAAACGCCCCTTTGGCATTTTCCCCGATCCTATAAGAAAGCCGGACCAGAGGGACGGTCGGGGAGGGCCTGGGATGAACGCCAAAGCCAAAGCTGCACGCAAGCTGCTCGTGGGCATGCCCGTTTACGACGCCGTCGACATGCTGGATGTCACCGGCCCCCATGAAATGCTGAGCTGGGCCGGTATCGATGTCGAACTGGTCGCGGCTAAAAAGGGCATGCATTGTTTTCGTAACGGCTTTCGCTTCGAGGTAACCAGGAGCTTCGCCAAGGCCAGCCGCTACGACGTGCTGTGGGTGCCCGGCGGTGACCCCGCCGCGCTGAATGTGCTCATGAAGGACAAGATCTATCTGGGCTTCCTTCGCAGCAAAGCGGCGGAAACTCCTTTGGTTGCGTCAGTGTGCGAGGGCGCGATGTTGCTGGCGGCGGCTGGTCTGCTCGACGGTTATGAGGCGACCACGCATTGGGCCTTCATCCCCTGCCTCAAACGCTATCCCAAGGTGAAGGTGGTCGAAGGCCATCCCCGCTATCATCTCGACCGGGACAGGCTGACCGGCGGGGGCATTTCTTCAGGCCTCGACGAAACGCTGAAGCTGATCGAGCTGTTGCAGGGAACAGACGCCGCCAGGGCGGTCCAGCTGTCCACGCAATATTTCCCCTGCCCTCCCGTTAGTGGTAACATTCCGCCCGCCGACACATGCCCGCTCGACAACGCCGGTACGGTCGTCCCACCCTGCAAGGATGCCGCGTAACGGGCGCTTCCGGAGCCGCCTTGCCAAGCCGCAAAGCTTCATCTCTCGACGCAGCGTGGTACCGCTTCGCTATGCCATGAGCCGCCCCGTATCGTCATAAGCCGCTCCGCAACAGCATGGGATGCGGGAAGCGTGTCCTTTTCGCAACGGTTCTGACTATTCGATCCAAGGTGGCGACAGTTCTGACCAAAAGTTCATAAAGCCTCGTTGACAACGTCGGACTTTTTGATACCGTTAACATCGAGCAGGGGCAAACTTGCTCGGAAAAACCAATAAAGTGATCAGCTGCGATCTCGCGCTCTGGTCCGGATAGAGGGGACTTATGAAAAGCTTTTCACATTCGTCTACGCTCGCGCGCTCCACGTCCGCTATCGCGGTCGCAGTGTGCATGATGTTGCCCGGCGCGGCACTCGCGCAGGCAGCAGCTACTCCAGCAACAGCAGATGTCGCGGCCGGCCAGGATGAAGCGGTCGGCTCGGACATTGTCATCACCGGTATTCGCGCCAGCCTTGAGCGCTCGATCGACATCAAGCGCAACTCGACCGGCGTGGTCGATGCGATCTCGGCCGAAGACATCGGCAAGTTCCCCGACACCAACCTCGCCGAATCGCTCCAGCGCGTCACCGGCGTCTCGATCAACCGCGTCAACGGCGAAGGCTCGCAGGTCACCGTCCGCGGCTTTGGCCCGGGCTACAACCTCGTCACCCTCAATGGCCGCACACTGGCGGCGACCGACATCGGCGTGGTCGGCGGCGACGGCAATGCCGACGGCGCGACTGGCACCAGCCGCTCGTTCGACTTCGACAATCTCGCTTCGGAAGGCGTGCGGACGCTGGAAGTGTACAAGACGGCGCGCGCGGCGGTGCCCTCGGGCGGAATCGGCGCGTCGATCAACGTCATCACGCGGCGGCCTCTGGACAGCGGCCATGGCGGCATTTCGGGCAGCATCGGCGCCAAGGCAGTCTATGATTCCAGCACCCGCGACTGCATCAGCTGCGGTAGCCACGTGACCCCTGAGGTGACCGGGCTGCTCAGCTGGGCGAATGACGCCGAAAACTTCGGCGTCACGCTGTTCGGCAGCTATCAGAAGCGCAACTTCTCGGTGGCGAGCACCGGCGGCAACGACTGGAACATCGTCAAATATTCGACCTTCCTCGCGGCCCATACCAACGCATCGACCAAGATCACCGGCGCGCCGAGCAACCCCGACACGCTGATCGGCTTTCCGAACGACAGCCGCTCCGACTTCTCCGAGGATAGCCGCGAGCGCATCAACGGCCAGGCGACGGTGCAGTTCAGGCCGGTCGAGGGCTTCACCATCACTGCCGATGCGCTTTACGCGCGCAACCGGCAGAGCGAGCGCCGCAGCGATTCGGGTAACTGGTTCAACGCGACGCCCTATGATGTCGTCAAGTTCGACGGCAATCCCGTCATCAACAGCGCGGTCTATCTGCACGAAGTGCTGAGTCCGACCAAGGACGGCCCGGGTTCCGAGAACCAGTATCGCGCCACCAAGAGCACGCTCCAGGACTACGGCCTCAACCTCGCCTGGGACGTCACCGACAAATTCCATTTGTCAGTGGACGGCCATTACAGCCTTAGCGACGTGCTGCCCGACAATCCGAACGGCGCCACTTCGACAACGCTCGCGATGGCCGGCTACGGGGTTCACGATCACTCGGTCGATTATAGCAGCGGCGTTCCGGTGCAGGTCTTCGACTTCAACGACACCGCCAATCTCAACGTTGCTGACCCGCCGAAGCCGAACCGCCAGGGCAACCGCAACGGCGTGCTCGATACCGGCGATCTCGGCAGTCAGGTTGGTCGCACCTGGACTTCGACTCAGACCCAGCGCCTCAAGGAAATTCGCCTGGATGCCGGATGGGATATCGGCGGCGGCAGCCGCTTTGATTTCGGTGGCGACTATCGCACCTCCAAGGTCGGATCGGCGCAGACTTCGACGTACCAGCCGCTCGGCGACTGGGGCGTGGCCGATCCTGGCGACATCAACAAGCTGGCGCCAGGCCAGGTCTTCGAGTTCTGCCTTCCCTGCAAATTCCACGATCTCAATCTTCAGGCTACCGGAAACGCGCTGAAGGCGTTCCGCACCGAGGATGCCTCCAAGCTCTACAGCACGCTGACCACTCATTTTGCCGCGCCCAGCGTCACGACGCAGGACAACCGGGTTCGGGAAGACATCTGGTCCGGCTACGGCCAGATCACGTGGATCGGCGAGCTCGCCAACATGAAGGCCAGCCTTGTGGCCGGTGTCCGCTATGAAAGGACGACGTCGACTTCGACGTCGATCCAGCAGATCCCGCTATCGGTTCGCTGGGACGCCAACAACGACTTCACGGTCGTTCCGTCGCCCAGTTTCCAGTCTCTCGTCTCGAAGAACACCTACGACAATGTCATGCCGTCGATGGATTTCCGCCTCGAACTCATGAGCAACCTGGTGGGTCGCTTCTCGTTCGGCCGGACGATCGCCCGCACCGGCTATAACAATCTGTTCTCGGCAACCACGGTGGGCGCGCCCAACCGGCCGACCGCCCTCGGCGGCATTCCCACCGCCAGCTCGGGCAATCCCAATCTGATCCCGCTCGTATCCGACAATATCGACGTGTCGGTCGAATGGTACATCAAGCCCGGCAGCTATCTCTCGCTCGGCTTCTTCGACAAGCGCGTGAAGAATTTCGTGGGGACCGGCATCAGCCAAAGCTCGCTGTTCGGGCTGAGGGATCCGAGCTCGGGCGCGGCGGGAACGCGTTCAGGTCAGGCGAAGACCGCCTTGTCGGGCTTGGGCGCCGATCCCAGCGAAGACAATCTGTTCACGATGACCGCATTGATCGACCAGCTCGGCTCGGTCGCTGCGGCGACTGCGCAGTTCAGTGCACATTATAACCCGGTCACCCACGGGCTCGACCAGCCGTTCATCGACGACACCAACGGTAAGTACGACATCACCGGCAATGCGTCCGATCCGCTCTATTCCTACGCGCTCTCCAAACCGATCAACAATCGTGACGTGGAAGTCTGGGGCTTCGAGCTCGCGGGTTCCTACTTCCTCGGCAACACGGGTCTCGGCGTCGCGGCGGCCTACACCTATGTCCGCTCGAACGCCCATTTCGACAACGCGCTGGATTATAATATTGACCAGTTCGCACTGGTCGGGCTCAGCGACACCGCGAACGTGACGCTGATCTATGACAAGCACGGGATTTCGGCACGTTTGGCTTATAACTGGCGCGCCAAGTTCCTCGCCCAGCTCAACCGCGATGCCGCGCACAACCCGACCTACAACAACCCGCACGGCCAGTTCGATCTCAACGTCAGCTACGACATCACCCCGAACTTTGCGGTGTCGTTAGAAGCGATCAACTTGACCGAGAAGGGCATCCGTCAATACGGCCGCACCGAAGTCGAATTGTTCTTCGCGCAGGAGCAGCAGCGCCGCTTCCTGCTCGGCGCGCGCTACAAGTTCTGACGCACTGGACGCGTAATAAAGGGGGAAAGGCCGCTGTTCGCAGCGGCCTTTTTTCCGGGACGGCCGCATCGCGGTCGGTCATTAACCCATCGGTCATTTCCCCGTTCGGGTTGAGCGCGCCGGGGCTTTGCTCCATCATGACGGAACCCGCTCGCGCCCGGCGGGTGGAGAGGCCGCCGCTGGCGGCGGCAAAGAAGCAATAGTCGGGCTGGAAAACCGCGCATGACCAATAAGGTGCTGCTGAATAACGTCGATCACGCAGATCTGCGGGTGATCGCCCGCCACGCGCCCGAGTTCGGCGACAGCGTCAACCAAGTGCTGGTCTTCCCCACCGAGTTCGACGACATCCAGCGCGAATATCCGATCTTCTTTCGTCGCGATCCGAACGGTGCGCTGCAGTCGGTCGCTCTGCTCGGGCTGGACCGGGATGAGAATCTGTTTCTCGACGAGCAGGGCTGGCAGGGTCGTTACGTGCCGGCGGTGCTGCGGCGCGGCCCCTTCCTGATCGGCCTTCAGGAACACGAGACGGATGGCGAGGCGCGCCGGGAACCGATGGTCCATATCGATCTCGACGATCCGCGCATCAGCAAGACCGAAGGCCTGCCCCTGTTCCTGCCGCAGGGGGGCAACGCGCCCTATCTTGAACATGTCACGGGCGTGCTGCGCGCCATCTATGCGGGCATTGACGCAACCGCGCCGATGTTCGCCGCCTTTAAGGAAGCTGACCTGATCGAACCCGTCTCGATCGAGATTGAGCTCGACGAGGCACGGAAATATGTGCTGTCCGATTTTCTCACCATCGGCCGCGCGAAGCTCGCGGCACTGGACGGCGCTCACCTCGAGAAATTGAACCGGGCGGGTTTTCTCGGCGTGGCGTTCCTGGTCGCGTCTTCAATGAGCAATGTCAGGCGCCTGGTCGACCTCAAAAATGCGAAGCGGCGGGCCAATGAAGGCGTGCCTGCCGGCGCGGCATAGGAAGCTGAGCATGGCTGCCGTCACACGCAAGACCCGCATCATATCCGGGGTCGCGCCCGACCAGATACCGTTCGACGCGCTGATGGAGTCGCAGCAACCGGCCATCCTGAAGGGTGTCGCGATGGCTTGGCCGCTGGTCCGCGCGGGCTGCAAATCGGCGGCGGAGGCAATGGCCTATCTCCTGTCATTCGATGGCGGCAGGCAGGTCACGGCCTATACGGGCCGGCCGGAAATCAAGGGGCGATTCTTCTATAACAACGATGTCAGCGCGATGAATTTCGAGTCAGCGCGCGAGCCGCTGGCCGCGATCCTCGGTCGCATCGAAACCCATCTCGACGACCCTGACGCCCCGTCCTTCTATATCGGCTCTACCGACCTCGACATCTATCTGCCCGGCCTGCGCGCCGAAAACGACCTCGTCCTGAACAACCCGATGTTCGAGGCCAATCCACCGATCGTCAGCATCTGGCTCGGCAATCGCACCACCGCCTCGGCGCATTACGATATGTCGAACAATATCGCCTGTAACATGGTCGGGCATCGCCGCTTCACGCTGTTCCCGCCGGAACAGGTCCACAACCTCTACCCCGGCCCGCTCGAGCCGACTCCGGGCGGGCAGGTGGTCAGCATGGTCGACTTCAACGCGCCGGATCTCGATCGCCATCCGCGCTTCGCCGAGGCGTGCGCAGCGGGCGAGGTCGCTGAACTCGAACCGGGCGATATCCTCTTCTACCCTGCGCTCTGGTGGCACCATGTCGAGGCGCTCGACAGCTTCAACGCCATGATCAACTATTGGTGGAACACCTCCCCCGCCTTCATGGACACGCCGCAGAACACGCTGCTGCACGCGCTGCTGAGCCTGCGCGATCGCCCGGAGCCGGAGAAGCGCGCCTGGCGCGAGCTGTTCGATTATTACATCTTCGGCCCGGCCGACACCGCCGGCGCCCACCTGCCCGAAGCCGCGCGCGGCAATCTGGCGCCGCTCGATGAGATGAAGGCGCGCCGCTTGCGCGCCAATTTGCTCAATCGTCTCAATCGATAAACACAGGAGAGCCGGCTTGGACGCGCAGATCGTAAAGAAGGTCGTCATCGCCGGCGGCGGCACGGCGGGCTGGATCGCGGCGGCTGCGCTGGTCAAGCAGCTCGGCAAGCTTCTCGACATCACGCTGATCGAATCCGACGAGATCGGGACGATCGGCGTCGGCGAATCCACCATTCCCACGGTGCGCAGCTTTCACGCGCTGCTCGGCATCGATGAGCGGGAATTCATGCGGGCGACCCAATCGAGCTTCAAGCTCGGCATCGCCTTCGAGAATTGGGGTGCGATCGGTGAGCGTTATGTCCACTCGTTCGGCGTCATCGGCAAATCGACCTGGATGGCCGATTTCCATCATTTCTGGCTGCAGGCCCGGGCAGAAGGTTTCGCCGGCCCGCTCGGCGATTATTGCTTCGAACTGCAGGCAGCCGAGGCGAACAAGTTTGCGACGGGCGAGAACGCCCAGATCAACTACGCCTATCATCTCGACGCCACCGCCTATGCCCGCTTCCTGCGCGGGATGAGCGAGCCCAACGGCGTGAAACGGGTCGAAGGCAAGATCACCAAAGTCGAGCAGGATCCCGAGACCGGCTTCATCCAGGCTTTACTCCTCGACTCCGGACAACGGATCGAAGGCGACCTGTTCATCGACTGCACCGGCTTTCGCGGCCTGTTGATCGAGCAGACGCTCGAGACCGGCTATGACGACTGGAGCCAGTGGCTGCCGACCAACAGCGCTTACGCGGTGCAGACGACCTCCATCGGCCCCGCCGTCCCCTACACCAAGGCGATCGCGCATGAGGCCGGCTGGCGCTGGCGCATTCCGCTCCAGCACCGGGTCGGCAACGGCCTGGTGTTTTGCAGCGAGTTCATGGCCGATGAGGACGCACGCGCATTGTTGCTGCGGGAAATCGAAGGCGAGCCTTTGTTCGACCCAAGGCTGATCCGCTACAAGACGGGTGCGCGGCGCAAGGTCTGGAACAAGAATTGCCTGGCGCTCGGATTGGCGAGCGGCTTCATCGAGCCGCTCGAATCCACCAGCATCCACCTGATCATGATCGCGGTGACACGGCTGATGCAGTCCTTCCCCTTCAACGGCTTCAACGAACCGATGATCGAACGCTTCAACGCCCTGTCGCGCAAAGAGCTGGAAGGGGTGCGGGATTTCATCATCCTCCATTATCACCTTACCCAGCGCGACGATTCCGCCTTCTGGGTGCGCTGCCACGACATGGAGATTCCGGACTCGCTGGCGAAGCGCATGGCGCTGTTCCGCGACAATGCGCTGGCCTATCAGGCACCGGACGAGCTGTTCCGGATCGATTCCTGGGTGCAGGTCCTGCTTGGGCAAGGCCTCCAGCCGCGCGGCTATCATCAGGTCGCCCGAATGATGCCGCCGGGCCAGTTGCGTCAGGCGCTGACAGATCTGAAGGCCGGTATCGCCGGTGCTGTCGCGAAGATGCCGAACCATCAGGAATTCCTGGATCATTATTGTGCGGCACCGGCCGCCTGAAACGGCACCATGATCGCAGACCTCGCCCTCGCTACGTTCCTCCGCTATCGCTTCTGTCGAAGCCAACCGGCTGGATGAGGGATATCGGGATGCCCTGCGGCGTTTGCTCAACCGAATGATCAAGGTCGCCAGTTATAATATCCACAAGGGGATCGGTCTCGACCGACGCCGCGATCCGGCGCGGATCCTGGAGGTATTGCGCGAGATCGATCCCGATGTGATCGCGCTTCAGGAGGCCGACCGCCGCTTCGGCACAAAGGAGTGCGTCATCCCGCTCCACTTTCTCGAAGAGCATAGCCCCTGGAAGGCGATCCCCTTCGGGCTGCGCGCCGGGAGCATGGGGTGGCATGGCAATGTGCTGCTGATCCGCAAGGAATCCTCGGTGATGGATTGCGAGGCGATCCACCTGCCGACGCTCGAGCCGCGCGGTGCGGTGATGGCCGATGTGCGAAGCGACGGCGTGCCGATCCGGGTGGTCGGCATGCATCTCGATCTGTCGGGCCTGTGGCGTCGGCGCCAGGCGCATGCCATCCTTGCCCATGTCGATTCGTGCAGCATATCGCGCCCGACCGTGTTGATGGGCGATCTCAACGAGTGGAGCGCCCATGGCGGGTGCCTGCGCGATTTCGGGCGCGCCTACAGCTTTGCCGAGACCGGGCCGAGCTTCCATGTCCGCCGTCCTGTGGCGCGGCTGGACCGGATCATGGTGTCATCAGGCCTTCGCGTTGCGGAGTGCGGCGTTCACCACAGCGCCGCCGCGCGCAAGGCCTCGGATCATCTCCCGATCTGGGCGACGCTGGAGGTGCTGTGAGTACATCCCAGTCTCTGCGAGAGGTTGTCGCTGCAATGACAGGGGTTCGCCCGCGCGGCGGTGACGCAGCATAATGCGCGAGAAGGAAATCCGCCTCGCTTTGGTCTGCTACGGTGGCATCAGCCTCGCCGTTTACATGCACGGCATCACCAAGGAGATCTGGCGCCTCGCCCGTGCCAGCCAGGCCTTTCATCGCGGTGAGACCCCGGCCGGCGGCAGTCAGGGCGTCTATCGCGCGCTCCTCCAGGAAATCGAGGACGAAACCGGTCTGCGCATGCGCGTGCTCGTCGACATCGTCGCCGGCGCGAGCGCAGGCGGCATCAACGGCGTGTTCCTCGCCCAGGCGATCACGACCGGCCAGTCGCTCGAACCGCTGACCAAGCTCTGGCTCGATTCAGCCGATGTCGAGGCGCTGATCGATCCGGTCGCCGCACCATCGGGCCGCTGGTCGAAGGCCTGGGCAACCCCGATCGCCTGGATGGCGGGGCGCCGCAGTGCCAAATCTGTCGACGAACTCGTCGAACCCAGCGCACGCGAAGAGGTTCGCTCGAAACTCTCCCATTTCGTCCGGTCACGCTGGTTCGAACCGCCCTTCGGCGGCGAGCTTTTTTCGGGACTGATCTTCGACGCGCTCGACGCCATGGCGAAAGCACCGCGCGGATCCCGATTGCTGCCCCAGGGCCAGCCGCTCGACCTGTTCGTCACCGTCACCGATTTTCGCGGCCATCCCGAGCGCCTGATGCTCAATTCGCCGCCCGAAGTCGTCGAGACCGAGCACAGGCTGATCGTACCTTTCACCGACCATGGTGCTGTAACCGATACGCTGGCCGACCCGGCCGAACTGGTCTTCGCCGCCCGGGCGACCTCGAGTTTCCCTGGCGCCTTTCCGCCTTTCATGGTCGGAGAGCTCGATGCGGTCGTGAAATCGCGCAAGGTAAGCTGGCCGGGCCGCGACGATTTCCTGAAGCGCATCTTGCCGCGCCAGTACGCCGCCAATGCCGCCGATCACGCCGTGCTGATCGACGGTTCGGTGCTGGCAAACGCCCCGTTCCGCCCGGCGATCGAGGCTCTGCGCGAACGGCCGGCGCGGCGCGAGATTGACCGGCGGTTCGTCTATATCGATCCGACGCCGGGCACGAAGATTCATTTCGGGCTTGGGAACACCGCCGCGCCGGGCTTTTTCCAGACGATCCTCGGCTCGATATCGGAGCTGCCACGCCAACAGCCGATCCGCGACAATCTGGAGGAAATCGCCGCCCGCTCGCGGCGGATCGAGCGGATGCGGGCGATCATGGCCAGTATCCGCCCCGAGGTCGAGGCACAGGTCGAAAGCCTGTTCGGCTATACCCTGTTCCTCGATTCGCCGACCGTCTCCCGCCTCGCGACCTGGCGCGCACGCGCGCAATCGGCTGCCGCGAAGAGCGCAGGCTATGGCTATGCCGCGTACGGCCATCTCAAAATCACCGGCGTGATCGAGGCGATCACCTCCTTGCTTTACGCCGCCGGTGGCGAGCCGGGGCCGCAGCGCTGGGAAAAAATCCGCGGCCATATTGTCGACGCGGTCAGAGCGCGGGGCTTCGACGAGCTGCGCCCGAGCTTTACGGACGGCGCCAGCGAGACGACGATCGGCTTTCTGCGCTCCTATGATCTGGGTTTCCGAATCCGACGCCTGCGCGTGCTCGCGCGCCGCGT
>Ga0105245_10003807_pt1 | contig 13416 bp, 10 predicted proteins | sample KBSM54metaG_FD_81523 | JGI IMG/M metagenome (GOLD analysis project Ga0105245, IMG submission 81523) | Miscanthus rhizosphere microbial communities from Kellogg Biological Station, Michigan, USA - KBS M5-4 metaG | ecosystem: Host-associated > Plants > Roots > Rhizosphere > Soil | place... | reverse complement strand
GCCGCTGTCGGCGCCAGACCTCATCCGAGCACGTAACCGTCAGCGATGTGGACCCTGGATGCGGCTGGCTCGGGTGTCCGGAGCGACCACACTCATCCTGTCTGGGTGAGGCAACGCCTGGTGCAACGGGGTCAGGCTGGTGGGTCCGACACGGCGAGTATGAAGGGGAAGCCCGCGATGGCAGGCCGGGGCAGTCAGGCACAGCTGGTCCCCGAGGTCTCGAAGGCCCCGGATCGAGCAGGTGTGGTCCTGATCTCGCTGATCCTCGTGGCGGCGGTGGCCAACCTCAACTTGTCCGTCGCCAATGTCGCCCTCCCGTCGATCGGCCGGGCGTTCGACTCGTCACAGACGACGCTCAACCTCGTCGCGGTCGGTTACTCGCTGGGTTTGGCCGCGTCGGTGCTCTATCTCGGCGCGATCGGTGACCGCTACGGACGCAAGCTCATGCTCGTGCTCGGCGTCGCGATGTCGGTCCCCGCGTGCCTGTTGGCGGCATACGCACCGTCGGATGAGGTCCTGGTGGCAGCCCGGATCCTGGGTGGGGTCTCGGCAGGGATGGCGTTCCCGACCACGCTTGCGCTGATCACAGCCCTGTGGTCGGGGCCGGCGCGCACCAAGTCGATCGCCTTGTGGTCCGCTCTCGGGGGCGCGATCGCCGCTGCTGGTCCATTGGTCGCGGGCTGGCTGCTGGAGGATTTCTGGTGGGGGTCGGTCTTCTTGATCACGCTTCCCCTGGCGGTGGTCGCGCTGGTGATGGCGTTGGCCTTCGTGCCGGCTCATGTGAACGAGGCGAGTGACCCGGTTGACAACTTGGGCGGCATCTTGTCGGTGGTGCTCGTAGCCGCACTCGTCCTTGCCATCAACTTCGCGCCGGTGCCGAACAAGGGGCCCCTGGTGCTCGGACTGGCCGTTATCACGGTCGCCGCCGGCGTGGCGTTCCTCATCCGGCAGCGACGGGCGAGCAACCCGCTCTACGACCTGCATGTCGCCGCACGGCGGATCTTCTGGGTTGCCGCGTCCGCCGGGCTCATCGTGTTCGGCTCGCTCATGGCCGCGATGTTCGTCGGCCAGCAGTTCCTGCAGAACGTCCTGGAGTACTCGTCCTTCGAGGCCGGGCTTGCCATTCTCCCCGCGGTGGTCGGCATGGTGCTGGTCGCTCCCCGTTCGGCCAAGCTCGTCGAAACCCGCGGCGCCCGCTTCACCCTGCTCGTCGGTTACGTCTTCTGCCTGCTCGGCTTCCTCACCATGCTGGTGCTGTGGAAGGAAGACATCGCCTACTGGAAGGTGGGGCTGGGCTACCTCTTCGTGGGTGTCGGTGTCGGGTTCGCCGGCACCCCTGCCTCGCACTCGCTCACAGGGTCGGTGCCCGTCACTCGCGCAGGGATGGCCTCGGGGACGGCCGACCTGCAGCGCGACCTGGGCGGCGCGATCATGCAGTCGATCCTCGGTGCCCTGCTCACAGCGGGCTATGCCTCGGCCATCGCGGCCGCAATCGCGACCTCGCCGAACAAGGGCCAGGTCAGCGACAACGTCCAGGCCGAGTTGACGAAGTCGTTCGCGAGCGCCGAGTCGACTGCGCAGCAGTACCCGCAGTACGCGGCGCAGATCACCGCCGCGGCCCGTGAGTCCTTCCTGCAGGGAGACCAGTGGGCCTACACCGCGGGCATCGTCGCGATCCTGCTCGGTGCCGCACTGGTCCTGTTCATGTTCCCGCGCAAGGACGACGAGCAGGCGCTGCTTGCGGGCTACCGCGCAGAGGACAGTGCAACGATTGTCAGCGGTCCGCGGGCGTCCGCGCCTCAGTGAGGTCCTCGTCGTGGTCGGCGGCGAGCCGGTCGGTCAGGTCAAGTCGGTAGAGCAAAGCGAGAGCGGGACCGATCAGCAGAACGGCGATGATGGTCACGATCACCAGCCAGCGCATGCTGTTGGGGTCGCCCGCCGCATCGTCGATGGTCAGCGTCGTGGGCAACGCGTACGGGCGCTGTGCGAACCCCCACGCAAGCACCAGAGACGTGACCGACGCGATGGCGGTGATTCGGGTCCCGCGCAGGATGTCGCGGCTGAGCAGGAGCACCGTCGCGAACAGCAGCACCACGGCGATGAGAGCGAAGGCCAAGCCCCACCCTGAGGTAAGCCCGTCGTACAACGTCTTGGCGTCCTCGTGCACCACGATCAGGCCGACGCCCATCGTGAGCAGCAGATAGGCCGCTGCCACGGCAGAACGCTTGCGGAAGTACGTTTCCATGTCCGGCGCCTGGAACCGGCGGGCATCCGAAACGAGGAAGGCTGCGGCGATGAACGCGGCCGCTCCCAGCCCGAGCAGGCCGAACAGCACCGATGTCGGGTTGAACCACGAGGTCACCGGGTCACCCTGCCGGTTGCCCGGCGGAACACGCCCGGACGCGACGCCACCGATGGCCGCTCCAAGGAAGAACGGCGGGAGGAGGGAGGCGACGCCGAAGACAAGGCCGAGGCGGCGTCGACGGGCGACCCGTTGAGTCGGCTTGCGGATCGCGAAGGCGGCACCGCGCAGCACCAGCCCGAGGGCCGCGATCGTGACGGCGATCCAGGTTGTCGACACAACCGCTTCGAACACCGGGGGAAAGCCGGTCCACGTCACGACGAGGATGAACACCAGCCAGACGTTGTTTGCCTCCCAGACAGGCGCCATCGCGTAGTCGACGAGCTCCCTCGGTCGGGCGCCGCGGTCCTTGTCGCCCGCGAACAGATCCCAGATGCCCGCGCCGAAGTCGGCTCCGCCGCCGCAGGTGTAGGCGGCGATGAGCAGTAGCAGGACCAGTGCGACGAGGTTGGCTGTGCTCATGGCTCGACCCCCTGTTGCTGTTGCCGGGTCGCCTGCGCGGGGATGTTCGCTGCCGACCGTCCCGCGCCGGGCAGCTCGGAGTCCTCGTGCCGCCAGCGGATCTTCATGTGCAGCAGGATGCCGAGGAACGCCCAGGCAACCAGCGCGTAGATCACGACGACAATCGCGAAGGAGGTCCAGATGGGGCCGGCACTGATGTTCGTAACTGCATCGGACACGCGCATTTGCTCGTAGACGATCCACGGCTGGCGGCCGACCTCGGCGGTGATCCAGCCGGCCTCGAGGGCAACCACCGAGGCCACGCCGGCCAGCGCCGCGCATCGATAGAACCAGCGGGATCGGGGCATGTCTCGTCGCCGCACCCACGCCGCGCCGAACCAGAGCGCGAGTCCGAGGAGCACGGTTGCGACGCCGACCATCGTGTCGAACGCGAAATGGGCGATGTTGGCCTGGCGGATCGTGGGGCGCTGGTCCGCCGGCACCTCGCTCAGCCCCTTCACCTCGGCGCTGCGGCTGAACCCGGCGAGGAACGAATCGAGGCCAGGGATCTTGATCCCCCCGTCAATGGTCCCGTCTGGCTGCAGTCGGCCGTAGAGGTACTCCGGCTGGTCCGATCCGGTCGTCCACACGATCTCCGTGGCCGCGAACTTCACGGGTTGGTGCTGGTACACGGCCCGGGCGAGCGAGTCACCGATCACGAACTGCGCAGGTGTGACGATCGCCGCGACGGTGAACGGAACGAGGAAGCCGAGGCGGTGATAGCGGTCCCGCCGTCCGCGCAGCCAGCCGACGGCGTAAACACTCGCGACCAGAAAGCCGGCGGTCATGTAGGCCGCGCCGATCATGTGCAGGTACTGCGGGGCAAGGATCGGCGTGAAGATCACCTGGCTGATGTCGACGTTGGTCGGGTTCCCCTGGCTGTCGAGGGTGAAGCCCTGCGGCGTGTTCATCCACGCGTTCACTGAAAGGATCGAGAACGCGCCAACGAGTGCGATGAACGGGAGCGGGAGGCCGACGAGGAAATGCGCCCGCGGGCTCATTCGCTTCCAGCCGTAGATATAGATGGCGATCAGGATGGCCTCGAGGAAGAAGGCCCAGGCCTCGATGCCGAAGGCGATCCCGACCACATCGCCCCATTTGCCCATCAGCCCCGGCCACAGCAGTCCGAACTCGAGGCTGATCACAGTGCCCGTCACCGCTCCGACGGCGAACTGGATGGCCATCACAGTGGTCCAGCGCCTCGCCAGCTGCATCGCGACCGCGTCGCCACGACGCAGGCCGAGATAGTTCATCACCAGGGTGATGAATGGCAGTGCCACACCGAACGGGACCAGGATCACGTGCACCATCAGGGTGAACGCCATCTGCTCGCGAGCCGGCAGTAGCTGTGAGGGGGCGTCGGCGAGTACGGGACCGCCTTCGGCGAGCACATGAACAAGGTTCATGACCGGGTCCGCTCCGGGTCGGTCACCGTTTCCCGCCGGGGCTGGTACATGTCCCGTCCGGGGACGATCTGCAGCATGGGGAACGCGCGCTCCCGCCGCGACTCGCGACTGAACGCGACGGCCCAGGTCAACAAGGCTCCGAGCCGGTTCCTGAAGCTGGTGAGGAAGGTGATGTGAATGCCTAGCCACATCAGCCAGCCGATGAATCCGCTGGCACGGAACCGGCCGAGCGAGATGACAGCGCGCCCTCGGGAGATGTACGCAGCCGAGCCGAGGTCGTGGTAGCGGAACGGTTTCTGCTCGGCAGCCCGTTGCTCGACCTGGTGCCGGATCCGCTTGGCTGCATAGAACCCGGTCTGCATCGCCGTCTCGGCGACACCGGGGAGGTGTTGCAGGCTCATCATGTCGCCCACGACGGAGATCTCGGGGTGGCCGGGCAGCGTCAGATCCGGCTGGACCTTGAGCCGCCCGGCCCGGTCCTGTTCTGCCCCCGTGTTCTTCGCGAGCCGGTCGGCGAAGGGAGGCGCGGCTATTCCAGCAGTCCACAGCACGGTCGCGGCGTCGTACCGCTTTATCGTGCCGTCGGGTCCCTTGGCCTCCAGACCGTGGGCGTCGACATGAGTGACGATCGAACCCATGTGCAGCTCGACCCCCATCCCGGTCAACGCCTTCGTGGCATTGGCCGAGAGCTTGGGGCCGAACGGCGCCAACGGCACGCTGCCCCCGTCAAACAGCAGCACCGTGGCCTCGTCCGGGTGGATGCGCCGGAACTGGTCCCGCAGGGTGAACGTCGCGAGCTCCCGGATCTGCCCGGCCAACTCGACCCCGGTCGGCCCCGCCCCGACGAGTGCGAACGTCAGCCACCGGCGGCGCTCCTCCTGGTCGGTCGCTGTCTGTGCCATCTCGAACGCTCCGAACACTCTCCGTCGGATCATGAGGGCGTCCGACAGGGTCTTCATCCCGGGGGCGAACTGGGCGAACTCGTCGTGACCGAAGTAGGACTGCTGCACGCCGGCCGCGACGATGAGGTCGTCGTAGGGGATCTCGATCGGGGTTCCCTCCGGCCGCAGCCCGATCAGCCGCCGGCCCTCGACGTCGACGTCGGTGACCTCGGCGAGGATGCAGTCGACGTTCTCGTAGCGGCGGAGCACACTGCGCAGGGGCACGGCGATCTGCCCCTCCGACAGGACACCCGTGGCGCACTGGTAGAGCAAGGGCTGGAACAGGTGATGGGCGGTGCGGTCGACCACCGTCACATGCACCGGACTGTGCCGGAAAGCGCGGGCGGCGAACAGGCCGGCGAAGCCCCCGCCGACGATCACAACTCGTCGCGGCGTGACGTGGTCGTCGAGCTCGCCTGGCTGGCTCATCGGAGCCGTTCGAGCAGGTGGTCACCGACCCTGAGCGCGTTCGCGATCGCGGTGAGGGATGGGTTCACTGCCCCGATGCTCGGGAAGAAGCTCGTGTCCACCACGTAGAGGTTGTCCACGTCGTGCGCCTTGCACATCGTATCGAGCGCGCTGGCGGCAGGGTCGGTGCCGAACCGAACCGTGCCTGCCTGGTGGGCGGTCGCGCCGATCGGCATGGACTTGTGCAGATAGAGGCTGCGATCGAGTAGATGATGCTTGTTCAACCCGAGGTCCTTGAGCATCCCGTCCAGCTTGCGGCGCAGGTGCTTGACGCCCTCCACGTTGTTCTTCTCGTCGATGCTCAGGTGGATCGCCCCGTCCTTGTCCACGGTGACCCGGCTGTCCGGCAACGGCAGGTCCTCACCGCACAGCCAGAAGTCGACCGCGTGATGCGCCAGCACCTCGAACGGCAGATCCGGAGAGATGCGCCCGGCCCACCGCGGTGCTTGCGCGTGGATCTGCTCATCGTCGGACTTGCCGAGCATCTGGATCCCGCCCAGCGGGAACTCCCAGTCATCGGCGCCGAGGTACCAGTCGTTCATGGCCAGGGTCTTCTGGAACCGCGTGGGGTTCGGCTCGTCGGACACCGCCATCAACGCCACGTTGTTGTGCCGCATGTAGTGGCGGCCCACCACCCCGGAGCTGTTGGCCAACCCGTCCGGGTGGCGGTCCCCGGCGGATCTGAGCAGCAGCGCCGCCGAGTTCACGGCACCGCAGGCCACCACAACGATGTCACCCGTGAACGTTGTCTCCGAGCCGTCCTTCAGGGTGGTGACCACGCCGGTGACAGTCCGTCCGGACGGGTCGGTCTCAAGCCGCTGCACGTGGGCGTCGGTCACCAACGTGACGTTGTCCTGCGAGAGCACCGGGTCCACACAGATCACCTGGGCGTCGGCCTTTCCGTTCACCAGGCATGGGAAGCCGTCGACCCGGTCGCAACGGATGCACACGCTGGTCCGGGAGGGGACCCCCGGCTCCGTCTCCTCGAGCTTCACCCCGATCGGCAGATGGAACGGGTGCAGCCCCAGCTTCTCCAGGTCGTCGCTCAGCCGCTGGATCCGCGGCTCATGCGAAACGGGCGGGAACGCATACTGCTCGCTCGCCGGGCCCTCGGTCGGGTCCTCACCGTGGTGACCATGCACCATGTAGAGGTGCTCCGCCTGGGTGTAGTACGGCTCCAGCTCGTCATACGCGATGGGCCAGGCCGGGGAGATCCCGCCGTGATGGCGGATCTCGCCGAAGTCCTCCGGGCGTAGCCGGAACAGCGCGGCGCCGTAGAACTTGGTGTTCCCACCGACGTAATAGTTCACCTCTGGCTGGAAACCTTGGCCATGACCGTCGTACCACTCCTCGGGTGCGAGGTACTTCCCGCGGACGAACACCGCCGAGGACTCCCAGTTGTCCCGCTCCCGCGGCAGGAACGTCCCCCGCTCCAACCAGAGCACCTTCGCGCCCCGGGTGGCGAGCCGGTGCCCGAGAGTGCCACCCCCGGCACCCGTCCCGATGATCACGACGTCGTAGTGCTGGTCATCTGCCATGTCGGTTTCCTCATGCTTTGGTGGCGAATGACCTGGGTCTCCGCCGCGGCGGCTAGGTAGCGCCCATCATTCCGCCGGGAAGCTCCGCCCGAATCATCCCGAGTGAGTGAAGACTCCCGCCGGCAGCGCTGGTTCGCTTCTAGACGAGGTCGGTCCTGCACCGACTGAGAAGCCTCCGCGGGAGGGTCCGTCACGGCGAGGAAGAGTTTGGTGGTAACCATGGTCGACGGCCAGACAGCGCGGGGAACCGCCCAGCAGGCAAGCAACCTTCAGGGTTCCGCGGACGTGTTCGTGATCTTCGGGATCACTGGCGACCTGGCGAAGGTGATGACGTTCCGCTCGTTGTACCGACTCGAGAGGCGCGGGCTGCTGGATTGCCCGATCGTCGGGGTGGCGGTCGACGACTGGGCCGTCGACCAGCTGGTGCAGCGCGCTCGGGAGTCGATCCAAGGCACCGGTGAGCCACTGGACCCCGACGTGTTCGACCGCTTGGCGCAGCGGCTGTCGTACGTGCAGGGCGACTTCGGCGACGCCGCGACGTACACCCGGGTAGGCCACGCGATCAAGGGCGCCGACCGCCCCGTCTTCTACCTCGAGATTCCGCCGTTCCTCTTCGGCCGGGTCGTCAAGGGGTTGGCCGACGCCGGACTCACGACGTCGGCCCGCGTGGTGGTGGAGAAACCGTTCGGCCACGACCGGACGTCCGCCGGCGAGCTGGCCGACGAGCTGCACCAGTACATCGACGAATCCCAGCTGTACCGGATCGACCACTACCTGGGAAAGATGGGCCTCGAGGAGATCCTGCAGCTCCGCTTCGCAAACGCAATGCTCGAGCCTGTTTGGAGCCGTAACTACCTGTCGTGCGTCCAGATCACCATGGCCGAGAATTTCGGCGTGGAGGACCGTGGTCACTTCTACGATCCGGTGGGGGCACTGCGCGACGTGGTGGTCAATCACCTGATGCAGGTCGTATCCGCCGCCGCGATGGAGCCACCGTCGCGCGGCGACCCGCAAACGATCAAAGACGCGCAGGTCACGCTCTTCCGCTCGATCGTCGAAGCTGACCCCGCGCATTACGTTCGGGGCCAGTACGACGGCTATCGGAACGTCGTGGGTGTCGCTCCCGATTCGACGACCGAGACATACGCCGCCCTGCGCCTCGATATCGAGAACTGGCGATGGGACGGGGTGCCCTTCTTCATCCGTACGGGGAAGCTCCTTCGAGCAACCCAGACCGAGCTCAGGCTCGTCTTCAAGCGTGCACCCCGCCTGGGCTTCGGGCCCGTCGGACATCTACCCGAGCCGAATCAGATCGTCGTCAAGCTCGATCCGTCGACCGGCATCCAGGTCGTCCTTCACGCCCGACGCGCTGACACAGGCGGGATCGGGAGGATTGATCTCGACATGGAGTTCGCCGACGAGGGAGGCGAGGGCGCGACGCCGTACGAGGTCTTGCTGCACGCCGCGATGATCGGTGACAACACCCGGTTCACCCGCCAAGACGGGGTCGAGGAGACCTGGCGGGCCCTCCAACCGCTGCTGGACGCACCGCCACCTGTCCAGGCGTACGCGCCGGGCTCGTGGGGCCCGGCAGGCGCTGACGAGCTCGTTGCCGGCCACGGCGGCTGGCACGGACCATGGGTGACGTCGTGAACGCCCCACAGGCAAGGTCGCCGCGGGAGCAGAGTGCCGCCGCCCCCTCCCCGTTCCCGCCGATCGCGGACTACGCGTTCCTTTCCAACTGCCACACGGGGGCGCTGGTCGCGCCGGACGGAGGCATCGGCTGGCTCTGTGTCCCGCGCTTCGACTCCCCCAGCGTGTTCGGCACGCTGCTCGACCGCCAGGCCGGCTATTTCCGGCTTGCGCCCTTCGGGATCGACCACCCGACGGCGCGGGTCTATGAGCCCGGGACGAACGTGTTGGCGACGACGTGGAAGACACCGTCGGGCTGGGTGGTGGTTCGCGACGCGCTCACCATGGGACCGCGGGAACGCGAGGACGTGATCACTCCACACACCCGGCCGCCCGCCGACGACGACGGCGATCACCTGCTGGTCCGTACGGTCAGCTGTCTCGAGGGCACGGTGGAGATCGAGCTGATCTGCGAGCCCGTCTTCGACTACGGCCGAACACCGGCCGAGTGGACGTTGGTCGACGACAGCCGGCACACCGCGGATGCGACCGGCGCGGGCCAGACGATCAGACTGCAGACCGATCTCGCGCTCGGCGTGGAGGGCGAGACGGTCCGCGCCCGGCACGTCCTCTCCGCTGGTGACGAGTGCTACTGCGCCCTCTCCTGGGCCGAGGGGTTGGTCGCCCCTGTCGACCTCGCGGAGGCCAGCCGCCGACTCGACGCCACCGCGCGGTTCTGGCGCGACTGGATGGGACGCGCCCGGATGCCCGACCACCGCTGGCGCGACCCGATCCAGCGGTCGGCCCTGGTCATCAAAGGCCTTACCTATATGCCCACCGGAGCCACCGTCGCTGCATTGACGACGTCGCTGCCGGAGACGCCCGGCGGCGAGCGCAACTGGGACTACCGCTACACCTGGATGCGCGACTCCACGTTCACGCTGCAGGCCCTGCACTACCTGAACCTGGACTGGGAGGCCGACGAGTTCATCCAGTTCGTCGCCGACCTCGAGCCGAACAAGGACGGCGGGCTGCAGATCATGTACGGGATCGACGGTCGGCGCGACCTGACCGAGTCGACGCGCGACGACCTGTCCGGTTACGCAGGAGCGCGACCTGTGCGGATCGGGAACGGGGCGTTCGACCAGCGCCAGAACGACGTGTTCGGCGCCGTGCTGGACTCCATCCTGCTGCACACGCGACGCAGCGGCCGCCTGCCACGGCGGTTGTGGCCGATCGTGCAGTCGCAGGCTCAGTGCGCCACCGCAGCATGGCGTGAACCCGACCAGGGCATCTGGGAGGCCCGCGGCAAGCCCCAGCACTACGTGTCCTCCAAGCTCATGGGCTGGGTCGCGCTGGACCGCGCGTCGAAACTGGGCGCGATCGGCGCCGACACCGATCTCATGGAAACTTGGCGGGCCACCGCCGACGAGATCAAGGCCGACATCCTCGCCCACGGCGTCGACAAGCGCGGCGCGCTGCGCCAGCACTACGACACGGACGCGCTGGACGCCTCCACGCTTCTCGCCGCCATCTTCGGATTCCTCCCTCCCGACGACGAGATACTCCGAGCAAGCGTCCTGGCCATCGCCGACGAGCTGACAGAGAACGGCTTCGTGCTGCGCTACCGCACCGACGAGACCGATGACGGCCTGTCCGGCAAGGAGGGGACCTTCCTGATCTGCTCCTTCTGGCTCGTCTCCGCGCTGGCAATCATCGGCGAGGAACAACGGGCGCGTGACCTGATGGAACGTCTGCTGCGGGTCGCCTCGCCGCTCGGGCTCTTCGCCGAGGAGTTCGACGTCGACACCGGTCGCCACCTCGGCAACTTCCCACAGGCGTTCTCCCACCTCGCGCTGATCGAGGCTGCGGCGCGGATCATCGTGGCCGAGCGGTTGAAGGAGTTCTCGTAGGGAACCCTGTCGACAATCGCACGACCGCCGGACTCGACGGCGGGGGCTGGGGCTAGGAGAACAGCCTCCAGTTCCCCTCGGAGATGACTTCGACGGTGCCGTCGGTCACCATGATGGCGGTGTCATCGTCGATCGCGTACGCCGGACCCTCGATGCCGGCTGCCCAACTCTCTGCTTCGGCCATGGAGTTGCCTGGCATGCCCTCGGGGTTCACGTGAGGACAGATCGAGAAGTCGACGACTCCTAGCGTCTGGTCGCCACCGTTGGGCGGCTTCCACCCGACGAAGTCCTGCCCGATACGGGGGGTCATCACCATGCTTCCGGCGCTCAGCCCCACCCAGACCATCTCGCGCAGCGACGGCAAGAGATCCGCCAGCCCGGACTCTCGCATCCAGTGGCACAGATACAGGGCATCGCCGCCCGAGACCAGCAGGACCTCTGTCTCTCGAACCAGGGGGACCCAGCGCTCTTCGTCGATGCTGGGCAGCGCGGTGAGCTCCAGCACTCCCAAGGACTTCCAGCCCAACTCGCACATGGGATTGTCGGATCGCCCACTGATGAAACGCCATGGCCCCTCTCCCGGACCGACGTTGGGGTGCCCGTACATCGCCGTGGGGATGCAGAGCGCCTTCGAGTCGGCGATCGGTTTGCCCAGCAGGTCGACCAGCGCGTTGTGGATGCTCGCGTTCCTGACGCCAGCGGAAGTGAGCAGAAGCCTCACGCTTGCCTCCTGTACGAAGCGGTCAGGACGAGCCGTGAGCCGTGAGCTGTGAGCCGCGAGATCGGGTGCATCGGAAGACAGACTGGACACCTCAGCGAAACTCATCGCCGTAGGGACCCTCATTCGAGCCTGGTCAGCGCGCGCTCGCGAGCCGCCGCGCCAGGGTCGGAACCACGATCGCCGCGGCGACGGTGTGCAGCGTGATCAGGGTGGCGGCGGAGCCGGCGTCGAACCCGAACGTGAGATCCGGGACGAAGGACAGCGCGGTCAGAGCGACCGCCGTCCGCACGAACGTGGCCCGCGGCCGACGCGCCCTGCGCGCCATGATGGCGGCGATGCCGACACCGATGAGCGAGAAGACCAGCGTCAGTTGCGCGAACCCGGCGATCGGGATGCTCGCGCCGGTGCTGTCGGCGAACGACACGCCGGCGACCGACGCGATCGCCGCGAGGGCGGTCGTGGCGACCGCGGCGACGACGGCAGCGGCGACTCCGTGCTTCCATACCGGCTGTCGCTCGGCCACCGTGGTCGGTGCGCCGTGGGTGGTGCGCGCGGTGATCGTGCCGGTGGGGATCTGCGTAGTGGCGGACATGTCGCGCTCCGTTTCCTCGGCGGGCGCCGGGTGCGACCCGCTCTTACCCCCTCCACGAACGGCCGGGTACGGATCCGACAGGTCGCGAGAAGAAATGTCCTTCGGTCGATGCCCTGTGACGCGGCACCGCCAGGGGTAGGGCGGGAGTCCCCGATCGCAGGGCCTTTCTGTGGCAGGTTGTCGTATCGGCGGGATCCCGTTCGTTGGTGCGGGTAGAAGGCGGTCGTCGGGACCGCCCGGAACTTAAGGAGAAGTGGCATGACGCACTACTTGTTGGCCGTGCACGGACCCGCCGAGACGCAGGAGTTCGGCAACTACAGCTCGAAGGAGGAGATGGAGGCGGCGTTCGCCACGACCGACGCCTTCAACGAGAAGCTGCGCGCCGATGGCTACTGGGTCTTCGCCGGTGGGCTTGAGGCGGCGTCGACAGCGACGGTGGTCGACGGCCAGGGTGACGCGCCGGTGATGACCGACGGCCCCTACCTCGAGACCAAGGAGATCATCGGGGGTTTCTGGGTCATCGACGCGCCCGACCTCGACGTGGCACTCAAGCTCGCGGCCGAGGGGTCCAAGGCGTGCCGGGGCAAGGTCGAGGTCCGTCCCTTCGCCGGCCTCGCCTGAGCCGGCGAGAGCGACGACTGATCGATGCAGGGCGAAAGGGCGGCCGTCGAGCGGGTCTTCCGCGAGGAGTACGGCCGCCTGATCGCCTCGCTCGTCCGCCGCTTCGGTGACATCGACATCGCCGAGGAGGCGGCGGGTGAGGCGCTCGTGGCCGCATTGGAGAAGTGGCCGGAGTCCGGCGTACCTCCCAACCCCGGCGGCTGGCTCACCACCACCGCGGGGAACCGCGCGATCGACCGGATCCGCCGCGAGAAGCAGCGCGACGCGAAGCACCAGGCGGCCTTGATGTACCACGACGACACGCCCCACGAACCCACCGGACCGGTCGAGGACGACCGACTGCGGCTGCTGTTCACGTGCTGCCATCCGGCTCTCGCACCCGAGGCGCGGATCGCGCTGACGCTCCGCCTCCTCGGTGGGCTCACTGTCGCTGAGATCGCCCAGGCGTTCCTCATGCCCGAGACCACGATGGCGCAGCGGATCACTCGGGCGAAGAGGAAGATCGCGGCGGCGAGGGTGCCCTACCGGGTGCCCGAGGCCGCCGACCTCCCCGAGCGGCTCGGCGACGTGCTGGCGGTGCTGTTCCTCGTCTTCAACGAGGGCTACCTCGCCACCGGCGACGGCGACCCGGTGCGCGCCGAGCTCACAGGCGAGGCGATCCGCCTGACCCGGGTCCTCCGCCAGCTGCTCCCCGAGGAGCCGGAGGTGGCCGGTCTGCTCG
>Ga0105245_10003804_pt1 | contig 13420 bp, 8 predicted proteins | sample KBSM54metaG_FD_81523 | JGI IMG/M metagenome (GOLD analysis project Ga0105245, IMG submission 81523) | Miscanthus rhizosphere microbial communities from Kellogg Biological Station, Michigan, USA - KBS M5-4 metaG | ecosystem: Host-associated > Plants > Roots > Rhizosphere > Soil | place: Michigan... | reverse complement strand
TTTAGGTCAGTGCTCGTGTGTATCGACTGGAAGCAGTCGCCCACAGATATGTGTCAAAAGGCAACACGACTACTGATCGCATTTATCATGAATTCCGGCGCGGGCAAGATGGCCTTCCGGTTGCAATCAATCCTGCAGGTCGGCAGCAGCTCTGATTTGACGACCACACCTTTAGGAATAGATACTGAAGCGACAAATAATCCCCAGTAACTGGTAGCGGGATTTGTTTTGCTTGGAGAAAAGCAAGAACATGCAAATCTCTGTAATCGGTTCGGGCTACGTGGGCCTGGTTGCAGCAACATGCTTAGCGGAGCTGGGTCATAAGGTAATTTGTGTCGACAGTGATTTGGCTAAAATTGCTGCCCTGAACGCCGGCGAACCCCTGATCCATGAAGACTATTTACAAGAACTATTAAGCCGCCACCGCGGCGGTCGCCTTTCATTTTCCTCTGACCTCCAGGATGCGGCGCGAAAATCGGTTGTGATTTTCATCGCCGTGGGAACTCCTTCCGCCGAAAATGGCGCAGTTGACCTTTCCTGCGTGGAAGCCGTGGTGCAATCGCTCGCAGGAGCAATGAATGGATATAAGGTCATCGTGGAAAAGAGCACCGTTCCCGTCTACACAAGTGAGCGAGTGCAAAATGCGTTGTCTTCCCAAGGCCGCACGGCAGCGGATTTTGACGTTGTTTCCAATCCTGAGTTTCTGCGCGAAGGGACCGCCGTTACAGACTTTCTTTATCCCGACAGGATTGTGGTGGGGGCCAGCAATGAACGGGCAGCGGGCATCATGCGTGAAATTTATGCTCCGCTGATTGACGGCTCTTACGCTCAGTTGGCAAGCGCAGTCCCCAAGCCGGAACCGGCACGGACTCTGCCGATGTACATTGAGACTTCGCCGCGCAGCGCAGAGCTGATCAAGCATGCGTCCAATGCATTTCTGGCATTGAAGATCTCTTTCATCAATTCTGTGGCAAGCTTTTGTGAATCAGTGGGCGCAAACATTGAAGAGGTCTCAAAGGGTATTGGCAGCGACAGCCGTATCGGTCCGGAGTTTCTGCGTGCCGGCATCGGCTATGGCGGCTCATGCTTCCCCAAGGACGTGGCGGCGTTTCGCGCGGTGACGCACGAATTTGGATTTGAATTCCCATTGCTGGATGAGATCAAGAGAATCAATGACGGGCAGCGTGTCCGGTTTATCGGCAAGGTCCGGAGCGCATTGCGGACGCTCAAAGGCAAAAAATTGGCTGTGCTTGGACTGGCGTTTAAAGATGGGACCGACGATGTGCGTGAATCGCCGGCCATCAAAGTGATCGAACAGTTGCTGGAAGAAAAGTGCCACATCACAGCTTTTGATCCTGCCGCAATGGAGCGGGCGCGACAGATACTTGGTAACAGGATCAACTATGCATCCGACGCCTACGCTGCTGCCGACGGCGCCGATGCGCTGCTGATCCTGACAGAATGGAAGGAATTTGCCAGTCTCGATTTAATCCGCATCAAGCGCCTTCTGCGGTCGTCCATAGTATTGGATGGACGCAATGTTTTTTCTCAGGCGGAAATGGCGGAAGCAGGTCTTTCTTACTTCAGTGTTGGCCGTCCCGCTCTGGAGGCTTCCGGCCGTTTGCTCAAGAAAGGCCAGAGCGCAAGATAATTTAAAGATAAAGGCGAGCACGTTCAGTTGAGAACAAGGGGCTGCTTTGACGGTCCCATTTTTTATTTCTCGGGCACAATGGTCTTATGAAACCTCAGAATTCCAGGAAAAATGCAAACGATCCGGGAACCAGAACCGCGCCAGATATTCCTACCGATATTCGAGAAGATACTTTCTCAGACGATATTTTCGTCGAGCCTGAGATTTCATTTCGAGAATGCCTCGTTGAAAATATCAGCTTCCAAGACCGCTCGTTAAAATCCGTTGTCCTTGAATCCTGCGTCTTGAAGCGCGTGAACTTTGCCCGGTCTAACCTGCGAGGACTGCGATTGAAGGATGTGCGCCTGCTGGAGTGTGACTTTGCCAACGCCGAGGCGATCGGATTGAAAGCGGTACGGGCGGAATTTATCAATTGTCGGCTGACTGGACTGAGAGCGGTTGAAGCTGACTGCCAGGATTTCCTGATCTCCGGGGGAGACGCTGGTTTTACCCAGTTTCGGCTTGGAACTTTCAAGAGAAGCGAGTTCAACGCTTGCAACTTTGGAGAGGCGGATATCCACGGCTGCGACCTGCGCGGGGCCTTGCTGAAGGGTTGTGAATTTAAAAATGTCGATATGACCGGAGCCAAACTGGAAGGAGCGGATTTCCGCGGTTCGCGTGTAGAAGGTCTTGTGGCGCTTGCCCCCGATCTGAAAGGCGCAATCGTTGATCCTGCGCAAGCCATGGTCTTTGCCGAATTGATGGGATTGAGGATTCGCTAACAGCTGTCCCTTAGCGTCTCTCCAACTCAATCCGATATCGGCTATTGCGTTCCAGGATTGCTGTATACCGAATCTCCAATTTCTATCCTCATGAATGCGCCATGCTGAGCTGAGCACGATGCTCCGCTCCTTTATCTATCATGCTCCGGATGCGAGGCGAAGAACCTGCTCGGCTGGTCTTCAGGGCAGCCGGTCATCCAAGCAGTCTTGAATAGGGCAGTTTTAATGTTAGTTGTAGAGCAAGAATTTCGCAGGCGAGGGCGCCTGCGGTCCACGATCATCAAGGGTTTAAGATCGCACAGCCGAGGGCGGCTGTGCCAGATGGTCTACACCAACTTTAAAGTCGCTCTAGCCCTATGGTGCAGCGGAGCCGATTCTTCGGCTCTCCGAAAACCTGATACCAAGCACATCACCTCGACCCCGGCGGCTCGGCCTCAGGATAGGACATCGCGTAATACAAGAGCGTAGTAAGGAAAAGAATCGGACATCTATTAAGGGGCGGAAGCAAGAATAAGGACGGAAACAGCAACATCCGTCCAAGACATACGTAATCTAACAGCTTCGATTTGCTCCAAACCTCGATCTTGGCTTGGAATCTTGGTTCAAGCCACTTCATTTCCCAACCACAGTTGCTCTTCCGCGGGTCGACAAGGGTCAAGCCAGGAGCTAAATGACCCTTAGCACGCACGACCATAGGGCTGCAGCGCTTAGGTTCATAGCGGCGCATTGGAATGGTACATGTACTGCCGCTTATTTTTCGCCTAGTTTAACGCATCTCCATGCGGCCCTTTCGGCGGAATATAAAATCATGCAAACTACTGTAGTAATTGCAGTTATTCGATACTCGACATGTCCATAAACACCCTGCGTAGGTATTAAAAGTTTTAATACACCCCCAATGAAACCTTAATCACTACCCCCCAGAATGTGCATTGCAATGCACTCCGGACAGGACTCGTGTGATCCGGCGGCACTGAGCGATTTAGGAGAAAAACGATGAAACCGTCTTCCGGGACTTTCTGGTTCCTGCGCATTTTCGTATGTGTAGTTGCACTCGTTTTTGCGGTGGGCTACTACGGACATATCCGCGCGCAGGCTACTGACCCGAATCCGAGTGGTACCGGCTCCGTCAGGGTTCCATTGCGGCCTCTCGCACCGCTGTCAAGCGTTCCCATCCCTCCCGTCTTCGGCATGGAAGGAATCATTGCCGACAAAACAGCTGCAATCGAGTTGGGAAAATCCTTGTTCTGGGACATGCAGGCAGGGAGCGATGACACACAGGCCTGTGCCAGCTGCCACTTCAACGCAGGAGCTGACAGCCGTGTCAATAACGATGTGAACCCTGGCCAGCCAGGTGGTGATAACACCTTCCAGATTGGCGTTCCACTCAACGGGTCACTCGGACCAAACTACCATTACAAAGCCGGCACAGCCGATGCAGGATTCGGCGGCTACCACGACGGCGATTTTCCGTTCCGGAAATTGGCTGACGTCAACGATCGCTTCAGCGTTACCTCTGACGTTAATGATGTATCCGGATCGGAAGGCGTGTTCGGCCTGACGAATGATTCAATCACTGTAACCACCCAAACGACGCATCCCGGTGATGTTGATGACAACCCCAACACGAACCAGAACGACGGTCCGAAGACTGCCGAGGGCGGCGACGATGAGGGGATGACCTACGGGAATGGCAAACCACACCTTCCCAGCGGCAAACATGATCCGGGAAACACTTCCGGCAGCCACGGAACGACACCCACTGTCAGCACCAAGGGAAAAGTTTCCAACGGCAGCGTTGTTAACACGAGCAGCGTGGAAAATACGACTGCGTCAATCGATCCTGTCTTCTCTTATCCCAGCGAGATGGATGCAACCCAGCGAATCAATACTCGCAGGGTAACCGGCCGCAACACACCCAGCGCGGTAGATGCGGTATTCAACTTCCGCAACTTCTGGGATGGCCGCGCGCAGAACGTTTGCAACGGCGCAAATCCTTTCGGCACCCGTGACAAGCAAAATCATCTTCTGGTTGTTGATGCGGTGGACGGCAAGCTGGGACCGACCCAGGTGAACATGGTGAACTCGGCCCTCTGCTCGCAGTCGCTGGGTCCGATTCTTAGCGCAACAGAAATGTCTGCCGACAACCGGAACTTCCACCAGGTCGGCAAGAAATTGCTTGCTCGCGTTCCACTGGCCAACCAGTTGGTGGATCCCACTGACAGCGTGTTGGGCACATTTTCAAAGTCGCCTGATCGGGGACTGAAGACCAGTTACTCAGCGCTGATACAAAAGGCGTTCCAGCCGGAGTGGTGGCAGTTCTCGCGGCACATCTGTGAAGCCGCGGATGGCAGCACTTCAATAACGATTGATGCGGCCAACTTTGAGACTTGCCCGGCGGGCACCACTGACTACAGCTTGATGGAATACAACTTCTCGCTGTTCTGGGGCGTAGCGATCCAGATGTACGAAAGCACGCTGGTAGCTGACCAAACGCCGCTGAATAAATACCTGGAGAAGCAGCAAAGCTACACGCTGATCGGCGACAACCTGAAGAACCAGTACACCATTCAGTTGAAGCCCGGCATCACGCCTTACACCGTTTCCGTCATCGGATTGAATTCCACTCTGGATTTCACCGACCAGGACACCTACGCATTTGATGATGGCCAGGGACGCGTGATGGGCAATGGAGTTAATGGCGGAACCATTGATTACGCCAGCGGTACTTTGACTGTTTTCTTCGGAGAAGCACCGGTATCGCTGGTTCCTATTCAGATTGCCTATTCCGTGGGAGCGGTGCCATTGACGACCGGACAGCTTCGCGGCCTACATCTCTTCCAGGGCAAAGCAGGCTGCATCGCCTGCCACGGCGGACCTGAACTCTCCAACGCCGCTGTGGGAACAGTGACCGGCTTCCCGGTTGAACGAATGATCATGGAAGACGACAGCGCGCGAGTTTATGACACTGGCTACTACCACATCGGTGTTCGGCCAACGGCAGAAGATGGCGGCCTGGCAGGAAATGATCCGGTGGCAGGTCTTCCTCTTTCGCAAGCAGAAATTCTGCGTCAGCACGTTTGCGATGGCGGATACGAAACAGTGATTGTCCCGGGACGCCGCGGTGACGGAATCGCTCCCTCACCGATGAACTGCAACGATGACGTGGCGCGCGGCGGGTTCTTCAAGGCGCCCCAGCTTCGCAACGTCGGCCTGACGGCCCCTTACTTCCACAACGGCAGCCAGCTAACACTGGAGCAGGTGGTGGAGTTCTACAACCGCGGCGGCGACTTCAACACGGTTGCTGAAGTTAAGTACATGGATCCAGACATTGAGATTCTGGGGCTCACCGCACAGGAAAAAGTCGATCTTGTTGACTTCCTGCGCAATGGCCTGACGGATCCGCGAACAGTGGCGCAAGCGGCACCGTTCGACCATCCGCAGTTGTTCGTGCCAAACGGTCATCCACACAGCGCAAACGGTTATCCGGTAATACCAGATCCAAAACATCCGGACCGTGCGACAGACCAGCTTATGGAAATTAAAGGAACAGGAGCCCAGGGCGGCAAGCCGCTTCCCACGTTCCTGGAGAACCTGTTGGGAGGGCAAAATGCCGGTTCCAACTAGGTTCGCTACAGATAGAGCCTGGACCCAGCCTCCGGCGCGGCCAGGGCAGCAAGACATAGACAACAAATCAGCAAGGCAGAGCAGTACGAAATTGCAGTACACCGACGGAAGGAGCTTCAAAATGCGGGGATTTGAGCAACTAACCAAAAGATTCAAAGTAGCGGGAGTAGTACTGCTGCTGCTGATTATGGGACTGGGCACGAAAGCACAAGCCCAGAGCCTGAACCCAATTCCGTGGCCGACGCCGCCTGCGATTCCGGCGCCGACACCTATCGTGCCGGTGCGCGAAAACAATATGCCGACCGGCTTTCAAATCACCGGGTTCATCCAGTATGCCTCTCTGGACGCAACTCCGGGTCTGTGCAACAAGGATGACAATCCTGCTCCGACGCCGGCCAACCCCCCACTGCCGGCGCAGTGCAAGATCACCGGTGGCTGGGTTGAGGTCAACAACACGGTCATCCGCATACCGCAAAGCACCGTGGTCATCTTCCCCAACACATTGCTGACGTGGGAAGAAGCGTTCGAATTGAACCCGAACACGCATCAGACCGACCCAATTATTCAAACCGGCTTGGCGATGTCTGACACCGTGCGGTTCCCGGGAACCTATCAAATCAGCGTCCAGGGAAACATCGTCAACGGTCAATACATTGCTGGACTGGTTTACCTCTTCCAGGATCCTGGAAACTTCACTCAGGGCTATATCGAGAAGTTCGACTACGCCAATGGCGTGATGTGGGTGAACGGCTATCGGGTCCAGATCAACGATCCGCCAATCACCTTCACGGTACCAAATCAGGATGGCACGCCGCTTCTGGATGGTTCGGGAAATCCGACCATATTGACCAAGGGCCGCTATAGCGCCGGAAAATCCGCTGATCCGCGGTTTGCTGTCGACCAGAACAACCCGACAGTAACTTCCGAAACCGGTTATCCGATGTGTATTCCTTCAGTAAGCCCGTACGCTGATGGCAGCGATGGATCTGAAGGCCCCTCGCTGACGCTTTTGAATCCCGAAGCGCTGCAGGACCCCCAGTGTCCGGAAAAGAACCGGCCTCGCGACCCGACTACCGGCACGCTGCTGGTGCCGATATTCACCATGAACCAGGTGGGCGATGGCCCGACCGTGGAAAACCCGATTCCGCAGGATCCTCTTGTGGAAATGCCGTTTGAAGTGGGCGATTTCGTCAACATCATTGGCACCCTTGAGATGGATGACCAAGGCCCCTTCATTACAGCAACTGATGTTCAGGCTCTGACTGTCGGCGCTTATACATGGCCGGGAACCGATCCAGCTTATGTTATTGAAGAAGTCGTCATCCAGGGAACCGGCGGAGTGGATCAAGCCCTGTTCCCACAGGAAGCAGGCGTACGCACCAGGGTGGAAGGTTTCACCACGGATATCGCACGCCAGATTGACGTAGGAGCCATTGACCAGGATTGCAACGGCAACCTGACCTTCCGCGAGCCGGCATGGGCGGCGAACTTCCCGGTTGAGCCGGGACCTCCGGGAGTCGGCGTAAAAGGCCGTTGGCGCATGCGCTTCCCGCAAGGCGGCAACTTCCTGCCTGCCGTGCAGAACGTAGGCGCACGCGTGAGCGGCAGCGTTCCGGGTAAGAACAAGAATGGTCTTACCTACTCCGAATACCAATTGCCCAGCAGCGAGTTCATCTTCCCAGAGAACCAGGTGCCAGGCTCACGTCAGCCCATGTCCAACTTCGCTGACATTCTCTTCCTCGACAATGGCATGGGCCAATTGCCGATGGTGAGCGATGTCTTCGATAGCACGCAGATCCAGTTGGGCCAGCAACCAATGCCGTTTTACCCCAACCAGGTGATGGGACAACTGAATCCGTTCCCGGATAACACGTTGCCTCCGCTGACCTGCGTGCCCGGCCAGATCACGACGCTCGCCGTGCCAAAATTCACGTCGAACCCGAACCCGCCATTTGCTGGAGTAACGGTCACGCTTGACGGTACAAGCAGCAATCCGCCAACAGGTCCATTTACGTGGGCCCAGGTTATCAATCCTGGTGATCCGATCATCACCCTCAGTGACGTAAATGCCGCGAAACCGACTTTTGTCGTGCCGACAATAGCAGGAGCACAGAACCTGACGTTCTCACTTCTGGTTGGCAACAACGGCACCAACGGGAGCAGCGTCCCACCCTCGGCTCTGGCAACTCTGATCGTGCCGGTGGTGATCGCGCCGCCCGGTACGGCGCCTGTAGTCAACGCAACGGCTTCTGGTCCGAACCCTGATGTTCAGCTTCCGGGTGGACCGATCGTACCGCCGGGCCCGGTGACCGGAACGACTATCACCGTCGCCAGTGGCGCACCAGTAACCCTCAGCGCGACCTGTGTTGATCCTGCTCAGGCGCCAGGCACGCCATGCAACTCCACCTTCAACTGGACCTTGGTATCCCCGGCGGCTCTGCCTCCCGATGCTTCACTGTCGGCGACTACGGGCTCACCGGTGATCTTCCAAGCGGGTACAGTGCCGGAGCTCACGCCAGCACAAACCTTCGTCTTCCAGGTGACGGCAACCAGCAGCGTAGCGCCGAATTTGGTTAGCGCGCCTGCAACCGTAACCGTAATTGTCCGGCCGGCCACTGACACGATCGTCATCAGCAACGTGGTTTATCGCCGTACCAAGGGCCGTCTGATCGTGAACTGCAGCGACTTTACTCCGGGCGTCACCCTGACCGTGACTCTGGACATCATCAACCCCGCCACCGGTCTCCAGTGGCAAGGCGTGATGGGACCAATCATCCCATTCGCCCAGGGCGTGTTCTCGCTCCGCTTCAGCAACATACCGCCGCCGAACCAAGTGACGATCACTTCGGACGCTGGTGGATTTGCTCAGGGCGGCATCACGTTCCTGCGGTAACCAAACCTGGGGCTGCCGGACTTTCGGTCCGGCAGCTCCCAAAGCAGAAAGCATTTCCCCCGCATCGGGCTCGAAGAAGCGGGACTGGCAATAAGAAGCATTCATCGAAGAGAGGAACCAAAATGAACTCGAACTTTTTGCGGGCCGCAAGCAAGGAGAACAAACAGACCTTGCTCACTCGCTCATGGAAACGCAGCCTGATGCTGGCACTGGTTACCGTTATGTGCGCAGCCACCGCGTTTGCAGGACCGGGCGTGCAAGTTGGAAATCAACAGATGTTTCGCCCCAGCGGAATGGTGAAGGCGACAGTGCCAAACCCAATTCCTGGCGGAGCACCTTTAACAGACTGGTGGGTATCTGACGGAGCTTCAGGCTTTTGCCGGCTGGACAATACAGGCCCGGATACTGGACCTTCGAATGGAATTCTGAACCTCAACACCTGCTATCTGCCTGGAGTTTTTGCGCCGGTAGATTACCAGGTAGAGACCCGTGGCATCCTGAACAATCAAGGCCTTCCTTCCAACGGTTATGTGTTCGTTGCCGGAGTTAAGGAAGTCACGCGCCTTGAGTTCATGGCCTCTCCCACCGAGCCGGGCAGAACCATCATCAATGCAGCATCCCAGGTGAAGATCTTTGACAGCACTGCTTCTGTTTTCACCAATGGCTCGCCCGTCAACGGACCTCGCTTCATTCGCGACACCCGCATGGGTCCCGATGGCAAACTCTACATCTGCTTCCAGGGTAGCGGCGATATCTGGCGCATCCGGAATCCCCTGACGCCTAATTTCACGCCAGCCGGTAACGCAGTGGAGCGCGTAGGAACCTCTTTCAGCGGCGCTACACTGCTCAGTCTTGCCTGGGTTGGCCATGATCTTTGGGCCACGCAGGCTGGTTTCCTGAACCGCATTCAGAACGCCGACCTATGCAACTACACTCTGCCTGCCTGCCAGGCCATGTTGGAATTCGGCAAATTGCAAACCCAGCAGGGACTGATTTCTGACCAGTTCATCTCCTCCCATACTGACGGACGCTGGCTCTATTGGGGTAACGGCAACCGCGTCATTCGCTATGACACGTTTAGCGCCGGCAACATGCAGGTCTGGAACCAAAGCGGTATCCCTTGCGCAGTACCCAAGGCTGCACCGCCCTGCGTACCCGGCACGATTCCTCAGGAATATAGTCTGATTTTTGGCATGAACTGGATCCAGAGTGCAACGCCGGTAGCGCTTGCCGATGGCAGCGGCTTCGTTGAGGACATGACCGTCACCACCGATCCGATCATTGAAGCTCCGCCTCCGGCAGTTGCTGGAACTCTGCCTAAGACCGGCAGGTCCTGGCTGTACAGAGCTTCCGCCACACTGACACAGGAGCCTTGCGTCGTAACGCCACTCAATCCGCCTCCATGCGTTAACAGCGAGACTGGTAACGACAATCCTCCGGTTGGCGCTCCCAGCAACGATGCCAGAAGGCGCGCTGTTCTGCTCCTCTCCGGCGTGACCCATGCAAGAGGCCTGCTCTGGTTGCAGACCAACTGGTGGATTTCTGACGAAGACCATGGTTTCTGCCGCATTGATCAGAACCCGATCACCGGCGCGGCATCCATGACTCATTGCTTCAGACCAGCGATAGCGGGAGACCCATTGGGCTTCTTCGTACCAGGACAACCTGCGGCCTCTGCGCCTGATGCACTCGGCCGCCAGAACGTATATGTTCCCGACTCTGCGGGTTGCGTTGTTCTGCCATGCACAACCACTGGCAGCATCGCACGGCTCGTCTTTATCCCAGATGGCACCGGCGGCACGGTGTCACAGACTGGCACGCTGAATTCCGGTAGAGGTGTACCGTCAGCAGTCGCCATTCCAACTGGTCCGTTCAATGATGGAGCGGTTTACATTGGTTACTACAATATCGGCTCCATCAACAAAATTCAGCAGCCGGCAACGGCTCCAACCGCAACCATCCCGGTCGGTGGACTCAGCAAAGGTGTCGGAGTCCTCAGCCTGGCATTCCTGGGGAATGATCTTTATATGGCTGAGCTTGGGCCACCGGCCAATGCCTCAGGTCAGTTGGTAAAAGGCAGCCAGGTAACCGTGCTTGTGGCAGCGTCGCCTGCTCTACAGAGAGGCAGCGCTCGCGAAGTGGATAAACCCATCTCGCGTCTGCAAAGCCCTGATCCGCAATCTCTGCTGAGCCCGCAGTTGTTCATCAACCCCGCAGCCTTTGCTGTGGGCCCGGTGGGTGACCGCGAGAAATGCCTGCCCCCGCTTGGTGTAAAGCTTTCATCCAGCGTACCGGCAGATCCTGGCACAGCTCCTGGTCTCTTCATGGGCAGCCTGGGACTTCCTCCGGCAAGCGCAGTCAGCGGCGGACTTGGTCTGGCGCCTGAAGTTGCTCAATATGGATTGATTTGCACCACGATGATCGATTGGGTGGCGCAGGCGTCCCTCAACCCGCTGCTGAGCCTGAACCAGGATCTTAGCGCGGTAACAGCCCTGGCCTTCAACAGCCAGACCGACTCCAAGGCCAACTTGGCGATTGCTGACGATCCGGCCCTGATCATTCCGGACCAGACGTTGCAAAAGAGCCAGCTCGTGCCGCCGATAACAGGACAGCACGGCCAGGGACACGTCTACATTGTTCCGTAATTTCAACCTTTAACCAACAGGCTGGCGGAAGATCGCCAGCCTTTTTTATTGCAATTCACATGGATTCCAACCGCCATTGGCGGAATTCAGGCTTGAGGTAAACTGCTGCTTATGCGATTCATTTTTCCGGCTGTCATATTTTTATGCGGGTTGCTATTGTTCGCCGCAGACACACCAAAACCAATGCTGGTATCACACAATGACATCAAGGGGCCCATTGTTGGAAACACGCACACCGAGGACCTGGATATATTTGCTGACGGCCGCGTGCGTTACAGCGAGTCCGGCAACGATCGCAAAACGGGCACTGTCAACGTCAGGCTCACGCCTGCGCAATTGCATCGATTGACTGTTTTGCTGAACAGCAAAGAAATGCGCGCCGTGCCGGCTGAGATCCCTTCACAGATTCGGGTGGTGGATTTTGACTGGGAAGCGCAATTGAAGATCCAGCATGCTTCCGGCAGGCAGACTATCGCCATCAAGAATTTTTATCCTATGCTGAACACACAGCGCCCTGCCTATCCCAAGGCGTTGATCGAACTTGAATGCATTCTGCGGGATATCCAGGCAAGGGCCACGAAGCGTCCCGTCCATGTTGAGGATGAGGACTGGTGCCCGGAGAAGGCGGAAAAGTCCCACTAAGAACACGCTCTGGTCTTGAATTCGGGCCCTGTGCTGTTTTGCACAGACAAAAGCCCTCCTCTTTGCTATAGATCACAGAATAGGAGGCTCTGGTATGTCTTGCACTCGATGCCTATCTTTGCACCAGACCGAGCTCGATACTGAAATAAACCTTCATCTCTGCGGTCTTCCAAACTTGAGTGAGCCTGGCATTTTTGTGTTCCCCAGAGTATTGGTTTGCCTGGATTGCGGCATGTCACAGTTTGTTATCGAAGAACGCGAACTGGCAGAGATTATGGAAAGGAGTCTCACTCGAGGAGCCATAGGCGCGAAGCCTATAAGAGCGGTGCGAAGAAGGACCCTGGGCGCCGATTAACGCTCCACAACAAAGCACCAGCTACATGGTTCCAACGAATCGCCGCGATCGCATGACAGTTTCCACCGCAACGAACAGCTCCGTCACCATCTTTGTTTTTGCAACATAGCCCCACGCTAACTCAAGAGCTTCCCGCACCACCTCAGGTGAAGATTCCTGACTCAAGAAGATCATCCTGGCTTGTGGGGCAACGGTAAGAATCCGCCGGGCGGCCTCCAGTCCATTTAGCTTGGGGAGTCCGATATCAAGCAGAATCAAATCCGGCTTCAGATCTACCGCTTTTTGTACAGCTTCCACTCCGTCCGCTGCCTGCCCTATGACCTCCCAGCCGGCGCGAGTTGCCAGCATGTCACAGATGAGCCGCCGGAAAGGCGCGAAATCCTCTACGACAAGAACACGGTACGGATGCGTTTCGGGAATATCTATCTTATGCCGGATCGCACCCATTTCTACCAGATGAATTTTTCCGCTACTCTCAACCATCATGAACACCTCAGGGGTGTATTTCGGATTGCTTTCTGGTTGGCCCGCGCAGCCTGTTACGGTCATGTAATGTAAATGAAAACCTACAAGCATGTCTGCCTTATATCGCACATAGTTGGAATATTTTAATGTGGCCCGACTGGCAGAATTGACAGTTAAAAACAAAACCCGCCTTCGGCGGGTTTGTTTATTGTGAATTGGTTCCTATCGGCCTTTTTTCTTCTTGCGCTGTTTGGCCAGTTCCTTCCTGCGTTCTTCAGCGTAAATGAAAACGTCGTCTGGATGATCGGCTGCCCTGAAAAGCAGCAGAGCAGATCCTTCGACTCGTCCTCGGTCGCAAGCTTCCTTCGGATTTGCTCAGGA
>Ga0105245_10003801_pt1 | contig 13429 bp, 5 predicted proteins | sample KBSM54metaG_FD_81523 | JGI IMG/M metagenome (GOLD analysis project Ga0105245, IMG submission 81523) | Miscanthus rhizosphere microbial communities from Kellogg Biological Station, Michigan, USA - KBS M5-4 metaG | ecosystem: Host-associated > Plants > Roots > Rhizosphere > Soil | place: Michigan... | reverse complement strand
GGCGCCAGCCCCGGGTCGAGCGCCAGGCTGCGCGCCGGGCCGAGCATCGAGGCCGCTTCGCCCGCAAAGCGTGCACAGTCCTGCTCGTGTGACATGGCGCAGGCGCGCCGTGCGATCACATCCCCTCCGGCCTGCGGTTCGGGCAGCAGCGCCGCAAGCAGCAATGCGTCGTCACGAGCGAGCGCGTCGGGCGTCTTGCCGAACAGGCCGAGTGCCGCGGCGCCAATCCCCTGCGCCTCGCCGCGAAAGCCAGCAAGGTTCAGATAGGCTTCGAGAATCTCGTCCTTGCTCCAGCCGCGTTCGAGCGCCCAGGCAGCCCGCATCTGGCGGAGCTTGTCCCAGAAGCGCCGCGAGCCGGGCGCTGCGAGATCGGGCGCGAGGAACCCGGCGACCTGCATCGACAATGTGCTCGCGCCGCGTGCGTGCTCGCCCTGCACCCGGTCGCGCGCGACGCCGAGCAGTGCGAGCCAGTCGACTCCGCCGTGGCTGAAGAAGCGCCGGTCCTCCACCGAGACCAGCGTCTCGCGCGTGACCGCCGAGACACGGTCGAGCCGAGTCCAGTCGAGCCGCCGCACAGCAAAATCGACCCTGGCGCTGTCGATCAGCTGGCCGTTGCGATCATAGAGCCAGGCTTCGGACGGGCGCCAGGCGGCGCGGACCTGCGCGAAGCGAGGCAAGGGCGGGGGCAGGGTCGCGAAGTCGATAGCGGCATAGCTGACGATCACCAGGACCAGTCCGGCAAGCGTCATACCGTTTTTGGTGCGCAGCTTTCCCCAGAACGCCACCGCCGACCGGCGGACGCGCAGCTCCACGGCATGAGCGCGCTCGACAATCCCGTGCACGCCACCCGGAAACCGCGTCTCAATCCACGCGCGCGCTTTTACCAGCGATGCGAGCATCCCGGCCTCATCGCTGAGCCACCGTCATCGGCGCATTGGGCAGCTGGGCACGGATTTCGGGCGAATACATCGCCTCGACCCGCGATGGCGGCAGGTTGAACCGCCCCGAACCATTGAGACGCACCAGATAGCTGACCGTCAGCTTGCCGCGTGGCAACCAGGAGAAGAAGGCGCGCCACGAATCATTGCCCCGCTCGACATAGGCAAGCTGGGCGCCGACCTCGACATCCCAGAGCTTGCCGTCGCTGCCAAGCGCGACGAAGTCGAAGCCCCCGCCACCATTGCCCTGGTCAGCCAGGATCTTCGACTGGCCGCCCTGATCGCCGATGATGGTGCCGCCGGCCGGGATGGGATCGTCGATCACCACCCAGTTGCGTTCAGCGCTCGATTCGACGGTGATCGTGACCTTCACGACATCGCCCCGGGTCAGCACGCCCGGCGTGCGTGCCTGCACCACCTCGACCTTGCGCGCCATTTTATAGCCCGCATACAACGGCTTGGTCAGCGGCACCGCAGCCGAGACCGAGACGCTCGCCCATGGCCCCGCCGGTCCCGATTGCGACAGGCGAAGCGGCATCTGGGCAGCGGGCAGCGGGAAGCTCGCATGGCGCAGGTCGACCGCAAGCGGCCAGCTCCGCGACACAGTCTGCCCGCCCAGCACCATGCTGGTCGTGCCCGTGATCGCACTCGCGGGATAGAGCGCCGCGAATTTGCGCGCCGCGATCGTGCCCCAGGCATTGGCCGTGGTGGTGTCCCAATGTCCGCGCACCTGGCGAAGCGCCACGCCGACCATCATCTTCGGCGCCTCGTCCTGCCAGCCGGGGCGGCCGAGTGTCGCGATCAGCGCCTTGATCGAGGCCTCGTCGCTTGACGACATCAGCCACCAGGCCGAACTCGACGCATCGGTCAGGTCGAGCCGCGTGCCTTCATAGGCGATGCGCGAGCGGATCACGCCTTCCGCATTGGCCTTCAGCGCGAGCCCGTTGGCGAGCCCCGGAACATGATCGAGCGCGATGAGATAGTCGGCCACGCTCGCGGTCGGCATTTCCTTCGGCGTGATGCTGATCTGGCCGAGCATCGCCGGGGTCGCCGCACCCGCTCGCGCCAGTGCGGTGAAGGCGGCAACCTTTTCGAGGCGGACATCGCCGTACGTCTCGTGCCGCAGCCGTCCGTCGAGCACTGCCTTCAGCCCCTCGATCATCCGGGTCCGCGGTCCTTCCGGTATCGGCAGGCCGGCATCGGCAGTCAGCGACAGGACATAGGCAGTGAGGATCTCCGATCCCTCGAGCGTGTCCGACGGCCAGAAGCGCAGCAGCCCGTCGGACGCCTGATAGGTCGGGATATCGCCCGCCAATCGTGTCCAGGCGGCTGTGTCGCCCAGCGCAACGGCCCTTGAGAGGCGCTGCTCGAAGCAATCATAGGGGTAGGCGCTCATGAAATCGCGCACCCCCTGCAGCGGTGGCGCCAGCGTGTCGTCGAGCCGGATATCGACGGTGCCGCGTCCCGGCAACGCCCCCATTGGCGGCGCGATCGCAATCGAGGTGTCCGTGCCGACCCGGGTGAGCGTCGCCGCCCAAACCTCGACCGGCACCGCCGGAATGACGTCCTGGTTGACGGTCAGCTGATCGACCGCCTTGCCGTCATCCGCCTTTGCGCTGACATGCCAGCGCAGACTGGCGATATTGCCCGGCGCGGTCAGGTTCCAGGCGACCGGCACCGCGCCGCCCGCCGGAATGGTCACGGTGAGCGGGTGGCCCTGCGCGATCCGCGGCGTCACATCGACGGTCGCGGTCACCTTCATCGGCTTGTTCGATCCGTTGCGGAGCGTGAAGCCAGCCGCATAATAATCGCCGCTCCGCACCAGCGGCGGCAGCCCGGCGAAGATCGACAGATCCTGCGCTGTCCGGACACTGGCCATGCCGGTACCGAACAATTGCGACCCATCAGTCGCGATCGCGACCAGCTTGAAGGAGGAGAGTGCGTCGCTCAGCGGCACCGGAACCCGCGCCCGGCCCTCGGCATCGAGTGCTACCCTGCCTTTCCACAACAGCACCGGCTGGAAATTCTCGCGGTTGAGGCCGGACATGTCGCTGCCACCGCCGCCGCCCGCCTCGACCGCCTTGCGGCCATAGTGACGCTTGCCGACAACCTGCATCTGCCCGGTCGAGGTGAGCACGGAGAGCGAACGTTCGCCCATCATCGCGGTGAGCACGTCCCAGGATTCATTGGGCGCCAGCTGGAGCAAGGCCTGGTCGACCGCGGCAAAGGCGACGTCAGCGCTCGCCGCCGGCTTTCCGTCCGGCCCCTTCACCTGTATATCGACCTGCGCCGTGTCACGCGCGGCATAACGCTCGCGGTCCGCCTTGACCGCGACCTGCAGCGTATGCGCCTCCCAGCCGACTTTCACCTTCGCGATGCCGAGCCGATACGCCGGCTTGGCGAGATCGACCAAGGCAGTCGGCTCGGAAGACGCCGCAGGCGGTCCGCTCGCAAGCCCCAGGCTTTGCGCGATGCCGTGCACCCAGCTCCAGAATCCGCCCTCGACCCGACCGCGCACCACCATCACGGAGACGAAGACATCGGGTGCATAGCTCCCCGGCATCTGCACCTCGACAACCGGATCGCTGCCGGAAAGCTGGGTCACATAGGATGCGAGCACGCCCTCGCGCTCGACGGTGACGAGCGCTGTCGCCTCACGGAACGGCATGCGCACCTGGAAGCGGGCTGTCTCGCCCGCCGCATAGCTGGTCTTTTCGGGGACCACATCCATACGGTCGCCATTGTCGCCGCCGAACCACCAATCCTCATCGCCTGCGAGCCACACCGAGGTAGTTGCCCGCGCGACATTGCCATTGGCATCGGCCGTCGTCGCGACGGCATAGACCTCGCCCGAAATGCCGGGATCGACCTGGCACTGCGCCAGCCCCTGCGCGTCGGTGGTCGCCGTGCAGCTCTGGGCGAGCTTCTCGGTCTTCATCTGATTGTCATAGGCGTAGAAGCCGCCGATCAGCCGCCGCCGCGCGGTCAATATCTTGCGGCTGTAGAGCGCAACCGTCACCTTCTGGTTGGCGATCGGCTTGCCTTTGGTGTCGAGCGCGACGAGGCGCAGGCGCAGATCGTCCTGCTTCATCAGCCAGCCATCGGTCTTGATGCCGAGCTGCACGGCCGAAGGAAAGATCGGGATCGTCTTCGAAGCCGTCAGCACCTGGCCGTTCGCGTCCTGATAATCCATCTCGACCAGCATGTCGGTCGCTGAATCGAGCGTCTGCGGCACCTCGATCACGCTTTTGGCCGTGCCGTCACCGCCCAGGGTCGCGGGCAGGGTCTGGGTGGGCGGGAGCGGTGTCTGCTCTTCCTCGCCCTCGCCATTGAGCGCCTTGGTGCCCTCGACGACCGCGTTGCCGCCGAAAGTATAGCCTTCATAGCCATCCGGGGTCGAACTTCGCCCGAAATAGCCGACGCGTAGATCAACCGGCAGGTTCGAGGCGCCACCGCCTGACAGATAGCCGACGAACAGGTCGAGCGGCAGAGTCTTGGGCCGCACCGCAGCCTCTTTCGGCCCGGTCACGGTCGCCCGCATCGTCGGCAGCTTGTATTCGTCGACCTTGAAGCTCTGGCCGGTATAGATCGTCTTGTCCCCGACGATCACGTTCAGATCATAATCGCCCATCGGCGCGCCCTTGGGCGCAGTCCAGGTCGATTCGCCGATGCCGTTCGCGTCGATCGAAAGCGGCATGTCGAACTGAGTCTCGGATCCGCGATGTGACAGGCGCAAAATGCCCGTCATCGCCGGCGCCATGCCGAAGCCGGCGCCGACCGAGGTGCGCAGGATATGCTTCATATGGATCGTCTCGCCCTGGCGGACGAGCGCGCGGTCGAACACGGTGTGGAGGATGTCGCCTTTGGCTTCATAGCCATAAGGCAGGTCGAAATCATAAGGCCGGATGCCCTCGCCCCAGGCGGTCAGGGTGAAGCTGAAATCGTCGCCAGCCCGCGCCGAAACCATCAGCGGGTGCGATCCCTCGTTTCGGCAGCCGCCGTCAGCGGTTGGCTCGGGCAAGCCGGGTGGCACCAGCAGTCCGCCGCTCGCATCGGTCGCACCGTGCGCGAGCAGCTGGCCGGTGCAACTGTCGGTTATACGGATTTCGGCATTGGCAACCGGCTTGCCGGTGTCGAGCTGGGTCACCCAGGCGAGCGATTTCTCACGGCCCCATTTGAAATGCACGGTCATGTTGGTGACGAGCGCCGCCGATGCGACGTAGCGCGGCGCCTTGCGGCCGAGCAAAGCCTGGCCCAGCACCGGGCTGGCAAGCTCGACGACATAGAATCCGGGCTTGGTCAGCGGCACGCCGACGACTTCGAACTCCTTGCCCTTGCCCGGCAGGCCGAGCTTGAAGGCGGTTCCGGTGCCGCCGCCCAGAATCGGCTTGGATCCGGTATCGTTGACGGTGATCGTCTCCTTGCCCTGCTTGACCTCATGGCTTTCATAATCGTCGGCGCTGTCGACGGTGCGCAGCCATTCTGCGATCTCGCCATCGGAGCCGGCGACCCGCAGACTCTGGCCGCCAATGCCGAGATTATTGCCCTGCAGCGATTCCTCGACATTGCGCACCGTGACGGGAAGAACGCCGCCCTCCTTCGCCTCCAGGATCCCGAAAGATGCCGCGAATTTCACCAGCGGCGGCGCCTGGTCGAACCGTATGTCGAGCGGGAACCGCTCGGCGTTCGACAGCAACCGACCGCTCTCATCCTTGATGCCGGCAGGCAGGATCAGCTTCGCTGCGGTTGCGGGCGGCAGCGGCGCCTTGAAGGTGATCGTCTCGATCGTCGCCTTCTTCTCGTCGTCTTTGTCGAATATGGGCGAAATCTGCTTGCCGTCGGCGGTCTGGATATGGATCGCCCTCGCGGCGCTCATCGCGATCGGCGCCGAGAAGCTCAGGGTCGCTTTCTCGACCGGGCTGCAGCCGGCCGCGGCATTCACCCGGCTGCACTCGAAGCGCGCGGCAAAGGGCTTGCGCACGGTATAGTCGAATCGCTGGTCGGTGCCAGCCTCCTTGCCGCCGGCCCCGGCGATCTTCGCGCCCCAGACCAGCGACATGTCGCGCCCCGGCGGCAGCGGCCGGTGGCATTTCACTGCGATCACGCCGGCAAAGGCCTTTTCGCGGTCCGCGGCGCTGGTCGGAATCGTGGTCGGCAGGCCGGCATCGTCGAGGAAGCTGCGGACATTCCAGTTGTCGGTGCCCATCTCGCCGAGCAGCGAGGCGGGCAGGCCGGCGGCCATGACGTCGACCGGAATCTTCTCGCCGATCCCGTTGACCGAACAATAGGCATTGGCTGCGACCGAGGCTGGCGTCGCCGGCATATTGGGGGCGATCAGGAAGACCTGATCCTCCTCGATTTCGTCGCTATTCTCTCCGGGCAGCACCGCGCGCGCTACCGGGCCGCCGGCATCCACCTTGAATTCCTGCTGCCCGGTCACGGCATAGCCGGAAATGCTCTTCAGCCCCTCCGCCATCTTGAAGCTGCAGGCGGTGCCGCCCGGGAGCGGACTGGCGAAATCATAGACGAAGGTCTGTGGGTCCACCCAGCGGCCGGCGCCATCAACCGCGCAGGTCACCGTGAAGGGTGATTTCGCGCGGGGATCGCCCAGCGCAACCATCGGTTGGCTGAAACGCACGGTGAAGGTCGAGATCGATCCGCCCGCGCCGATCCCGGGGGTCGCCATCACGACCTGGGGGCTGTTATCGGCAGAGGCGATGACGGGCGCGAGCGCCAGTCCGAGAAGTGCCAGACGGACCGCGAGTTTCATCGGATCTTCCCCCAGGAGCAGCTCAGGCTAAGGCCGGATATGGGGCTAAGTCCAGCGGATTGATGTGACGTCATGACGGCAAAGACCGCTTCGCCCACGTATCCGCCTCCATAGAATGCCCCCAAATCTCGGCGGCTGCCGCCAAGGACGCCGATTTCTGCCGCCATCGCTTTGCGCATCGGCCCGAACAGGATATCCGGAAGCGCAATGGACATCTATCTGCCCATCGCCAACCTCTCGGTGAATGCCCTTGTCATCGTCCTTCTCGGCGGCGGTGTCGGGCTGTTGTCCGGGATGTTCGGGGTCGGTGGCGGCTTCCTGACGACGCCACTCCTGATCGTGTACGGCATCCCGCCGACGGTCGCCGCCGCGTCAGCTGCCAGCCAGGTGACGGGCGCCAGCGTTTCCGGCGTGTTCGCCCATATCCGGCGCGGCGGGGTCGACACCAAGATGGGTGGTGTGCTTGTCGCGGGCGGGCTGATGGGGTCGATCGCGGGCGGCTGGATCTTCCGCCTGCTCCAGATGAGCGGCCAGATCGATACCGTCATCGCGATCGTCTACGTCATCATGCTCACCTCGATCGGCGGCCTGATGGCGCGAGAATCCTGGATGACGATCCACGCGGCCCGCACCGGCGCCCCGCCCCGCGCGCGCAAGCGGCGCCACCATCCGCTGGTCGCCTCGCTCCCGCTGCGGACCCGCTTCTATCGCTCGGGCCTCTATATCTCGCCGCTGGCGCCGCTGCTGCTCGGCTTCTTCACCGGCATCCTGACGATCCTGCTCGGCATCGGCGGCGGCTTCATCCTGGTTCCGGCGATGCTCTATCTGCTCGGCATGACCACCCAGGTCGTGGTCGGCACCTCGTTGTTCCAGACCCTGTTCGTCACCGCGATGGCGACGATGGTCCATGCGACGACGACCAAGGCAGTCGATATCGTCCTCGCCGCGCTGCTGCTGCTCGGCTCGGTCGCCGGAGCTCAGATCGGCGCCAGGCTCGCGACTCGGGCCAAGCCCGAATATCTCCGCCTCGCGCTGGCGGTCATCGTGTTGCTGGTCGCCTTCCGGATCGGCCTCGGCCTGGGCTGGCGGCCCGACGAAATCTATTCGGTCGAGCTGTCGTGAAGCGCGGTTGGTTCATCCTCCTCGTGCCGCTGCTCATGGCCCAATCCCGGCTGACGCCCAAGCCGGTGTTGGTCCCGGATGTCTCGCAGCGCGATATCGAGATCGCCTATAGCTTCACCGGCGCCGAGCTCCTCCTGTTCGGCGCGATCCTCTATCCCGGCGGCCGCCTGCCGGACGACGACAAGCCGACCGACATCGTGGTGGTCGTGAAGGGCCCGGTCCAGTCGATCCTGGTCCGCGAAAAGGAAAAGGTCGCAGGTATCTGGGTCAATGCCGCCAGGCTGCGCTACCGCTCGGCACCGAGCTTCTATGCCATCGCCTCCTCGCGTCCGATCGGCAAGCTGATCGACGATCGCACCCAGGCGATCTACGAGCTCGGGCTCGACAGCCTCCAGCTTTCCCCCGCGAGCAATGCGCCCGCGCCCGAGCAGGACCGGTTCGCGCGCGGCCTGGTCGAGCTCAAGCGCCGCTCGGGCCTGTATTTCGAGGCGCCCGGCGCGGTCGAGATCACTGACGGCGTCCTCTACCGCGCCCGGCTGACGATCCCGGCGCGCGTGCCGGTCGGCCGTTTCACCGCAGAAACTTTCCTGATTCGCGACGGCCGCGTCCTGGCGGCGGCGACGCGCGATATCGAGATCCGCAAATCGGGATTCGAGCGCTTCGTCGCCCGCTCGGCCGAGCGACACTCGATTCTGTACGGGCTGATCGCGGTCGCCCTGTCAGTGCTGTTCGGCTGGTCGGCCGGCTGGATCGCGCGCCGGTTCTAGGCGCGCGGGCGTCTGGACGCCATGGTCAGCTGGCGCGGCCTTCCGGCGAGAACACCCCTCGGTTCAAACGCGGGTGTGTTCCCAAACGCAATCTTTACCTGTCGTCGCCATAGCTCGGCTGGTTGACACCGGAGACCAAAGAATGACCGAAATGTTGGGCAGCCACGCCTTTGAACGCGCTGCACCGGCCGCCACCGCGCCGACGGCATCCCCCCGCGACGGCATCGGCCTTGTCTCTGAGATTTCCGGATCGAGCAGCCAGGTCATTCTCGATTCGGCCGCGCTTCAGATCGCGGCGCTCGACAGCGATCCTGTCGCCGCAAGCGCTGGTCAGGTCGGCAGCCAGATCAAGATGCGCGTCGGCGCCGCCTGGCTGATCGCCAATATCCGCTCGCTGAGGCTCGTCGAGGGATCGAACGACCAGATCACGGCGCAGGTGGATTTCCTCGGCGAAGGTGATGAGGAAAAGCTCACCGGCAAGCTCTACAAGTTCCGCCGCGGCGTCACCCGCTACCCGACGCCGGGTTGTCGCGTCCATCCGGTCACCACCGCCGATCTCAAGCAGATCTACGCCGCCGATGATCGCGCCAGCATCGATATCGGCACCGTCTATCCGACCAAGGATATTCGCGCGGCTTTGTATATCGATGCGATGCTCGGCAAGCATTTCGCGCTGCTCGGCTCGACCGGTACCGGCAAGTCGACCTCAGCCGCCCTGATCCTCCACCGAATCTGCGAGCTCGCGCCACAGGGCCATATCGTCATGGTCGATCCGCACGGCGAATATAGCGCCGCCTTAAAGGACAATGGCGCGATCTTCGACGTCTCGAATCTGCAAATGCCCTATTGGCTGATGAACTTCGAGGAACATTGCGAGGTGTTCGTCACCTCGGACGGGTCCGACAGCCAGATCGATGCCGACATCCTCGCGAAATGCCTGTTGATGGCGCGCGCCAAGAGCCGGCTTGGCCAGGAAATCTCGAAGCTGACGGTCGACGCGCCGATCCCCTATCTGCTCAGCGATCTCACCAACCTCATCCAGCTCGAAATGGGCAAGATGGACCGGGCGGGCGATACCGCACCTTATCTGCGGCTCAAGACCAAGATCGACGAGATCAAGGCAGATCCGCGCTACAGCTTCATGTTCTCCGGCATGCTCGTCGCGGACACCATGGCCGGTTTCATCCAGCGTATTTTCCGCATGCCGGGCGAAGGCAAGCCGATCTCGATCATCGATGTGTCGGGTGTGCCGTCCGAAATCACTTCGGTGGTGGTCGCGGTGCTCAGCCGGATGGTGTTCGATTACGCAATCTGGTCGCGCGGCGAGGCGCAGCGCCCGATCCTGCTCGTCTGCGAGGAAGCGCATCGCTACGTCCCCAACGAACGCAATTCGGACAGTTCGTCGGTCGGCCGGATTCTCAGCCGAATCGCCAAGGAAGGCCGCAAATACGGCATATCGCTCGGGCTGATCACACAGCGCCCGTCGGATCTCGCCGAGGGCGTGCTGTCCCAGCTCGGCACGATCATCTCGATGCGCCTCAACAACGATCGCGACCAGGCCTATGTCCGCGCCGCGATGCCGGAAGGCGCGCGCGGCTTTCTCGATTCGATCCCGGCTCTGCGCAATCGTGAATGCATCATCTGCGGTGAAGGCGTCGCAATCCCGATTCGTGTGTCGTTCGACGATCTCGAACCGTCGAAGCGCCCGGCCTCGGAAGATCCGCTCTTCTCCAGCCTCTGGCGCGACGTCGGGCAGGAGGACCAGATCATCGACCGCACGCTCAAGCGCTGGCGCTCCCAGGGCCGGTAGGATCGGCGCGGGCGCAGCCCGCCTCTCCCGGGTCAAATCTCTTCGAGCGCGAGTCCGCGTGTTCGCGGTCCGAACAGACCGATGATCAGCGAAACGGCGACCATGGCCGACGAGATCAGCACGAACACCGCGGTGCTGCCCGCTTCTTTCAGCACGAAGGCGATGATGTAGCTCGTGAAGATCGCGGAGAGACGGCTGAACGAATAGACGAAGCCGACGGCGCGGGCCCGAATCCGGGTCGGGAACAGCTCGCTTTGATAATTGTGATAGGCAAAGGACATCACTGCGTTGCCGATCGCGACGCCGCCGCCGATCAGGGTGAAGATCAGGAAATCAGAATCCTGGGTCATGCGCGACAGCAACAGTCCGCAGGCGGCGGCGAGCAGTGCGCCGCCCACCACCATCCATTTGCGTTCCATCCGGTCGGCGAACAGGCTGCACAGAAGCGGCGTTACCGGTGCGAGCAGCATCACCACCGCGGTGTAGCCAAGCGACTTGCCGATGGTGATGCCCTGCGAAACCAGCAGGGTCGGCAGCCAGTTGCTGAAGCCGTAATAACCGATCGTCTGGAAGAGGTGGAATGCGATCAGGGTCAGTGAGCGCCTGCGATAGGGCGGTCGCCACAGCGACAAGGCTCGAGTCTCGCGCGCGAGCGGCGTTGCTGCCGCGCCGATCGGCGGCAAGGGGCCGCCAAGGTCGGCGGCGACGCGATCTTCGATAGCGGCGATGGTTTTCGCCGCATCAGCCGATCTGCCATGCGCCTCGAGCCATCGTGGCGATTCGGGCAAGGCGCGGCGAACCCACCAGATCAGCACCGCACCGATGGCGGGGATGAAGGTCAGCCAGCGCCATCCCGCCACGCCGAGTTGCTCCCCCGGGATCAGCAGCCAGGCAAGCAGGCCGACCACCGGCGCGGACAGGAACTGGATCGCCGCACTGACCGCGAATGCGCGGCCCCGGATCGCCTTGGGCATCAGTTCGGCGAGGTAGCAATCGATCGCCACCAGCTCCAGACCGACACCAAGGCTGGCGACGAACCGCCATGTGTCGATCGCCAGTGCGTTGCTTTGCAGCCCCATCGCCAGGGTTGCCACTGCATACCAGATCAACGCGATGGTGAAGATCGGACGGCGGCCGAACCGGTCGGCGACGAACGAGAACAGCAATGTGCCGACATAGAGTCCCGCAAAGGTCGCGGCGACGAAGCTCGCCTGGTCGCTGAGCCCGAACAGGCCCGCCGCGCCATCATGGAAAATGCCCGCCGCCAAAAGGCCCAGGCTCAGCGGCGCGGACAGCAGCAGATCATAGATTTCAAAGAAGGCGCCGAACGAGATCATCGCGACGAGCTGCCAGACATAGCGCGTCGCCGGCAGGCGATCGATCCGTGCGGACACGCTGGAAACGGCGTCGGCTGCGCTCATGAATGTCCCCCGAGGCGATCGCGTCAGGGGCGATCGATATGTTCGCTAGGACATTTTCCGGTCAGGTGGAATCACCGGGCGGTACGAGTCGCCCGCCAGACGGCACCGCCCATTCTCATCGCTTGATACGCTTTTGCGCGTCCCGCCTCGGGCGGTGGGAGCGCCGAACATGTCGCCCGCTTACTGGTGTCCGCTTGGCTTCACCGCCATCATGCTCTGGAACTTGGCCTTGAACGCGCGGAGCGCCTCGCCCGAGAGCTGGGCGACGCTCGAGAAGGACATGGAGCGCGGATTGACCGAGATGCCGTTCTTCCAGACTTCCCAGTGCAGGTGCGGGCCGGTCGAGAGCCCGGTGGAGCCGACCGCGCCGATCAGCTGACCGCGCGAGACGCGCTCGCCGTTGCGCACCATGATGCGGCTCAGATGGCCATAGCCGGTGGCGATATTGCCGCCCGAGTTCAGCTTGATGAAATTGCCATATCCGCCGGTACGCCCGGCAAAGGACACGATTCCGTCCATCGCCGCATGGACCGGCGTGCCCCAGGGCGCGCCGATATCGATGCCCTTGTGCATCCGGAGCGTGCGCAGGATCGGATGCATGCGCAGGCCGAAGCTCGAAGTGATATGGCCGGCGACCGGCATGCCGAAGGTGCCGCGCTTCTCGGTCTGGCCCGATGCCTCATACCATTCGCCATCGGACCATTTAACCAGCTGGGTCTTTTTGGGTCCCTGATTGAGTCCGGCGAACTGCAAGGCGCCAAGCTCGACTTCGCCGGTCGCGGCGCGGGCCTGGTCGATCACCATATCGAAGGTCGCGTTCTGGCCGACACTGCCGATCGATAGATGCGTCGCGACCGCCTTGATATAGGCCTCGACGAGCTTGGCGGGCGCGCCGGCGGCGCGGGCCGAGCGGTAAAGGCTGCGTCCGACAAGGCCCTGGATCCGCAGCGGCGTATGGTCGATCGCGATCGGGTGGCGATCGAGCCTCAGGCCGCCGCCAACGCGCGCGAGCGACAAGGCCAGGTCGAAACGCGCGCGGAAGGCGATCTGCTCGAGCGGCCGGGGAACGTCGCGCGTCGGTCTGCGGCCCAGGGTTAGGTCGAATGGCGTGCCGGCCTTGATGTCGCCAAGCGCCACCGCGCTGGAGATCAGCTTCACTGCGTTCGTTGCGTCACCTTCGGAAACGCCGGAGCGCTGGAGCATATGGGCGAGGTTGTCGCCCTGGCCGAAGCGTGAGGTGAGTTCGACCCGTGGCCGTTCGGGCGATTCCGCGAGCGGCACGACCAGGTCGTTTGCGGCCATGTGGCGTCCGGTATCGGCGCCCCAGGCGAGCGGCGCGATCGATTGCGCGCGCGCCTCGTCCCAGCTGGTGCCGTCGAGCGCCCGCGGCACATCGCCGAGGATCGTGCTGTGCAGCCCCGGCGAGAGCATGCAGGTCGCCGCGCAGAGCGCCGCGCAGGTCGCCGCGCCGCGCCACCAGTCAAGCGATCCAATTTGTGATCCGAGGTCGGGCGCCCAGTCGATCCGGTCGATGGCGTCGCGAAGCCTCTCCAGCCGGCCCGGCTCGGCCATCGGCACGAACGCGCGGCCCAAGGGCAGGG
>Ga0105245_10003798_pt1 | contig 13430 bp, 14 predicted proteins | sample KBSM54metaG_FD_81523 | JGI IMG/M metagenome (GOLD analysis project Ga0105245, IMG submission 81523) | Miscanthus rhizosphere microbial communities from Kellogg Biological Station, Michigan, USA - KBS M5-4 metaG | ecosystem: Host-associated > Plants > Roots > Rhizosphere > Soil | place... | reverse complement strand
GAGGAAATCCAGATCTGGACCGACGTGGACGGCATGCTGACAGCCGACCCCACCATCTATCCCCAGGGCCATCGCGTCAAAGTGTGTTCCTTCACCGAAGCCGCGGAGCTGGCTTACTTCGGGGCCAAAGTGCTGCATCCGGCGACTGTTCTGCCGGCCATCGAGAAGAACATTCCCGTGCGCATTCTAAACTCGCGCCGTCCGGATTCCGAAGGCACGCTGATTGTTTCCAATCCGCCGCCGTCGACGAGTCCGATCCGCTCCATCGCCTGCAAGCGCAACATCACGCTGGTGAACATCGTCTCGACGCGCATGCTGATGGCTCACGGGTTTCTGCGCCGGATATTTGAAGTATTCGACCGCTACGAAACGCCGGTCGACATGCTGGCGACGTCGGAAGTCAGTGTCTCGCTCACCATCGATAGCACCAGGTCGATGGCGGCGATCCAGGCCGAGCTGGAGGCATTTGCGGACGTTTCGATTGAGGAAGATCAAGCCATCGTCTGCCTGGTGGGTGAAAATATACGGCGCTGCGATAATGTTTCCGCCCGGGCGTTCACGGCCCTGGCTGGCATCCGGCCGAGGATGGTCTCGCAAGGCGCGTCGCAATTGAACTTGAGCTTGGTGGTAGCTGCCGCTGATCTTCGCCGCGCGGTAGAATCGCTCCACCAGGAGTTCTTTCGGACTCCCGATCCGGCATCTTTCGAATAGGAGACTGCTACGAAACTCGCGATCGTCGGCTACGGAAAAATGGGCAAGCTGATCGAGCAGCTCGCGCCGGAGTATGGATTTACCATTCATGCGCGGGTCGATGTCGGCTACGATCCGAGTTCGCTAAAGGGCTCGGATGTGGCGATCGAATTCAGTACGCCCCAAGCCGCAATTGGCAACATAGAGAGTCTGGCGGCATTGGGTGTTCCGACTGTTGTCGGCACCACAGGCTGGCTGGATCAAATGGATCGCGCGCGTAAGGCCGTCGCGAAGGGCGGTGCAGGGCTCGTCTGGGCGGCGAACTTCTCGATTGGTGTGAACGTGTTCCTGCGAGCCGTGCATGAGACGGCGCGGCTGCTGGCGAATGAGCCGGCGTATGGAGCATGGGCGTGGGAAATTCATCACCACACCAAGATCGACGCGCAGTCCGGTACTTTGCTGGCGTTGGTGAATGAAATGAAAGCGGCTGGGTATCAGCGCAAGATCGATATCAGCTCGAATCGCGCGGGAGCACATCCCGGCACGCATGAGATCGGCTTCGATTCTGCCGCCGATACCATTACTCTGCGTCACACGGCACGTAGCCGGGAAGGGTTCGCACGAGGCGCCCTGAAAGCAGCCCAATGGATTCCGGGCAAGAAGGGCGTGTTTGAGTTCAAGGAGATTTTATGACGACGTTTACCGGATGCGGGACCGCTTTAGTCACTCCGTTCCGCAAAGACCAGTCTCTGGACGAGGAGACTCTCCGCAAGCTGGTTCGGCGACAGATTCAGGCCGGGATCAACTTCCTGGTGCCGTGCGGCACCACGGGCGAGAGTCCTACGCTGACGCACGCGGAACATCTGCGCGTGGTGGAGATCACGCTGGAAGAAGCCAAGGGGAAAGTTCCGGTGCTGGCGGGCGCCGGGGGCTACAACACTGCCGAAGTCGTCTCGCTCGCCAAAGAGCTCCACAAGATGGGGGCCGACGGCTTGCTTTCCGTCACACCCTACTACAACAAGCCGACGCCGGACGGTCTCATCCAGCATTACCGTGCCATCGCCGGCGCGGTTCCCCTGCCGATCGTGGTGTATAGCATTCAGGGCCGCACCGGAATCAACGTCGAGCCTGCTACTCTCAAGCGTCTTGCGGAGATCGAAAATATCGTGGGCGTCAAAGAGGCATCCGGAAACATCGGCCAAATGGCAGCCATTGTTCATTACCTGCCGGAGCGTTTCACTGTGCTGAGCGGCGACGATGCAATCACCATTCCGTTGATCGCGCTGGGCGGGCGCGGTGTGATCTCGGTCGTTTCGAACGAAATCCCCGCGGAGTTCGCCAAGCTCACCCAGCTCGCATTGGCTGGCGATAACGCCGGGGCACGCGCCCTGCAGCGGCAGTGGTTCCCGTTGATGGAAGTGAACTTCTGCGAAGCGAATCCCGGACCGGTGAAGACGGCGATGGCAATGATGGGCTTGCTGGAACCGGTGTGGCGGCTTCCCATGGTTCCGCCGTCGGAGGCCAATCGCGCCAAGGTGGAAGCCGTGCTCAAATCGACAGGACTGCTGGCGACGTCGCGGAGTACGCATGCAGACTAGGATCGAGACCCTTTTCGACGAAAAACCCTCGACCTACACGGAAGAACATTTCGCCCTGTTCGCACGCTTCAAAGAGGCGTTGAATTCCGGCGCAGTGCGCGCCGCGGAACCGGACTCGTCCGCGAAAACCGGGTGGCGCGTCAATGCGTGGGTGAAGAAAGGCATTCTGCTGGGTTTCCGCATGGGCGGAATCGTGGATATGTCGGTGGACCCAACCCGGCAGCCGTTCTTCGACAAGGCGACCTGGCCCGTCAAGCGGATGACCGCCGCGAATGGAGTTCGGATTGTCCCCGGCGGATCCAGCATCCGCGACGGGTGTTTTATCGGCAAGGGCGTGACCTGCATGCCTCCGATGTATATCAACGTAGGCGCCTGGGTAGGCGATGGGAGCATGGTGGATTCACACGCGCTGGTGGGAAGCTGCGCGCAACTGGGCAGGAATTGCCACATCTCCGCTGCCGCGCAGATCGGAGGCGTGCTGGAGCCCGTGGGAGCGATGCCGGTGATCATCGAAGACGAGGTGCTGGTGGGCGGCAATTGCGGGGTCTACGAAGGCACAGTGGTGAAGCGAAGGGCGGTCCTTGGCAGCGGCGTGATTCTAACGCGCTCGACGCCGGTGTATGACGTCGCCCGCGGCGTGGTGCTGGCGTCCAAGGATGACGAGCCTCTGGTGATTCCGGAAGGCGCTGTGGTAGTGGCAGGGTCGCGCGCCATCACCAGCGGGAAGGGCAAGGAGTGGGGAGTTTCCCTGTACACTCCGGTGATCGTGAAATATAGGGATGAAAAAACCGATGCGCGCGTCCAACTGGAGGAGCTTCTCAGATGAAAACAATTGCTTTCGTTTTACTTGCTTCACTCGCGCTTGCCGCCGATCCTGAATTCGACAAGAACGGCGAGCTGGTGCGCCCCAAGACGTATCGCGAATGGATCTTCCTGAGCTCAGGTGTCGGCATGAACTACGGCACCGGCCCGCTTCCCTTCGGCAACGTCTTCGTCGAGCCGTCGGCGTATCGCAAATTTACGGAAACCGGCAAGTGGCAGGACAAGAGCATCTTTGCGCTCGAAATCCGGCAGCCTGCCACCGAGGGATCGATCAATAAAGGCGGCCAATATCAGACCAGCCTGCTGGGAGTCGAATTCGCGGTGAAAGACGTGAAGCGATTCGCGGATGAGTGGGGCTACTTTGGATTTAACGGCAATGCGGCGACCGCCAAAGTGTTTGGCGAAGCGGCGGGATGCAACGCCTGTCACAGCAAGAACGCCGCGGTGGAGCACACCTTCGTCCAGTTCTATCCCACGCTGCTTGAAATCGCCATGGCGAAGGGCACGTTGAACAAGTCGTACAAACCGGTCGAGAAGACGCCCGAAAAGAAATAGCTTAGGGCTCCAGCAGCGCTTTGAGGGTTTGCTCGGCGGAATGCTCCCATGTGAACGGCCGCGCGCGCTCGGGACCGGCCTGGGCTAGCCGCTCCCGTAGTGGAACATCGGTCATGACGCGTTCAATCGAGGCTGCGATGGCGTCTTCGTTCTGGGGATCGAAGAACAGCGCGGCATCGCCGGCAACTTCGCGCAGAGGCGGGATGTCCGAACAGGCGGTAGGAATTCCCGCTGCCAGCGCCTCCAGTACGGGCATTCCAAAACCTTCGAACGTGGACGGATAGATGAAGGCCCGGGCACGTGCATAGAGCTCGTAGAGGTCATCGCGCGATACCCATCCGGTGATTTGTATTGCATCCTGCAAACCCAACTCCGCGATCAACGCCTCGATTGGCTTGGTGTGAAATCCGCGCATTCCGGCCAGAATCAACTTAAAATCCCGTTTCTTGCGCCCATAGGCCCGAATCAATCGAGGCACATTCTTGTGTGGATGCAGCGTGGATACGCATAACAGATAGGTTTCGGTTTCCGATCGGCCCAGGTGCGAAAACGCCGGCTCGACGCCGTGGTGGATCACGGTAACCCGCTCGGCCGGAACGCGATAGAAGTGCAGCAGATCGGCTCGGGTGGCTTCAGAAACGGCGATCAAGCGCTGCGAGCGGTGCGCTGACGCCCACAGCAGAAATCGCCAAAATGGCAGATCGAACCAGCGGAAATATTCGGGGTGGCGCTTATGCTGCAGATCGTGGAACACCGTCACCTGCCGGCACGTCGCAAAGATGGGTCCGGTGAATCCGGGGTTGAACAGAACGTCCAGGCGATAGCGCGCTGCTTCGATCGGCAATACGATTTGCTCCCACAAAATCCGCGCCGGGCGAATGTGAGCGTGTACGGCCTGCGGCTTCCAATGGAAGTTCGGGTGCCTCGGAACCAGGTCCGAGTCGGTCTCCATATTCGTGAAGACGAAGTATTCGTTTTCGGAATCGATCGAGGCCAGTGCCCTGAGTATTTCGCACAGGTAGATCTCGGTGCCGCCGACGCCGCCTGGAATCAGGTAGAGTGCGTTAACACCGATTCGCGCCATGCTTCTACTGGCTTACCCGCGCCAGGGCGATGCGCGCGGTGTCGTTGGCAGGGTTCAGCGCCAGCGCGCGCTGGTATTGGGCGGCTGCTGCAGCCTTATCTCCGGCTGCTTCGTAAACATTGCCTCGATACAGATAGGTAATGTCAAAGCGCGGGTCAATACGCTCGGCTTGTTCTAAAGCTGTCAACGCTTCCTGCCACTTGCTCTGTTTTGCGTAGACCATCCCGATCAGCGCCTGAACATGCGCGCTCCGTTCCAGCATGGAAGCTTGCTGAAGCTTCAAAAGCGCATCCTGTTGTCTGCCCTGAGCATCCAGCGCCAGCGCCCAGTCCACCAGCAGATTGAATCCGGGCGGTTCCAAGTGCGCCGCCGCTTCGTACTCGTTTGAGGCTCGTGCGAAATCGCCCGAATCATAATACGCATACGCCAGTTGGAAACGGGGGCGCCATTTTTTCGGAGACTTGGCGGCGGCATCCTTCCATAGGTCGATGGGACTGGCCCACACCTGGCTGCGCTGAAACGTCAGGATGGAACAGGCTGCCAGGATCGCGACGCCGGCCCCCACCATCTGAGACCACTTCAAGCGCCGCAGGAACTCAAGGCAGATCAGCACCAGGCCCAGGAACGGGAGATACAATCGCCTCTCGGCTTGCACGTCGCTGATGGGGACGAATGACGAAGTCGGGGCGACGAGCAATACAAACATGAACACGCCGAAAGCAGCCAGAGGAAAACGCTTGCGGTAAATCCAGGCCGCGATTACCAATGCGACCAGGCCGAGCAGGCCCACGATGGCGCCGTGATCCAGCAGGTTTGCGGATACGGCCACGTCGGGATCTACGTTCTGTCCTGCGGGTAAGAAGAAGAATCGGACGTATGTCCAGATCACGCGGCACTGCGTGAAGAAGTAAGTCGCAGGCGTGAGACCTGGAACATGGAAACCGGCCGTAGAAGCGCCTTTCAGCACGCGTCCGACGACAAATGCTCCCCAGGCTCCCGCAATCGCCAGGATGCCATATAGTGGCCAGTTCTTGCGGAGGCCGCCGAGTCCCCAGAAATAGTCGGTCATCAGCAGGAGCGCTGCCAGCGTGAGTGTGTGCTCCTTGGTGCTCACTGCCGCAGCGAATAGAACCACGATTGCCAGCGACCGCAAAATGGTGATGGATTCCGTCCGCCGGTACAGAAACACCGCGAAGCCCGAAAAATACAACAGCACGCTCAAAACTTCGGAGCGGCTCGCGACATAGGCCACCGATTCGGTTTGCAGCGGATGCAGCAGGAACAACCCGCCCGCCATCACGCTTAGTGTGCTCCGCTCCCGGCCGGTGGTGCCGGCCAGCGTGAGTAGCTTCGCCGCGACGACGCCAATGACAATCGACCCCAGGAAATGCAGAAAGACATTCGTAAGATGGTAGGCGTACGATTCGGTTCCGCTGGATTGGTAGTTAAGCCAGTAGCTGAAGGACAAGAAGGGCCGGAGACCGAGAATCCAGCCTTGCAGCGACGCCTGCGCGATCTGGGGATCCATGAACTGAAGATAGCGGTCGTCTAATACAAAGGCGCCGTGGAGCGCCGGGCCATACACTTCGAGTACTAAAAATAGCCCCGCCAGAGCGGCAGCCCACGGCCACCAGGATCGCTGCGGCTGGGCGACTTCGGCTGCGGCTGTCGTTCTTTCAGCGCGCGTTGGGCGCTTGGACTTTTTCATTCAGAGCTTCCAGACGAAATTCGAGAATAGCCAGCTGCTGGGCCAGGGTGATACTGGAATCCTTCAGCCCGGAGATGCGAAGGGATTGGCGATACAGCACGATCAGGAACGCGGCTCCGGCGAAGATCGCCAGTGCCAGGAAACTATCCGGCAGTCCCAGCGCTGACGCGGCCCAATCGTCGAAGGTTCTCCAACGCGACAGCACCAGCAGCAGAGTCGCCGCCAGCAGCCAGCTGACCGAATACTCCACGCGGATGTGAGAACGGCGTACCGAACTCAGCACCCACACGATCAGTATCAGGCTGAAGACAGTAATCACGTCGAAAAGGCGATCCATTGTCTATTTTCTCCGTCCTTCAAACTTCAGGATGTTTACGAATACACCCAGCAAGACATGAATGATGTAGTACAGCGACTTGACCGCGGTAATGGTGCTGCGGCCCGCGCGGCGCGGCCGGAAGCGGCAAGGCACCTCGACGAACCGGAAGCGTTTGCGCTGCAGAACCACCAGCGCTTCGATCTCTGGATATTCCAGCGGAAACGTCGATGAAAACAGCGCCAGCGCGGTGCGATTGACGCCCACGTATCCGGACGTCGGATCGTGCACCGGATGCCCCAGAATAGGACGGAGCACAGCCCGGAAAAAGACAATTCCCATGGCACGCAACAAGCTGGTGTGCGAACCGTTTCCATTCACGAAGCGCGATCCGATCACCATTTCGCAGTTGCCGTTTTCCAACGCTTTGAGGACGGTGGGAATATCGCGAGGATCGTGCTGTCCATCGCCATCCACGCGAATCACGTATTCGTAGCCGAGTTCATACGCCAAACGGTATCCCGCCTGCACGCAGCCGCCCAGGCCGAGATGATGCGGAAGAGCCAGCACCTTCGCCCCGGCTGTACGTGCGTGGCTGCGCGTGGCATCCACCGAACAATCGTCGACGACTAAAACGGGGGTTCCCGGCACGGCCGCCTGCACTTCTTCGATCACGCCGCCGACGTTGGCTTCTTCGTTGAACGCCGGAATCAGGACCAGAACCCGTTTCGCGTCCGCGGTCACAGCGAAGCCACCTGCCGGACTGTGATGGCATGCCGCTGGAGTAAGGATTTGAACTCGACCGGGGTAATACGACGACTGGCACGAATCCGGCGGCGAGCTGCGAGTAGTTTGGGCAATTGAAACAAAGCGGCGAAGTGAGCGCGGATCACCAGAAACGGGAGCAGAGCCGTAGATCCGGACTGACGAAATTCGCCGGTCTTGCCGCGTCCGCTGAATAATGCCGCCAGGTGCCAAAAGTAGCGGGCCAGGGAATAGAAAGGTGCTGCCCAAAACATCCCCGCCGGGAAGTTCTTCGCGATAGTGTATAGCCGATTCCGTTCAACGAAATACGCCTTGAGCAGCGAGGCGCGTCCGGCGGAGTGCGAATAGCGATGTTCCACGATTGCGCCGGGCACGTAGCGGCAGTCCCAGCCCGCCCAGCGTGCTCGCAGGCCCAGATCGGTGTCCTCGCAATACAGAAAAAAACTCTCGTCGAACAGACCGATTTCGTCGAGCATCGTCCGGCGGTACAAAGCCGCCGAACCGCTCGGAAGCAGAGCTTCCTTCGCGTCAACAAAAAGGATCGGAGACCCCTCGTGGCCGCGCTGCTTGCTGGAACCGTCGGAGGCGATCAGCATCCCCGCCGAATCAAGACGACCCGTGCCCGCCAGACGTACTTCCGAGGCGAACATCCCCGTACGCGGGTGGGACTCTGCGTCCGCAAGCAATGTTTCCAGCCATCGCGAATCCGCCACCGCATCGTCATTCAGCGTGGCCAGGTAAGGAGCCTTGGAATCGCGGAAAGCTTGATTTACGGCTGCGCCGAAGCCGACATTATGCTGGTTCGCGAGCACGCGAACACGTGAGCCATGGGCCCGGGCGCGTCCTGTTCCGCTGTTATCAATCACCACGACTTCAAAATCATCCAAGGTTTGCGATTCCAGCCCGCGCAGGCATTCGTCCAGTACTTCGCCCCCGGCCAGAGTAGGCACGGCTACGGTGACTTTCGGAGAAGGCAAGAGTTGATTTTAGCTCAATCCGACGAAACAACCACCAGTGGATTCGATACCGCGGGAGCTTCCACCGGTCCATCGACAGGCAGATAACGCGTATCCAGCAGCCGGTCGGTGTCGATATTGCCCATGGCTGAAAGCAGGGATTCTTTCAACCGCGGGTGTTCTTTTTCGAGCCCACCCAGGAAATCCCGCAAGCTTCCGCGAACCGTGCCGGTTTTTTGCGAGCATCCGCAGGGAATCACGGGCGCTCCCATCGATTCGGCGAAGCGAGTCGTGATATCTTCCGTAACGAACACCAGCGGCCGGATCAGCCGAAACTCTTTCTTGCTCGACCAGGTGACGGGCGGAAGTGCGCTGATGCGTCCGGTGAACAGAGCGTTGCGCAGGAACGATTCGCAAAAATCGTCCGCAGTGTGGCCGAGCGCAATCACATTGGCCCCTAGCCCGCGCGCGATCTGATAGACAGCCCGGCGGCGAAAGCGGCTGCATAGGTCGCAACCATGATCCGGCTGCTCGTCGATCAAGCGGACGGACGGATTGTCCACATGGTAAGTCCATTCGATTCCGCGCGCTTTCAGATATTCGCCCATCGGCTGGATCGGGCGCAGAAATTTTCCCTGTTCGATGGTAAAAGCGCACACCGTGAACTCGATCGGAGCCCGATCGCGCAGAAGCAGCAGCGCTTCCAGCATGGTCACCGAGTCCTTGCCGCCCGACAGCCCCACGGCCACTCGATCGCCGTCGCGAATCATCTTGAAACGCGTTACGGCCTCGCCGACCTTGCGCAGAAGTGTTTTTTCCAGATCCAAGACTCTATTATCGCTCCCATAGCTCCGAAACCACTAAACCGCCTCGTGATCGGCAAGCCTCAATCAAACGGAATCCATGGGTGCTCAGGATCGGCCGATGATCCGCCAGTCTCTGATTCCTGAGGCCGGTAGCGATTCGGAAAAAGAGGTACAGCGCCCGCACCAGCATTCGCGCCGCGATCGTCTCTGTGCAGAACTCGGAAACAACCCAGCGTGCGCCCGGAGTGGCCGCCGCCGCGATTCGTTCAATCAGTGCTTCCAGCTCCTGCCGGCCGAAGCAGTCGAAGAAAAAGTGAGTAGCAATCAGATCGTATTCGCGCGGTGCAAACTCCAGCTTACGGGCGTCGGCTTGCCTATAGACCACCCGGTCCACGCCTGCTTTTTGCCGAGCCAGCTCTAGCATGCCGCTGCTCAGATCGACATAATCGGCATGCACGACGCGATTCTGCCGCAGCAGTTCGCGAAGAAAGCGCCCGTCTCCATCGCCTAACACCAGTGCTCGCCGCGCGTTGCCCAGCTGCGCCAGAAAACAACGGCGCCGGCGCTCGAGAGTGCGCCCCATCCCCAGCCGCTCGATCCACCGGTAATGCGGCGCTATCCAATCGCAGTTCATAGGGCAGGCAGGAACAGGATCGGCGTCAGCAGGACCACGTCGGCCAGCACGCGCAGAGCCTCGGCGGAATAGCGGCCTCGCATCCGGTCAAGGATGATCAGACCCAGCGCGCCCGCAGTCTCAGCGCTTCCCAAAATCGGTCGATGCTCCCGAAGAAAAATTGCCGCGATGATGGCTACCAGCGCCGCCGCGACGATCAACGATGGCCGCAACGTCTGGCCGCGCTCCCAATCCTCAATCGCAGCGCAGTTCATCCAGCACACGCCTGAGAACAGCAGAATGGCGAGAACGTCGCTGGTGGTCTGCACGCCCGGCCAGGCCGCCAGCGACGCTCCCAGGCCGAACAGGACAGCCACCACCGATTCCTTGGCTCTGGCCCGCGCCACCAGCCCGGGAGCCAGGTGTACCGCCGCCAGATACAGACCGGTGCCGACGGCTACCAGAGATCCCTCCACGAACAGGGGTCCCGGAAGACGGCTCCACGCCAGCCAGCTGCCCGTGCCCAGCACGGCGATCCATATCGGTAACACCGCACGCCAGTACCTTTGATAGAACTGGTGCCGGGGTTGCTCCACGCAGCCACGCCAGGCGTCCAGCATGCGATCGGCCGCATAGATCAGCCACACGGCCAGCGCCAGCAGCACCGCCGGAAGCATGCCCAGCTGTCCATGAAAACAGCGAATAAAGAGGATCTGCCAGAGCAGCGCCACAATCGGCGCGTCCAGGCTCAACAGGTTCGGCCACAGCCAGGGCCGCGTATGCATAATCCTATTATGAATCCCGTGATGAAACCCGGAACTAAATTTGCCTTCCCGCGTCTTTTTCACATGAAACGCCTACTTGCCGTATCCATCGCCACCCTGGCGACGGCTCTTGCACAGGCTCCCGGGAGTTCGCCAAGCGTGCAGGCTATGGTCCAAACCTACTGCATAACCTGCCACGGCCAGAACAGCGCGCAGGCGAACCTGGCCATGGACAAGCTCAATCCGGACCTCGTTTCCGCGGATGCCGATACTTGGGAAAAAGTGCTCCGGCAGCTTCGCGCCCGCACCATGCCGCCGGTCGGTGCTCCACGGCCGGATCCAGGCGCGTATGAATCCGCCGTTTCATCGCTCGCGGCGGCGCTCGATCGCGGCGCGGCGCGCAGGTCGCAACCTAGCGATACCGAGATTGCCTCGCGCCTGGCGCAGTTGCTATGGAGCAGCGCTCCCGATCAAGCACTCCTCGACGACGCCAAATCCGGTCGCCTGAAGGACACCGCGGTGCTCGAACGGCAAGTCCGGCGCATGCTGTCCGACGCCAGATCGAAAGCCCTGGTCACCGGCTTCTTCGGTCCCTGGCTGGAACTGGATAGCCTGGCCAACGTAAAACCGGATCCGCAATACTTTCCGGATTTCGACGAGCCGCTGCGCGAAGCCTTCCGGCGGGAGACGGATCTGTTCCTCGAAAGCCAATTGCGTGACGATCGCGATCCACTGGAGCTCTGGTCGGCAAACTATACGTATATGAACGATCGGCTGGCCCGACACTATGGAATTCCAAACGTGTCGGGATCCGAGTTTCGCCGCATCACGTGGCCGACGCCGGAGCGCGCAGGACTGCTGGGTCAGGGTAGCATTCTAACCATCAACTCCCACACCGATACAAGCGTCGTTATGGGCGCGCCGGCCGCGTCTCCGGCATCTCGCGGGAAATGGATTCGCACGCATTTCCTCGGCGTGAATACACCGCAGCCGTTTCCGAACACCTTTGCCCGGGAAAAGGGCATGCCTCTCGCCAGGCAAACCAGGGGACTTCCAGCGTCGCCATGCACCAATTGCCATAGGAATTTCTTTCCGCTCGGTTATGCTCTGGAGCATTTCGACCCGCTCGGACGGTGGCGCACCGAAGACGGTGGGGAGCCTGTAGATGCTTCCGGAGCGATGGTCGATGGCACGGGGTTCAACGGATCCGTTGAGCTCCGGCGCGCCTTGCTCGAACGCGGCGACGCGTTCCGCACAACGGTCACCGAACGGCTCCTGGCATACGCTGTGAAAGGCCAGCCCGATATGCCGACGGTTCGAGCCGTGCTGCGCGATGCAGAATCTAAGAACTACCGCTGGTCGGCGCTGATCGCGGCGATCGTTACAAGGTCTGATTCCACAGCCGGATTACGCGCGTCTCGCGCTCGTAGCCCAGCACGCTGAGCGACGCTGTCGAAAGTGCCAGCAGTCCTCCGCCGGACGGTTCCAGTCCGATCCATCGCGCTGCCAGTATGCGCAGCAGGTGCCCGTGTCCGAATAAGGCGGCGTCTCCCGCTGCGGACGCTGCACGCGAAATCACCCGATCCGCGCGAGCCCCGACTTGGCCCGCGGTTTCTCCGTTGGGCGGCGCCCCGGTCCAGATGGTCCAGCCGGGTACCCGCTTCTGGATCTCGGTAGTGGTCAAGCCCTAGTAATCGCCGTAGTCCCATTCGCGCAAGTCCTCGCTGATTTCGGGAGTCAGCCCTACCAGGCGGCATGTCTCGACCGCGCGCTGCATCGGGCTTGAAAGCACCAGTCCGAAGGAGTGCCCGGTAAGCATACGCTTTAGGCTCTGGGCGCGCTTTTCCCCTTCGGGAGTCAGCGGCAGATCCGTACGTGAAGTGTGCTGGCCTGAGCGGCTCCATTCCGTCTCTCCGTGCCGCACCAGCCAAATCTCGGAAGGCATTTCCATACTGTAGCCGGTTAAGATGGGAAATTGACTCCAGCTCTCATCGAATTCGACAACGTCTCCGTCATGCGCGGCGAATCCGTCGCGCTGAAGGATGTCTCGCTGCGGATCGGACTCGGCGAACACGTCGCGATACTAGGGCCGAACGGCTGCGGCAAGTCCACCCTGATCAAGACGATTACCCGCGAATGCTACCCGCTGGTGCGCCCCGGTTCGTCCGTGCGGATTCTGGGCCGCGACCACTGGAATGTCTTTGAACTCCGTACGGCGCTGGGTATCGTCTCCAGCGACCTGATGACCGCGTGTACTCGCGAAGTCACCGGCCGCGACATCGCACTGTCCGGATTTTTCTCCAGCATCGGAATCTGGCCGCATCAGCAGGTTACCGCGGAGATGCACAAGAAGGCCGAACAGGCGCTCGAGATGCTGGAAGTCGCGCATCTGGCCGATCGTTTCACCGACGAAATGTCCTCGGGCGAAGCTCGAAGGGTTCTGATGGCCAGGGCCCTGGTGCACGACCCGCGCGCTCTAATTTTGGATGAGCCTTCGACCGCGCTCGACCTCTTCGCCCAGCACGAGCTTCGCTTGATCTTTCGTAAACTGGCCCAGGCCGGTATCGGTATCGTGATGGTGACGCACCATCTTTCCGATTTGATTCCGGAGATCGAGCGCGTGGTGCTGATGGATCACGGACGCATCGTCGCCGACGGACCCAAGCGCGAGATCCTGACGGCCTCGCGCCTGTCTGAGCTGTTTAATCTTCCTCTGGATCTCACCGAACGCGACGGATATTACAACCTCTGGT
>Ga0105245_10003797_pt1 | contig 13431 bp, 8 predicted proteins | sample KBSM54metaG_FD_81523 | JGI IMG/M metagenome (GOLD analysis project Ga0105245, IMG submission 81523) | Miscanthus rhizosphere microbial communities from Kellogg Biological Station, Michigan, USA - KBS M5-4 metaG | ecosystem: Host-associated > Plants > Roots > Rhizosphere > Soil | place: Michigan... | reverse complement strand
CGCGCGCATGGCCGCGGAGCTCGAAACGTGAAATCGAGGGCGCTCGTCGCTCTCGCGCTCTTCGCCTGCTCGTGCGCGCGCAAAGCCGAATCGAGCTCGCTGGTCGAGCACGCCGCTTTCGGCGTCTTCTTCGGTGGTCAAATCCAAGATCGGCAAGAGCTGCCTTTCGAGCTCGATCCCGCCCGGCAAACCCAGGGCATTCGCGTGGATTTTCGGGCGCCCCTCAAGCAACCAGTGATCGTTGCTTGGGAGATCGCGCGCCCGCAGAGCGCGAAGGCCGCGAAATCCGATGCCGGAGTGGAACGCGTCACCGAGGTGGGGGAAGCCCCAGCGCGCGTCGGTGAATCGCGCTTTGACGTGCCGCTGTCATTTCGACAGGGGCAGATCCCCGGTACTTGGCATGTGCGCGTGAAGGCTGGCTCCGAAGTCGTCATCGACCGCGACGTGGTCGTGTACGACCGACGCGAACGGCGTGACCACGACGCGGGGCGTTGAGCGCGGGCGCTCCATCCGAATGCCGAGCCGCAGCAGCGCGTGTTCACCGCGCTCGTGAGCCAAACGCGCCTGAGTGGCGAGCGCCTCGATCACGATCGGGCTCACGTTTCCACCGGCGGCGCGCTCCAAATCTTCGTCGAGGCGCATGGCGACCCAGCGCAGCTCGTGCCTGCGGCGTGGCAGCTCGACGAGCGCGCGTTCGAGCGCGTTGCGCGTGTGTGGATCGGGCGTCGGAGACCACACGTAGATCAGGCTCGCCCGCGGCTTACTGCGGGAAATCCGCGTCAATGTGCGCGCCAACTCCTGATCGGTGCGCGGTCGGTCCGGCTCGAGCCGGGCAGGCGTGCCGAGGCCGAACGAAAGCAGGTAGCGGCGCAAGATGCGTTCGCGACGAGATGCTCCCAGCACTTCGCGCGCGTTGAATGGAGCACGGGCCCGCAATCGCTCGGCGCGGCGGGCGATGCGATCGAGCTCGCCCGGCCGCACGCGTTCCGCAGCGCTCGGATCGAGGGGCCGCATGTGCTCGAGCACGCGCGCGCCGACGTCACTCTCGTCGAGCCCACTGCGGTCGGCGTCGGAAAAATTGGCGGCGAGCGTCAGCCCTTGCAAGATGCGCAGCGTGTGGGTGACGCCGCGCTCCGGCTTGAAGAACGACAGGGTGCGCGAGCCGACGACGGCCAAGCCGATTCGATCGCCGCGCGCCGCATGGCGCGTCACGTAGCCCGAAACCTCGTCGATGGCGCGATCGATGGCGGTAAAACCCGGGGCACCCGCGCCGAGCTCCACCGACGCATCGAGGATGAACCAGACCACGTCGCGCTCTTCGCGTTCGTACTCGCGCACCATCAAGCGGCCGCGTTTGGCGGTCGCTTTCCAGGCAATTCGGCGAAACGCGTCGCCGGCACGGTGTTCGCGCAGCTCGCGAAGCTGTTCGCCCTCACCGGCAACCGGGCCCGCGCGGCCGCGATCGGCGCCTTGGTGACTACGCCCGCCCTGGGCTTGCCGTGCAAACGCTTGATACGCGCGCGGCATCACTTCGATGCCGTAGGGGTTCGCGAAAGTGAGCGGCACCTCGTACAACCCCGGGCCGCCTTGCACCTCCAGTGACAAGCCGTGGATGCCGAAGCGGCCGACGCGTTTTCCGGAGACGCGCAGCTGCACACGCAAGCGACCGCCCGCGGGAACCTCACCCTGCGCGGGAATGATCTCGACGCTGAGCTCCGGCGCGGCGACGGCCCGCAGGCCAGCGAAGCGCGCCGCACGCGAATCTCGATTGCGCACCTCGGCCTCGATCACCACCACTTCGCCGCGAGCGCTCTGCACGGTGCGGGCTTCGCCTCGCCAAAGCATTTCGAACCCGGCGGCGCGAATGCGGCTCACGCCCACCTCCGTCACGGCGCGAGCCAGCGCCAGGCCAACGAGTAGCGCTCCGGCCCAACCCACGACGGGGCCACTCTGCATGAGCAAGCCGGCCGCGACCGCGAGCAGGGCGGTGGCGGCGAGATCGACGCTGGTTCGTGTCGGGTGGACCTGCAATGCGCAGCGAGACTATCCTAGGTCTGGGTAGACTTGAACCGCTGGCTCGGCCTTACGTGTGGCTGCTTGTTGTTTGCCAGCGCGGCCGCCGCGCAGCAGGCGCCGAGTGCTTATTCCACGCTCGAACAGAACGTGATCAGCGAGCATTTGCACGCGCGAAATTGGCAGCTCGACCCCGAGCCGGAAGGCAAATGGATCGAAGACATCCAGATCGACACGACCGAGGTCTGGGATCAGCGCGACCCGGTGCCCGATTGGCTCAATCTCTTCCACACCACCACGCGGCAACACGTGGTCCGGCGCGAGCTGCTCTTTGCCGAGGGCGATCGCTATAGCGGGCTGTCGGTGGCCGAGTCGGCGCGCAACCTGCGGACGTACCCACAGCTCTCGATCGTGCTGATCGTTACGGCTCGGGGCAGCGCAAGTGACCGCGTTCGCGTGATCGTGATCACGAAAGACGTCTGGAGCTTGCGCTTGAATTGGGAGCTCAAGTCTGCCGACGCGCATTTGAACTACCTGCTCTTGAACCCGAGCGAAGAAAATTTGTTCGGCGAGCACGTCACCGTTGGCGCTCAGTTCGCGCTCGATCCGGCCACGTACGCCGTCGGCGGCTCGCTCGCGCAATCGCGCATTTTCGGGTCGCACGTGGCGGCTTCATTGGCCGCCAACGTGGTCAAAAATCGCGACACCGACGTCACCGAGGGCTCGTACGGGCAATTCTACTACGGGCAACCGCTGTACTCGCTCGACGCGCGTTGGGCGTGGGGCACGGCTTTTCTGTGGGACAACGAGATCGCCCGCCGCTACATCGGCGTTGGGGTCGGTGCATTCGATGCCCGCGTCACCGCGGTCGACGACCGCATTCCCGAGACCTACCGGGCTGATCGCCTGTACGGCGGCTACCAGCTCGAGCGCTCTTTTGGCCACCGCTTCAAGTTCGACGTCTCGGTGGGCGCGGAAGGGCTCCGCGCGATCTATCGAACCCAAGACCTATCCGCGTTCGATCCGGCCGCCGTGGCCGAATTTGGCCGCCGTTTTTTGCCGGTCTCGGATCAACGCGTGAGCCCCTTCGTTCAGCTGCACGCGCACCGCACCGATTACGTCTCCCTGATCGAAGTCGAAACCTTGGGTCTCCAAGAAGATTTTCGCGTCGGGCATGATTTCGCCGTGCGCGTTTATCCGGCGAGCACCGCGCTCGGTTCGTCGCGGGATTTGATCGGCGTGCAGAGCGGCGCCTCGTACACCGTGCCGATCGGTGATGGTTTGATTCGCCCGGTGGTGAACTCGCGCGTCGAGTACGCCGCACATGCGCGCAACGTGGTGACGTTCGAAACGGACTTGCGGGTGGTTTCGCCTCGCCTCGGCTTCGGCCGGTTGGTCCTCGATGGCCAATTTTTGGATCGACCGCGTAATTACCTCAACGCCCACTCCTTGCTGGGCGGCGATGGGCGACTACGCGGTTACGCGTTCAGCGGCTTTCGCGGTGCAAACCTGCTGGCCGCGAGCGCGGAGTTTCGCACGAGCTCGGTCGATCTGTTTTCAGCGCAAGTGGGCGCCGCCGCGTTTTACGATGTCGCCGGCGTCGCCGATGACCTCAACGCGCTGCACATGAAGCAAGGCGCTGGCCTCGGGCTACGCGTGCTGTTTCCCGAATTCGATCGCATCGTGTTCCGCGCCGATTGGGGTTTCCCGCTGAGTCCCGGGTACGCCACGTTTCCAGGGGCGCTCTATATCTCGTTCAAACAAGCCTTCGGTATGCCCGGTGTCGTCGCGCCCGAAGTGCTTTCGACCACACTAAACTGAGCGAGCGGAGCCGATGTAAGGCGCTGTGCGAGCGCGGGTTTCGCCGGGCCGTGCTAACCTGAATGATCGCGCGAGTTTCTCCTCTCGCGCCGAGCTGGCAATGAGCGATCCACCGCGAGTTCCACGGCACCTTCAGCGCTACGTCGTCGAACAGGACTACGCGCAGTACAGCGAGATCGACCAAGCGGTTTGGCGCTTCGTGTTGCTGCAGACGTATGCGCGCTTGTGCAAAACGGCGCATCCCGCCTACCCGGAGGGCCTCGGCAAGGCGGGCATCACGGTGGAGCGCATCCCGCGCATTGCCGAAGTCGCCGAAGCACTGGAGCGTTTCGGTTGGAGCGCCGTGTGCGTCGATGGCTTCATTCCGCCGCGCGCTTTCCAAGAATTTCAAGCGGCCAGCATTTTGCCCATCGCCGCTGACATGCGCACCAAAGATCATCTGGTGTACACGCCCGCGCCGGACATCATCCATGAAGCGGCGGGCCACGCTCCGTTCCTCTCCGACCCACGCTACGCAGCCTATTTGCGGGCGATTGGTGAGGTCGGCAAGAAGGCCTTCGCCTCGCCGGAAGATTCGCGAGTGTACCAAGCCATCTTCGAGCTCTCGGAGGTGAAAGAGATCAAAGACGCGCCGGCAGAACGCGTCCGAAAGGCCGAACTCGGGCTGGAGCAAGCGCTCGGCTCCGTCACCTACACGAGCGAAGCCAGTCGCATCTCGCGCTTGTACTGGTGGACGGCGGAGTACGGGCTCGTGGGCACGCCGCAGGATTATCGGCTGTACGGCGCAGGCCTCTTGTCATCGCTCTGGGAGAGCCACACCTGTCACGATCCCGAAGTGCGAAAGCTGCCGTTTTCTGCCGCCTGCCTGGACATGGCCTACGACATCACGCGCACCCAGCCGCAACTGTACGTGGCGCGGGACTTCGATCAGTTGTTCGATGTTTTGGGTGAGGTCGAGGCGACGCTCGCTCACCATCACGGAGGCGATATCGCGCTCTCGGCAGCGCTGCGCAGCGAAGAGATTTCCACCTTTCATTTCGCGGAAAGCTGGCTCTCGGGGCAACTCACGAGCGCGCAGGGTGGCGCTCGCGAAGGAGTTTTGAGCTTCACGGGCCCCATCGCCCTCGGCGCCGGGAGTCGACTACAACGCTTCGTGCCATTCGATGGCGACGCCTACCGCGTGCCCGTCGGCACGCTCGCAGACGGCGCATCGACGGCAACGTTGAGTCGCGAAGCGCTCCTTGCGCGCGCTCGCGGCACGGGGCGTTGCCGATTGCGCTTTGCCTGCGGCATCGAGCTCGAGGGGGAACTCGGTGAGACGCTCGTCGGCGAGTCGGGCCACGTGATCGCTGCCACGTTTCGCGACTACGCGTTGCGCCAAAGTGGAGCCGGTGGGTTCAGCGAGCGCGGCCGAGAGTACACGTGGTGCGTTGCGCCATCGCTGCTCACCGCACATCCGGGGCCAGGCAGTGCGAGCTTCTATCCGGAAGAGGCGGCGCCGTCCGGGGTTCGTGTGCCGAAGCCGCGTGATTACTCCGAGGCCGAGCGAACCATGCTCGGCCTATTCGAGCGCGCGCGGGCCGCCTTCGTCGAGAAGCGCGGGCGCGCGGTGATCCCGGCGTTCGAAGCCATCCACGCCGAGCTACGGGACGAGTTCTCCGGCGAGTGGCTGCTGCGCTGGAACCTGCTCGAAAGTCTGTGCCGGGCGGGGGATTCGGGTGAGCTCGCCGTGGCATTGCAGGCAGAGCTCGCCGAGCTGGAAGTGAGGTTCTGCTACCGCGAACCGATCGCCACGGGGCTGCGTTACTTGTCTGCGGTCGTTGCGGATCGCAAAAGCCTGCCGGCGCCGGACGCAAAAACGGGCTCCTAATACTACTTGATCAGTTACGGGCGGCAGATCTCGATCGACACGAGTCGCCACATGCCACGAGACAAAAAACCGGCGCATCCGGCGCCCGGCTACCTTGTGTCGAGCGAGGGTCGACTCCACGTCGCTGCGCGCCAGCCCGGGAAAATCCTCCTGCGCAGCCGAAAAGCTTCTGGTCGGACACAAGTGACCGAGTAGTACTAAGCGTTCCTTCGGTAGCGCAATTGTAAGCATTTAGAATTGCTGAACTATTCCCATACGCCAAATCTGACTGGACGGTCAGGCCGCTTCTGGGTACATAGTTTGTGTGTTCGTCTGACTGGACGGTCAGCGCATTTTCCTCGCTGCACTTGTCCAGACGTTCGCCGGAGTGAGGCAATTCATGGATGTTCTGACCGATGTGCTCGAGACCGTCCGCGTGGTGGCAGCCTGTTACGGGCGCCTGGAAGCCACTGCCCCGTGGGGCATTCGCGTCCGCAACGGTGAAGACGCGAAGTTCCACGTCGTGCTCGAGGGGCGCGCTCGCTTGCTGGTCGATGGTGAAGCCGAGCCGATCGAGTTGTCGGCGGGCGACATCGTCGCGCTCCCACACGGCCATGCCCACTCGTTGCTGGATGACCCGATGCTCGAGGCGCAGTCGTCAGAAGCTCAGCCGCTCGAGGAGTTACTCGTCTGTCGCGCTCGCGGCGACGCCAGTGTGTTCCGCGTCGGCGGTGGCGGCGAGTCCGCGGTGATCGTGAGCGGCCGCTTTCGCTTCGAGGATCGACGCAACAATCCGTTGCTCTCGGTGTTGCCCGCCGTGATCACGTTGCGCGGCGAAATGGGCAAGTCCGTGCGCTGGCTCGAGCCCACGCTCAAGTTCATTGCGTGCGAAGCCGCGTCAGGGCGTCCCGGATCGCAAACGGTGATCGCGCGCCTGGCCGACGTGCTCTTCATTCAGATCGTGCGCGGTCATTTGGCGAGCTTGCCGGCGAACGGCAGCGGCTGGCTCGGCGCGCTCGCCGATACCCAGATTGGCGCAGCGCTCGGCCACATTCACCAAAACCCCGAGCAAGATTGGACCGTGCAATCATTGGCCGCGAAGGTTGCCATGTCGCGATCGGCTTTTGCCTCGCGCTTCATGCGCCTCGTCGGCGAACCGCCGCTCTCGTACGTGACGCGTTGGCGCATGCAAAAAGCCGCCAGCATGTTGCGCGATGGCAAACAAACCTTGGCCGAGGTCGCGTCCAAAGTCGGCTACGACAGCGAAGCCGCCTTCAGCAAAGCCTTCAAACGCGCTGTGGGGAGTGCGCCGGGGGCTTACAGGAGAGCTTTGAGGGTGCCGGGTGTTGATGTTGCTGCGTAGCTGAGGCGCTCTTTGGTTTGAGATGTTTCTGCGTGCGGGCTGGTTGAGCGCGCTTGGCCGCTCGCGACGAACGAGGCGTAGCCGCCGCCTGTTCGGTCAGTTCTCGTGGGGATTGGCGGCTCGCGACGATCGAGATCTGTCAGCTCAAGATTGGCAGCGTGATCTTATTTCCGGGAAGGCGACCTGGAGCGTTTTTGGAGCAGGCGACCTGGAGCGTTTTTGGAGCAGGCGACCTGGAGCGTTTTTGGAGCAGGCGACCTGGAGCGTTTTTGGAGCGGCCGAACGCAATCAACGAGCCCGCACGCAAAAAATCTTCCCCGTCGCGTTCGCCCCTCAGGCCCGCGCCAAGGCCAACCCTCAGACAGGCCTGACAGCTCTTCGATAGCTGACTTTGGCCAGCGCTTCCTCAACCAGTAAGCCGCGCGCGCGGGAGTCATTCTCGAGTTCTGGCACCAGGATCAACCGGTGAGAGAGTACCGAGGGCGCGACGAAGCGAATGTCTTCGGGGGTGACGAAGGGGCGGCCTTGTAGCACCGCTTGGGATTTGGCGGCGCGGAGTAGACCGAGTGATGCGCGGGGCGAAGAGCCGAGGATCACTTTGGGGTGGTTTCGGGTGAATGCGCTGAGCGCGACGGCGTACTCGTAGATGTCGTCTTCGACGTGCACACGGGCGGCGATCGACTGCAATTGCAGCACGTCTGGGCCGGAAAGCACCACGAACGGTTCGGGCGCGGCGATGCCGTGCGAACGAAGCATCATCACTTCATCGCGCTCGCTCGGGTAACCCATGTGCACGCGCACCAAGAAGCGATCGATCTGCGCCTCGGGCAGGGGATAGGTACCCTCCAAGTCGATCGGGTTCTGCGTGGCCAGCACGAAGAACGGATCCGGCAATTCGAAACGATCGCCTTCGATCGTCACTTGCCGTTCTTGCATGGCTTCCAAGAGCGCAGATTGAGTCTTCGCGGGCGCGCGATTGATCTCGTCGGCGAGCAGCACGTTGGCGAAGATCGGGCCTGCGCGCAGCGAGAAAGTTCCGTCCTTCGGGCTCAACACGTAGGTGCCCGTGATGTCGGCGGGCAACAGATCGGGAGTGAACTGCACGCGCCGGATCGACGAGCCGAGCGTGACCGCGAATGCCTTCACGAGCGTCGTCTTGGCGATGCCGGGGACGCCCTCGAGCAGCACATGGCCACGCGCGAGCAGCGCGACCAACATCATGTCGACGGAGCTCGAGTCCCCGATGTACACGCGGTTCACTTGCCGACGCACTTCGCCCAGACGTTCACGGGCGGCTTCGATTTCGCTGACGATCAGGGCTTGCATCAGTGGGCGCTACGCTGCTCGATTTCCGCGAGGATCTCCATCACCTTTCGACCGAGCTCGGGCAACCGCTCGCGCGCCTTCTTGAAGCGCGTTCCGCTGAGGATCGACCCTTGAGCTCGGGCGAATTCGCGAAAAAGTTCGGACAACTCGGCGACCCGCGCGGCATCGAATAGGCGTTGCCGGCCGGCTTCTGCGAGGATTTGGTCCGTGGAGCTCAGCCGAACCAGCGCGAGCCGTTGGCACAGCGCATCGACCAGTGCGGCACGCAGCTCGAGCACGACCAGCACGGGATCGGTGGTGGGTGCGCCGAGAACGGCCGCGCGGCCGGCGAGCCCACCCTGCGCGACCAGTGGCGGCGCCAGCGCGTAGCGCGGCACCGATTTTCGATACAACCGAACGGTGTGCGTCAGTGCCCAGGCCAGTACGCCCGCTGCGGCGAGCACGGCGAACGCCAGCGAGAACGCCGTCGGCAAGCCGTTCTTCTGCAGTTCGCTCGAGAATTCACTCAACGCCTGCGAGAGATTCGAGAGCTCACCCAGGGCGCCGCGCCCACCGCCGAAGTGCCCCCGCTGCGTGAAGTCATTGGCGACGATGTACAGCTTGCCGCCGCGGCTCAGGCCCGCGTCATTCTCGACTAGGTATTTCAACAACCCGACGGCAAAGCCTCGATTGCCCGGGTAGCGCAGCATCTCGTTGATGACCGCGGAGGGATCGCCCATTGCGAACAGCCTCCCGCTCTTGGCGATGATGCCGGTCACCGCGAGTGTCGCGTCCGGTTCGCCGACTGCCGGGATCTTCAGCACTTGAGTGAGGTTCGGGTGCACGAGCGCCGTCGGGTGATTGGTGATCACGCGATCGACCCCGGCCACCACTGGATGCCGGTTTTGTTCTTGCCCCGCGACCTGCTCGACCGCGGGGACCGCGATGGCCAGGTTCGGGTTGTCACGCAGGGCTTGCGCGGGATTGCGCGGGGCTTCGACGCGATGGATTTGAAAGCGAGCCAAGAAGTGCCCGGCTTCACCGCGATCATCGAGCACGGCCATGCGCCCACCGGCCCGCAGGAATGCGGAGAGCTCGTTGTAGTCGAGGTCTACCTCAGGGTGCAGGACGAGCAGCCCGTCGTCCTTGGTGAGGTGCTCGTAGTCGATCGAGGCGACGACCTCGACGCGCGCCTTGCCGAGCTCTTGCTGAGCGACGGCGTACAGTTCGCTGGTTCCCTCCCAGCTGGAATCGGCGACTTCGAACGCTTTGGCCGACGCACACTCACAAAACGTTAGGCAAATGAGTCCAGCAACAGCTGAAAATAGAGCTGAGGCTAGAGCGTGGCGCACCCCGCCAAGCGGCCGATTACGCACCGCTGATGCTAACGAAACAGCCATCTGGGCCGTAGTCTAGAGGTGAATCCCTGGTTCACGCGGGCCGAGCCCGACGTGCCCCCTGACACCTACCACACGGTGGGTCGAAAAGCTCAAGCTTCCCATGAACTTGACCGGCGTCGAACGGTGGCTAAAGTAAAAACTGTACGCCGCGGCGCAAGCCCGACCTAGAAAGCGAGGACTCTCCGATGCTTCCTCCGTTCATAATCGATCAGATCCGGCGGCGGGAAGAAGACGTGCAGCGTCGGCAGGAACTCGACCGGCCGCGTTTGGAGCTGCCCGTCGATGTGTACCCCGCACCGGAACCGAAACCGGTCGACGATGACGTGGCCGATCGCGGAGTCGCCATCCTCGATCTCGGTTGAGGTCATTGCGGCCACACGCCGCTGGTACCGGTCAGAAATGATCTAACGCTCGTTGCTGCGTGTTCCGCGCGCGCGTCCATTCGTGTCACAGGATGCGCACGCGGCCGCAATTGCGCGATTGTTACTTGTGAGGGTCGGCACTAGGCTCCGCCCGCGCATGCGACCCCTGTTGCTCTTTGGAGCCCTTTTTGCGGTGCTCCTTCCTTCTTGTTACTCGGCTGGTGAAGGCCAAGCGCCACCGCTGAACGCGGTCTATTTCCCGACCGGCTTGGCGCTCGATGGGCCCACTGGCGTTGCCAAAGCCGGCGAGACGCGAAACTACCTGTTCGTTGCGAGCAGTGATTTCGACCTGCAATATCGCTCGTCTGCGCTGGCGTCGTATAGCCTCACGCTGATCAAGGACGCCGTCCCGCATCCGTGCAACTCGGATCTCGATTGCGCGAAGAGCGTGGGCAAGCCGCTGTGTGACACCGCTGAAGTGCCACACTCGGCGAACTATGTGCCGAGCTACTTCTGCGTCGCCACTCCCGGCGTCGATCCCGCGACGCAAGGGGCCGCTGATCCCGATCCCTGCGCGGGCCTGGGTCAGAACTCAGCGGCGGATCGTTTGCTTTATCCCGGGCGCTGTCAGCCCGTAAATCCCGAAGCCGCCCGACCGACGACCGACCCGAACAACGGCAAGAATACCGTGCTCGCTTCCAGCGTCGGTATCGGCTCTTTCGCGACGGACATCATCCATCGCGTTCAACCCAGCACGACGGATGTCACGGGTCGGTTGTTCTTGCCCGTTCGCGGCGACGCAACCCTGCATTGGATCGACGTCAATGCGGCCGGTGAGATGAGCTGCGGCCAAGAATCGACGACCGACGGCAGTTGCGACAAGCGCCACCGCGCCGGCGACAACATCTTGGACAACACGCAGGATCTGCGACAGCCGTCGGAACCGTTTGGCGTCGATGCCACGAGCGATGGTCGGTACATCGCTGTCACGAATCAGACCGACGGGAGTATTTCCCTCTACGTCAACGACGCTGAAGGCGGACCGACGCTGCGCCATATTTTGGCGGGGCTGCCCCAGCGCCCGGTCGCCATCGCCGCAGTGCCGCCGCCCGACTCAGCATTGATCTCCGGAACGGACTACCAACCGGCGTTCTTGGTGGCATATCGCAACGCACCTCAAGTCGATCTGTTGCGCGTCAACGATACTGACCGGGTCGGCACGAATCCCGTTCCCGAGTCTGCACGGTTCGTTCTCAACTACGCCGGCTCCGCAGGGATCAATGCCAACTCGATCGGCTCCGATTCTCGAGGCATCGTCATCGACGACGCTGCGCGGGTTGCTGATTACGCCGCGTGCGGCGTGGCGAGCACGCCTCCGTCGGCTGCGGACATCGCTTGCCGGTTGCAAGTTCACCAACCGAGCGTGTTCGTCGCGAACCGCACGCCCTCTTCGTTGCTCACTGGCGCGCTCGTGCCCAATGCCGCGTACGCCGCGGGCACCAGCGAATTGCCGGCGTTTACCGATACCGTATCGCTCACGGCCGGCCCTTCACGCGTTGTGCTCGGCCAAGTGCGGGTGCCCGCGACCAGCACGACCCCTGGCGCTCGCACGGACGAAAACGGGCAGCCGTACGTGCTCGAAGCGCGTGTTTTCGTCGTCTGCTTCGATTCGCGCCGCATCTTCGTGTACGACCCGGTTCGCCACAACATCGACACCATCATCAGCACCGGTCGCGGGCCCTACGCGATCGCGATCGACGACACGAGTGGGCTCGGTTACGTCGCCCACTTCACGGATTCGTACATCGGAGTCATCAGTTTGGATCAGCGGTTTCATCAGAGCTACGGGTCGATGATCGCGAGCATCGGTAACCCTTCGCCCCCGCGAGCTTCCAAGTGATCGACTCTCAGCGGCTTCTTTCTTGGTTGGGTTTGCGCTCGGTTCGGCTGTTTGGCGCAGCGGCAACGGTGCTGCTCGGTGCTTGTTCGCAAACGCCGGTCACCGTCACGCTCCATGCGCTGCAAGCCAGCGGCAACGTGAGCTTCTTGTGTTACGGCGTGGATGGCCAAAACCATCTGCTCTCGGAATGCCCGGACTACGAGGACACCACGCGCAAACTGTTCGGCTTGGTCACGCAGACCGCGACGAACGAGGTCGCGGTCATCGATTTGCAGGCGGGCAGCGTCGTCGACGACGATCCGTCGATCCCCGGCTATTCGTTTTTGCGCGTGGGCGGGCGGCCGGGCGCGATCGTGAGCACTCCCGGCGGCGCGGCCAGCTTCGTTGGCGTGTCCGGCTTGCAGGAAAATGGCATTTTTGCGCTGCCCACCGGCTGCCTCACAGCGCCCCGCAAAAACGAACCCGCGCGCGATCTCACGACCTGGTCGGCGTGCTCGCTGAGCTCCGCACCGGGTGACATCACCGTCCTGGTCGATGCCGAAAACAGCTGCCAACCGAGCGTGACTTCCACGCGGGATGTCACGAACGCCGCTGCCTGCGCAGCGGACCTCTCGCGCGAACCCGGCCCGAGCGGCGCGCGCAAACTGCTCGTCGCACTCCCGGATGAAAACAAGCTGGTCGTGCTCGACGCGCAAGCCGTGCTGAACGGCAATCCCGGCGAGTTCGGGCGCTGCAACATCGAACACGAGTACCCGCTGAAGGGCGACTTGCCGGCGAGTGCCAGTCAAGTGCTGCCCCCGGATTTGAAGACGAGCAATTCGTGCTCGCCGAGCCAAGAGCAGTACCCGGTGCTTCCCCCCGGAACCAAACCGGTTCCCGCTGGCTTCGCGCTGTCCGGCGGTAACTTGTACGTGGCTGACCGCGCGCTGCCGCTCGTGCACGTGCTCGATGTCTCGAAGCCGTGCGCCGGTGCAGAGAAGCCGCCGCTGTTGCCGGTGTCGTACCTCGCGCCGAAGCGGGTCGTCACCACCTCGCGCCTGGCCGTGAGCCCGCTCACGCCCCTCGGTAAGCAATTCGTGTACGCGATCGACGCCGGCGATCAGCCGGCCGCGAGCGTCATGGTGTTCGACGTGAGTCCGGGCGCCACCGACCCAACGCCGCTGATTTTTCCGGGCTCTCCGCGGCAACCGTTTGCCCCACCGGATCGCATTCGCTTCAGCGCTTCGGTTCGCGATGTCACGTTCGTGATGCGCGATTTCCCCGTGCCAATGGCGAGCACTGGCGTTGGCACCTTCGGTTTGCAATGCAATCCGGAGCCCTCCGACACGACCTCGCCGGCCTCGCAATATCGGCCGGTGAGTGACTTCTCGAGCGGCGCGCGCCCGGCGAACCTGCGCGGCGTCTTCGGCTTTGCGATG